>MWVT01000258.1_pt1 | contig 11659 bp, 13 predicted proteins | sample 1047201 | NCBI WGS metagenome assembly MWVT01 (sample SAMN06349988, study PRJNA376086) | soil metagenome | isolation source: TG5-1 sample Antarctic (ecotone) soil | place: Antarctica | collected 2015-01-13 | reverse complement strand
AGCTAACGTAAACTCACTGGGGGCATTCAAATTGTCACTTTTCCTGCTATTATATTAATGCTCCCCTCTTTAGGGTATGGGGGTATGCTCCCCTTTATGAGATGGGCGTGCAACTGAATTACCCGAAATACGTACTTTGCAACAAAGTCAAAAATTTGAAAACATTGTTTCGCATTGGCGATGTGCAAATAATTCATGGCAGCACTTTAATATGTGAATGGGGCGATGACTATTGTTGTTTTGCGGCCTACGACCGGCAAACAAAAACATTGCAAAATTTACGGTATATCACTTTTGATTGCTTAACAAATAGCATTAGCAGTAATATTTTGGAGCAAATAAAAAAAGAAACTGAATATGATAAAATTCTTTTCTGTTCCTGTTTTTCACAAGCGATCCTGATGCCAATCAAAACCTATAGCCAGGATAATTTATTTGTTGAAAGATTATATAACGAGAAAGATGCTGTTGCACTACGTGATAATATATCGGAATGGGGAATGATAAATAGTTACCATATTCCAACCAACCTTTATAAAAAAATTTTGACTGCCTTTCCACTTGCTTGTTTTTCTCATGTGTATACTCCATCCATAAAAATATATAACGGTTTTGCAGCAGAAAGCCAGGTGGCTGTTTATATTACCCCGGCTAATTTCAGGGTTATTGTTAAAAATAAAGGCCAGGTTCAATTAGCACAAATGTATACATACCATGTACCACTGGATGTAGTTTACTACCTGATAAAAATTGTTGAGGAAATAGAGTTACCAAAAGACGATACTTTCATTATTTTATCAGGGCTAATTGAACAAGATTCTGCTTTGTATAAAGAAATGCATCAATATTTTTTAAATGTGCATTTTGCTTTGCCTCCAAATATTTCATTATTGAATAATGAATTGCCTCAACATTTTTTTACTTCCATGTATAACCTGGCTGCATGCGAATAATAAGTGGAACCCTGGGTGGGAGGCGAATCAATCCACCAACAAAAATGCCTTATACACGCCCCACTACAGATATAGCGAAAGAAGGCTTATTTAATATTTTGCAAAATAATTTGGATTTTGAAAAATTAAAAACGTTAGACCTCTTCGGAGGAACAGGAAACATCAGTTACGAGTTGGCATCACGTGGAGCAAAAGATTTAACTATCGTTGAAAAGGATACTAAAATGTACGATTACATAAAAAAAACAGTTTCTGATTTAAACATACAGCATGTCAAGCTGGTAAAAGCGGAAGTGTTTAAGTTTATTAAAGATTGCAATGAACAATTTGATTTTATTTTTGCCGGCCCGCCGTATGCTTTACATACGATAGATGATTTGCCTTTATTAATATTTGAAAAAGGTTTACTCAACCCGGATGGATGGTTCGTACTAGAACATACATCAAGGAATAATTATGAAACATTTGCTTATTATAAATCTTCCCGAAATTACGGCTCCACTATATTTTCTTTTTTTGTTAATCAATTTGCCACGACAGAATAGATATGTTTAAAAAGGAAGCAAGAAAATTATATCGCCGGCAAAGAAATTTGTTAAACGCGGGTGAGAGAATGAAATATGATGATCTCATTTTAATTCAGTTACAGACAGTTGATCTTCCATTTCTTTCATCAGTGCTAAGCTTTTATCCTATAGAAGAAAAAGCGGAAATCAATACTTTCAGCATCACGGATTATTTGCATTTTAGAAACCCGGCATTGCAAATTTCTTATCCTAGAACTGATATAGAAACGAACACTATGCAAGCTGTTGCTTGTTATGCGGATACTGTTTTTATAGCTAATGAATATAATATACCTGAGCCGGTGGGAGATGAAATTGTTAATAATAAAGACCTTGATCTTGTGTTAATACCAATGCTGGCATTTGATAAAAAAGGACATAGGGTGGGTTATGGCAAAGGATTTTATGATCGTTTTTTAAAAGAGTGTGCGCCTGATTGTTTGAAGGTAGGGCTTTCGTATTTTGAACCAATTGATAACGTCAATGACGCCGGTGATTTTGATGTAACTTTAGATTTTTGCATTACACCTCAACAGGTTTATGTTTTCTAACTGGTTTTTAAAATCATTTCGTTTATTATTACTTCCTTTCGCTTTATTATATGGATTTATAATTTGGATACGTAACTGGTTGTATAATATTAATTTTTTTACATCCACCACTTTTGGTTTGCCACTTATTTGCGTAGGCAACCTTTCTGTTGGTGGCACAGGTAAATCGCCAATGGTCGAATACCTGGTTCGGCATTTAAAAAATAATTTCAAAGTTGCTACTTTAAGCCGGGGTTATAAAAGAAAAACTAAAGGCTATGCATTAGCTACTGCATATACAACGGCCATAGATATTGGCGATGAGCCAATGCAATTTCATCGTAAATTTCCTGATGTACCTGTGGCGGTGGGAGAGGAAAGAATGGTAGCTATTGCGCAACTATTACACGATAAGCCGGAAACCCAGGTAATTATATTGGATGATGCTTTTCAGCATAGGGCTATTAAAGCAGGATTTAATATTTTGCTTACTGACTGTGGGAATCTTTATACCCGCGATTTTTTTTTGCCGACAGGTGACTTACGTGACCTGCGTAAAAGTAGCCGGAGAGCTGATGTAATTTTAATAACCAAATGCAGTGCAGATATAAGCAAAGAAGAAAAGAATGAATTGATAGAAGAAATTGATCCCTTGCCACATCAGCAGATTTTTTTTACTACAATCGTTTACGGAACTCCCTTTCATATTACACAACAAAACTTTACATTTATAGACGATCAAACTGAAGTTCTTTTAATTACAGGTGTGGCTAATCCACGTCCATTGAAGAAATTTTTAGAAGAAAGAATTCACACCTATCATATGATGCATTACAGCGACCATCATATATTTTCAATTGATGACTGGAAGGAGATTATTAGCCGTTTTGAACAAATACTAGCGTATAAAAAAATCATTTTGACAACAGAAAAAGATGCTATGCGTTTATTGAAGTTTGATAATGAACTCCATCATTTGCCTCTGTATGTAATTCCTATTGAACATCGTTTTTTATTTAATGAAGGAAGAATGTTTGACGATACAGTTATTAATTTTATTCAAAATTTTAAACAACCGGTATAATCCATGGCGAAAAAACACGAAAAGAAATCAAAGCAAAAAGGTCATCAAAACAATACATACAAAGGAATAATTGAAGTGACACGTTCAGGAATGGGTTTTGTAGTGGTACCTGATCTGAAAATTGATATTTTAGTAAGACCTAATGATTTTAATACAGCCATGCATGGCGATACGGTAAGGGTTGTTGCTAAACCTCAACTCGAAGGAAAGCGGATGCAGGGAACGGTTACAGAGGTTATTGAGCGTAAACAATCTGAATTTATTGGGAAATTGCAAATGAATAAAGGCTTTGCTTTTTTTACTACCGAGAAAGAACGCCGCATCCCGGATATTTATATACCCCAACAAAATTTTAATGAAGCTAAGGATGGTGACAGGGTAGTGGTAAAAATTACAGAGTGGGAGCAGGGAAGTGGAAAAAGACCTGTTGGTGAAGTTGTAAATATTTTAGCAGCAGAAGATACCAATGATGCTGCCATGAAAGAAATATTGCTGGAAAATGGGTTTCCACTTGAATTTACGGATGACGTATTAGAAGCTGCTGCACGTATGCCCGACACCATTTCGCAAAAAGAAATTGATCGACGAAAGGATATTCGCAAAACGCTAACCTTTACTATTGACCCTGTAGATGCGAAAGATTTTGATGATGCACTCTCGATAAGGGTTTTAAAAAATGGCAATTATGAAATAGGCGTTCACATTGCAGATGTAGGTCATTACGTTGAGGCCGATACCCCTCTGGACGAAATTGCTTACGCAAAAGCAACTTCCGTTTACTTACCTGACCGGGTTAATCCAATGCTGCCGGAACATATTTCTAATGTGCTATGTTCATTACGACCGCACGAGGACAAGCTTACTTTTTCTGCTGTTTTTGAAATGACACCGAAAGGACAGGTAAAAGAATATTGGTTAGGTAAAACCGTCATTCACTCTGATCACCGTTTTACTTACGAAGAAGTGCAGGAAATTATTGAACAACAAACAGGACAATATTTAGATGAAATACTTTTATTAAACAACATTGCGCAACGTTTACGGAAAAAACGTTTTGATGCCGGCGCTATAAATTTTTCATCGCAGGAGGTGCGTTTTAAATTAGATGATAGTGCAAAACCCATTGGTATTATAGTAAAGGAAAGCAAAGAATCGCATCAGTTAATAGAGGAATTTATGCTTCTTGCCAATCGCTTCGTGGCAGAAAATGTTTCTAAAATAAAAATCGATAAAAAGCCTGTTCCTTTCGCCTACCGTGTGCACGACCTCCCAACAGAAGAAAAACTTACGCCTTTCATGGCTTTTGCCAAAAAATTCGGACATAAATTCGACACCTCTACTCCGGAGAAGGTGGCGGAATCATTTAACCAAATGCTGCAGGATGCACATGGTAAACCCGAACAACATGTATTGGAACAACTGGGCATCCGCACCATGGCCAAGGCTATTTATACAACAGAAAATATCGGGCATTATGGTTTGGGTTTTGAGCATTATTGTCATTTTACTTCACCCATCAGGCGTTATCCTGATATTTTGGTGCACAGGGTATTGCACCAGGCGTTGATGAAGAATCTAAAGCCCGATAAAAAGATGGAGCAGAAATGTAAACATTCCAGCGAACGTGAAAGAGCCGCCATGGAAGCCGAACGTGCCGCCAATAAATACAAGCAGGTTGAATATATGCAGGATTTTTTAGGCGAGGAGTTCGAAGGAATTATCAGCGGGGTGGCTTCGTTTGGTTTTTGGGTTGAAACTATCGATCATAAATGCGAAGGTATGGTGAGTATTATAAGTCTTGCAGAATATGATGAGTTCCGTTTAATACAGGAAGATTATTGCCTGGTAGGTGCAAGGAGTGGGCGTAAATTCAGAATGGGAGATAAAGTGCGCATAAAAGTTGTTGCAGCAAATTTAACTAAACGCCAGCTTGACTATGAATGGATACTGGCTACAACCACAGACAAGGTGGAAAATATGGTAGAAGAACATGTAAGATCAAAAAAGAAAAAGAAAAAAGCCCCACGGGAGTTTTAAGTTATGCACAACTTTGAAGAGCTATCTACCCGCTTTACAGAAAAATTCAGCATAGAGCATTTCCCTTTACACCCCGAAACTTTGTATGGTCCCAATCGTTATTTTTTGCAATTGGGCGGTAAACGTATCCGCCCGGTTCTATGTTTAATGGGCAATGAATTGTTTGACGAAATCAATGCTGACGCCTGGAATGTTGCAAGTGCTATTGAGTTATTTCACAATTTTACATTGATACATGATGATATAATGGACAAGGCTCCATTACGACGGGGTTTGCAAACCGTGCATGAAAAATTTGGTGAAAGCACGGCTCTTTTAGCAGGAGATGTAATGCTTGTGACTGCTTATGATTATCTGAATAAAATTTCAACAAAGTATATTTATTCAGTGATCAATCTTTTTAATAAAACCGCAAAGCAAGTATGTGAAGGGCAGCAACTGGACATGGATTTTGAAAAAAATGAAAGAGTAAATTTTGATGATTATTTGGAGATGATCAATTTAAAAACCTCAGTGTTGTTAGCAGCAAGCTTAAAAATGGGGGCAATCTTAGGCGGTGCCGGAGAAAGAAATCAAAACCTGATCTATGAATTTGGTAGAAAATTAGGATTGGCTTTCCAGGTACAGGATGATTATCTCGATGCTTTCGGCGACCCTAAAAAATTTGGTAAACAAATAGGCGGTGATATCCTGGCAAATAAAAAAACATTTTTATTGATACATGCTTTGGAAACAGTTTCGGAGCAGCAAAAGCAGCACCTGGAAAAATTATTAAATGGTGAGGAAAAAAATAAAGTGCAGGATGTAATACAGGTTTTTAAAGAATGTAAGGTTGATGCATGGGCCAAAGAGCTAAAAGAAAAATACATAAGTGAAGCATTTACTCACCTGGAAGATATTGCCGTTTTATCGAAAAGGAAAGAACCACTAAAACAATTTGCATTGTTTCTTGTGCAAAGAGAATCTTAGCAACCTTTATTTATTTTTATCTATTTTCAAAAAACAAATTAACTGCTGATGGCACACCCACTCTTTAGGCGAAAGCCCATTTCCGAGATTATGCACGATAAGGAAGATGCCGAATCACACAAGCATGGTTTGCGAAGAGTGTTGACCGCACGTGATCTTACTTTTTTTGGTATTGCGGCTATTATTGGTGCTGGTAGTTTTAGCAGTTTGGGAGGAGCTGTTTATTCCGGTGGCCCTGGTGTAGTCCTTTTATTTATTATTTGCGGTATTGCCTGTGCCTTTACAGCTTTCTGTTATGCAGAATTTGCCAGCCGCATTCCTGTTGCCGGTAGTGCTTACACCTACGCTTATGCTTCTTTCGGTGAATTGATCGCCTGGATTATTGGCTGGGCCTTGTTAATGGAATATTCGATTGGTAATATTTATGTTGCATTTTCGTGGAGCGATTATTTTACTTCTTTCTTACAAAAGCTAAATGTTTATATACCCGATTATTTGACAACAAGTTACCTGGAAGCAAAAAAAGCAGTAAGTGAAGGCAGCAGTAACGAGGAACTAATAAATGCATGGAATACCGCGCCTTTATTGGGAAATTTAAAAATGATCTTTGACCTGCCGGCCCTCGTGATAAATGTATTGATCACGGCGCTGGTTTATCGCGGTATAAAAGAATCCAGAAATTTCAGTAATGTAATGGTAGTACTGAAACTGGCTGCCGTAATACTGGTGATTTTGATAGGAGGGGCGCTCATTTTTTCAAATGACCTTACCGCCAACTGGATGCCGGCAATTGATACGGGGGAGAGGTCATTTATGCCAAATGGATTTGGGGGAGTGATGGCAGCCGTAAGTGGTGTTTTCTTTGCTTATATTGGGTTTGACACTGTGAGTGTACTCGCAGAGGAAAGTAAAAACCCACAACGCGACCTTCCAAGAGGTATGATCATTTCACTTGTTATTTGTACAATCATTTATATATTATTATCCTTAGTACTAACCGGGGCGGTGCATTACACTAAATTCGAAGGCATTGGAGATCCTTTGGCTTTTATTTTTGAACCACAGAATTTAAACATTGGCTGGATGCAGTTTTTGATAGCCATTGTTGCTGTAATTGCCATGACGAGTGTATTGCTCGTATTCCAAATGGGACAACCAAGAATTTGGATGAGTATGAGCCGCGATGGTTTGCTGCCTGATAAATTTCAGAAAATACATCCCAAATATAAAACCCCATCTTTTTCAACAATTGTAACGGGTTTATTGGTCGGTGTGCCAATTTTATTTACCGATAAAACTTTTGTACTTGATTTCACTTCAATTGCCACTTTGTTTGCTTTCGTATTGGTTTGCGGCGGGGTATTACTTATCCCAAGAAAAGAAAAAGTAGCGGGAAAATTCCATCTGCCTTATATCAATGCAAAATTTATTTACCCCCTTATCATTATAAGTGCTGTCATTATTGTTTTATTATTTAGTAATAAATATTTCCAGGAATTGTTTAATGGTGATTTTTCCGATTATAGCGATGCCGAAAATAGCAATGATTATCTTTTTCAAACGGTTGCGGTTAAAATCTCTACCATCATTTTTTGGATCACTTGTTTACTACTTTCCATCTATGCGTTCTTAAAAGGCTTTTCGCTAATACCTCTTTTAGGACTCACCTCTTGCCTGTATTTATTAACCGGTATGTCTGGCTCTAATTGGAAATGGTTTTTCATTTGGTTTGCACTCGGGCTGGTTGTTTATTTCATGTATGGTTATCGTAAAAGTAAGCTGGTTGTCAGCGAGGGTTGAAGAGCTAATGGGTGCATTTAAAATTGTCGCCGGTGGGTGGGGACACCAACCGGGGCGGCCGCCGTGGGCAGTGTCACCACTGCCCACAATTATATTTGATAAGCGACAAATTTGAAATGCACCCGAACTAATAGTTGATTTGTTGAAGGGTTGATTGGTTCATTAATTTCAATTTTCAATTTTCAATTTTCCATTCTCAATTTCCCAACGGCTAACTTTGAGGTATGAAGTTCCAGGTAGGTGACAAGGTGTTGGTATTACTTTCAAATGAAGAAGGGGAGATCATTGAGATATTAAACAATAAAATGGTGATAGTAGATGTGCGGGGCGTTAAATTCCCTGCATATATTGACCAGCTTGACTTTCCGTATTTCAAGCGGTTTACCGAAAAGAAACTTTTCCCTAAAAAAAAGGAGAAGCAACACATTGATGATGTAAGAAAAGAAAAAGAGCCGCCACATAAAATTGTTGATGGTGTATGGCTTTCTTTTTTACCTGTAATAGATATTGATGAATTTGGCGATGATGTAGTGGAAGTATTAAAAATTCATTTGATAAATCGAACTTATCAATCCTATCATTTTATTTATCGATTACAGTTTTTTGGGAAAACAGATTTTGAATTAAAAAATATAGTGGCTCCATTTGCTGATTTTTATATTCATGACGTTCCTTTTGCTGATATGAGTGACAGCCCGAATTTTACATTTGAATTTTCCCTTGTGCAATCTGAAAAAGGGAAAGCGGAATTTTACGAAACATCAGTTAAGCTTAAACCAAAACAGTTATTTACAAAAATTGAAGAAGTGAAAATTAAAGGCCAGGCAACCTTTTCCTATCGATTGTTTGAACATTATCCTAACAAGCTTAAAGAGGAAAAAATGGATTTGAATTCATTAACAGCTAAAGGAATAAAGATCTATAATGCCAAAGAAGCCAGTAAGCATTTGCCACCGGCCCGCACCGTTATTGACCTTCACATTGAAAAATTAATGGATAACTGGAAGCATTTATCTAATGGAGAAATTATTGCCATGCAGTTAAAAGAATTTGAAAAATGGTATGAACTTGCAATTGCTCATTTTCAATCTCAATTAATTGTTATTCATGGTGTGGGCAAAGGAAGATTGCGGGATGAAATTCATAATATACTTCGACTAAAACGGGAAGTAAAATCTTTTGTAAACCAATACCATCCATCTTTCGGCTATGGTGCCACGGAAATCTATTTTCAGTACCAGTAATTTTGTTTGAAACACTGTTCATTATTTGTCAACTGCTATACATGTTGATGTATGATTAACCGGAAGTTTACAGAGTTACCAATAAAACATAGTTCATTAGCCTTTTTGTGTAATTCATTGGCTTTGGCTATCATTGAACTTTATATTACTGTAACTATTGGATTTAACGTTACATCTGTAAAATGCCCACCACCATTAGAAGTTTCTAACATCTTTCCAGTTGTTTTGTCAAATACTCTGTTACAATAATTCCAGCTTCTGCACACAATTGTAAATACCAGGCATTTATTCATAGGCCATTTAATTTTTTTTGAAAACTCCTATTTCGTAGTTCCGGTTTCTAACTTCGTACTTATAAAATGGCTTCGCTTATTTTTGAGTAAATAATCTGAAAGATTGACTACATCGCCATCGGTTGCCATAGTTATTTTAAACTGGAATGGCAAACATTACCTTGATAAATTTTTGCCATCGGTGTTAGTTACCAGGTATCCAAATTATAAGGTTATAGTTGCAGATAATGCCTCAACTGATGATTCAATTTTATTTATAAAAGAAAATTTCCCCCAGGTTGAAATTATTGCTTTAAAAAAAAATGTAGGCTTTGCCAGGGGTTATAATGAAGCCTTGAAAAAATTAGATGCCGATTACTTTGTGCTGTTAAATTCAGATGTAGAAGTTACTCCAGATTGGTTACAACCTATTATTGACTTGTTGGAAAAAAATGATTTATATGCTGCCTGTCAACCCAAAATTTTGAATTATAATAAAAAAACTCATTTTGAATATGCTGGTGCAGCAGGAGGGTGGCTCGATGTGTATGGCTATCCTTTTACTCGTGGACGTGTTTTTGATATTTGCGAAGAAGATACAGGTCAGTATAATTCAACAGAAGAAATATTTTGGGCAAGTGGGGCGGCTTTAATAACAAAGAGTAAAGTTTATCGACAGCTAAAAGGTTTAGATGAATTTTTTTTTGCACACCAGGAAGAAATTGACTTTTGCTGGCGTTTGCAATTAGCGGGGTACAAGGTTTTTTGCTGCCCGCAATCAATTGTTTATCACGTAGGAGGCGGTACATTAAAGCGAGGAGATTTTCGTAAAACATTTTTAAACTTCCGCAACAATCATATTATGCTGGCTAAAAACCTTGCATGGAGTGAAAAATGGTGGAAAATTCCTTTTCGTTTAGCACTGGATCAAATTTCTGCGGTACGAGGTTTACTAAACGGTAACAGTAGTTATTTTAGGGCAATCATAAAAGCGCATTTCGCTTTTATTGGATGGATTTTCTATCATAATAAACAGCAAGAAGGAATAGAAAAATTATCTATAAATAAATTAGCAGGCGTTTACAAAGGAAATATAGTATGGCAATATTTTATAAAGAAGAAAAAAGTTTTTTCAGACCTCTTCAATACATAAATTTTTCATTTATTGAATTAAATTGCTTCCGTTATTTTTGCATCACAAAAATTTGGTAATGGATTATCAACAAGAGTATCACGAAGAGCTAAAAAAGGTTCAGGACAGTGACTTTACTCATAATTGGGTTTCTTCCTCTGCTTTTATATTTTATTTATCAGTGTTTTGCTTTTTAGCCTTTGCATTCGGCAGCTGCTACAAATTATACAATGAAGGGTACGAGAAGCTGGATGTAACTGTGCAGGAAAGCACCCAATACACACCCAAGTATAAATAACTGTTCTTGTTGTAAATTTTTTTGTAGCCACCTATGTAACTCTTATTTTTGCAACCCTTAGTTCTTTTTCCTCTGTATGAATTTATAATTGCGGAAGTAGCTCATTTGGTAGAGCACGACCTTGCCAAGGTCGGGGTGGCCGGTTCGAGCCCGGTCTTCCGCTCAATTGTTCCCCGAATATGGGGACTTTTTTTGTAGCCCTGGTGGTGAAATTGGTAGACACGCAGGACTTAAAATCCTGTGACCCGCAACGGTCGTATCGGTTCAACTCCGATCCGGGGCACTTATAATCAATCAATTAGAAAGGTCGCTATTTGTGGCCTTTCTTGATTTTTTAGATATTTGCAAACAATTTGCAAACAAAAGTTGACCAACTTCGAAATTCATTTTGCATAAATATCAGGAAAGAAAGAACTCAACTAAAGGTAATTATTTTTTACAGAAAATGATTTCAATTGCAAAATTTTTTAGTAAAAGCTTAATTTATTAAAAGCCTGCCTTATTTTCTATCTCTGGACTTTTAGATTAATCAGTCTCAATATGATGAGACCTGAATTTGAGTTGCCGAATTTGATTTTGCTTTATATAATCCATTACTTCGGAAAGCATAAAATATACCCTTCCCCTTTGTTTATGAGATGGCAAACCTCGTTTCATCCAGTCGGTGAGAGTTACTAAAGAAATCCGCAATAGCCTGGCAGTTTCTTTCCGATTCAATAAAGGTTCTTCTTTGGTATTTTTTGAGGATTCTATACCTTCCGATCCATCCAGGCA
>MWVT01000257.1_pt1 | contig 11754 bp, 9 predicted proteins | sample 1047201 | NCBI WGS metagenome assembly MWVT01 (sample SAMN06349988, study PRJNA376086) | soil metagenome | isolation source: TG5-1 sample Antarctic (ecotone) soil | place: Antarctica | collected 2015-01-13 | reverse complement strand
GTGAAGTTTTGCTTTTGGGATTTTTTTTAGATCATGAGGCGAATCGATGGTTTGTAATAAAGCCCCGGGTGTAATGTACATCTCTACCGTTTAAGTTGTGCAAAAATAGCTGAAGTTTTAGAGGAAACCTTGCTCCAGCTAATGCTTAACAATCCGGAAGGAAATTGGTTGACGTTGGTTGTTTTTAATAATAAACAAATGATACAAACCTGTCGGCAGTTCCTGGAAAGGCAGAGGAAAAGAATTCATCCCTAACTTGAGACTTAACTTTCCACTCATTACCAAAGAATTACTAGCATTAAATAATTTATAATTTGCAATTTCACTGCAATCAGATACAAGGCTAATCATTGCTGTATTAGTTACTGGATTGGGCCAAACACTATTAGTGTAGTAACTGAAAGGACTCTTTGTATTAATAACAGGTGAAAAAAAGGTTTTTCCATCCTTACCTATAATGCGCAAACGGTAAAAAGCAAATAGCTGGTCATTAATAACATCTCTTTTATAAAGTTTTGAGCCAGTGTTATTTTGTGAGTTAAATATAGATTCGTTTATAAAACTTATACCATCAACGCTTTTTTCAAGTGCAATCGTTTGTAAATTCTCTGTCTCATTCAAAAACCATTCAAAGCTGTGGTCAACGTTTGTTGATTTAATTGATTTGAAATAAATAAGCTTAACAGGCAAAAGGGGATAACAAGGAAGTATAGTAAAGTTGAAAGTTTTGAGATTGCAATTTTGTAAAGAAGAAACGGTGATACGATAGGTGCCAGGCCCCATATTGCTCACATATATAATGCGTGGCGTACTGTCAACACCGCTTAAATATTGATCATCAAAATCTATAATACCATTATTATTTTCATCATGTACTATCGTATAGTTCATTGGGAAAATCTCACTCACTACACCGCCCACCACATTAATGGCAATTGCTCCGTCAGTGTTACAACTCATTGGTGTAAGCAAAGTAAGTTCGTAAGTAACGTCTGACGTTTCGTTGGGTGTATTGTTAGTAGCGTGCCCGCTTTGCTGAGGATCCTTAACCCATCCGCAATCGCCATCTAGTTTCCTGGCAAAACTATTTCCCCGTCCTGTGGACATACCTAAAATTTCATAGTCAATAACCATATCATCAAGGTCAAATATCTGCGGAATACAATTGCCCCCCACTGAAGAAGTAGTGATCAAAGCTGAAGATTCAGTAGGCAAATCTCTTACTACAGCATCAACAATCTTTAAATTGGGATCTAATAGTACAAGTTGCTCATTTCCTCCTCCCCCATCAGTAAAAAGCCCGTCACCTGTTGTTGGGATAGGACCGCTGGTACAATTACAAGTTGTCCAATTTAAATCCGCCGTAATATTGCTATCGATATTAGCACAAGGAGTAGGAATAAAACTTTGCCCGGCTAAAACATAAAACTGACCCGGTTGTAAAATGGTATTTGGTGGGATAGTGATGGAGTAATCTCCGTCGGTTACAATATAACAACCGATATCAATTGGCCCGGGACCAAAATTTAATAACTCAATAAATTCTGCGGTAGCCCCACAGCCATTTAATGTCCATGGCATGTATTCGTTAATAACTACACGCCCTTTTTGCACCTGGCCAAAAGAACCAGTCGCTAATAATAAAGTTAGAAAAAGCACAAAAGGATGAAGAATACGGTTATTTTTATTTTTCACAGGGTTGGGTTGCCATAACAAAATACTTAACCGTTTTGTAATTGTTTAAGTATTTGGCAAAAAAATTAAAGCGTGAGGGGCTTCTACTGTTTTTTATGGGTACAATTCCATTTGTAGAACTTATCTCCCGCTGGTATATTTACTATGTTATGGTTTGATTACCCATCAGTAGATTTGCTTTTCTATGAGTCGTGTGAAGCTTTCGAGATATTTGTTATTCCAATTGTCAGGTTGGGGCAGTTTTGCTTTTATCAACACTTTTTTTGCCTATTCATTTGATAAGCTGAACGATGCTTACGATGTACAGATCTTCTTTGGCAGGTTAGGCATTTTCGTAGTGCTTGGGCTATTGGCAACGCATTTAATGCGCTTTGTCATTATAAAACTTAACATTCTGCAAAAGTCTTTTGACAACCAAATACTCCAGTTTTTGATTGTTACTTTTTCTTTTTCTTTTTTAGTATCCTTCTTTTATATGCAGTTGCTGTCAAAGTTTGAATGGCTAAATAAGAATGAAAAAGAGTACCTGGACAAGAATGTTTTTCTTTTGGTTTTAAGTGGCGCTTTTTCATTCTTTTTACTTCTCTTCATCTGGAACCTTATCTATTTCATGTACCATTACGTAACCAAAAGCCGTAAGCAACAATTAGATACTTTGCAATTGGAAGCACTGGTAAAAGAACTGGAATTAAAAACTATAAAAGCACATATCAATCCGCATTTTATTTTTAATGCCTTAAATAGCATCAGGGCGCTGATAGATGAAAACCCGGATAGAGCACGTACCGCTGTAACAGAACTTAGCAATATTTTACGAAGCAGTTTAAAATTAGAAAAAGGCGAAACCGTAAGTTTTAATGCCGAATTGAAAATTGTTAAAGATTATTTGGCATTGGAAAATATGCGATTTGAAGACCGGCTTAAAGTTGAGTATGACGTTGATGATGATACACTGGATCAGCAGGTACCAACAATGATGTTACAAACATTAGTGGAGAACGCCATTAAACATGGCATCAGCAAACAAATAAAAGGAGGGATGATAAAAGTGATTTCGGATATAAAGGAAAATCATCACATGCTTGTGGTACAAAATACAGGTCAATTGAACGGAAATACAACCTACGAAATCAACCCAGATAGTTTTGTAGAACGCGGTTTTGGCCTGTCCAGCACACAAGACAGGTTGCAACTTTTATACGGTGATAAAGCCAGTTTCGAAATAAAACAATTAGAAGATACCATTGTAGAAGCAAAAGTGCTGATACCTGCGTAGAATATTAAAATAAATTAAACAGTAAATAATCAAAGCGAACTACAAACCAAACTTTAGTTATGAAAGCAATTATTATTGATGATGAACGCCTGGCTCGTACTGAACTTCGCAAATTATTAGAAGAATTTCCCGAAATAGAAATTATAGATGAAGCTTCCAATGCAGAAGAGGGCATTACTAAAATTGAAACACACAATCCCGATCTGATTTTTTTAGATATACAAATGCCAGGTAAAACAGGATTTGATCTGTTAGCAGAATTAGACCGTGCTCCACAGGTTATTTTTACTACTGCTTATGATGAGTATGCTTTAAAAGCTTTTGAAGTAAATGCACTTGATTATTTACAAAAGCCAATAGAGCCTAAACGTTTGGCCGATGCAGTGCATAAATTGCATGCAAGCGAAATAGCACCAAATAATCACATTACAGCTGAAAATAAAAGTTTACTGAGTGATGCAGACCAGGTATTTGTGAAAGATGGCGAAAGGTGCTGGTTTGTAAAGTTGAATGAGATACGGTTGTTTGAAAGTGTAGGCAACTATGCAAAGGTTTTTTTTGGAAACAATAAACCCCTCATTCTAAAATCATTAAATGCTTTGGAAGAAAGGTTAGATGAGAAAACTTTTTTCCGTGCTAATCGCAAGCATATTGTTAATCTGCGAATGATAGATAAAATTGAACCTTACTTTAATGGTGGCCTATTGCTGGAACTAAAGGGTGGTGAAAAAATTGAAGTCAGCCGTCGCCAAACAGTGAAGTTTAAAGAAATGATGAGCCTATAGAGAAGTTGATAGTTGATGGTTGGTAGCAAGCTGTTGATTTTGAACTGTCGTCTATAATTATTGACTATTGCCCATTGCGTATTGCCAATTGCCCATTCACCATTCACAAATTGTATAAATAAAAATACTAATGAAACAATTTTTCCTGTTTATTATAATTATCGCATTCAATTATTGCCATGCTCAAAAAACAGATGCGATCATTAATGTAAAGGAAGTAGAGCGGATTGAAAGAGTATTAGCTGCGGATGAAATGGAAGGAAGGAAAACCGGTACGCCTGGCATTGATAAAGCAGCCCAATTTATTGCAGATGAATTTAAAAAAGCAGGCGTTCAGCCATTTAAAGAGAATAATTTCTTGCAGTCATTTGAAATGGTTCGCCCAAAACAAGTTTCTACAAAAGCTGAAGTGGATGATGCAGAACTGGATCCTAAAAATGTAGTGGTTGTCACTACGCAGGCAGAGGTGAAAGTGAATGAAAAATCAGGATACGAAATAAAATACATCAACGCAGGACAAAATTTTAATACAAATGTTCAATCAATAATGCGTGAAAAAAAGAATGCCATTGTTTTTGTTGACACCAGTTTTACCCGGAATTTTAGCAGGCTTAATGGTTTAAAAAGGCAGTCATTTAAAACAGACAATACCGTTGTTTTTATTTTAGGAAACTACAAGCCCAAAGAATTTACAATAAAAGCAGAGCATACTATTGAGCAATCGAAACTGGCAAATGTGGTAGGTATTATCCACGGTAAAAGCAAACCAAATGAATATGTTATTTTCTCCGCACACCATGACCATATAGGCATTGGTAAACCTGTTAATGGCGATAGCATTTATAATGGCGCCAACGATGATGCAGCCGGAACAACTGCCGTTATTATGCTGGCGAATTATTTTAAGACAGTAAATAATAATGAAAGAACATTAGTGTTTGCTACGTTCACCGCAGAAGAATCCGGGGGCTTTGGCTCGCAATATTTTTCGCAGCAATTCGATCCGAAAATGGTAATGGCTATGTTTAATATTGAAATGATTGGCACAGAATCTAAATGGGGAAAAAATTCAGCTTACATCACAGGTTATGAAAAAACCGATATGGGAAAAATTCTTCAGCAAAACCTGCAAGGTTCTGCATTTACATTTCATCCGGACCCTTACCCGGACCAACAATTATTTTATCGTTCTGATAATGCAACTTTGGCCAGGTTAGGTGTGCCGGCACACACGATTTCCACTTCTAAAATGGATAGCGAACCTAATTATCATAAACCAAGCGATGAAGTAAGCACCCTTGATATGGGAAATATGGCAGCTATTATTAAAGCATTGCAGAAAGCAGTAAAACAATTATAGCAGGTAAAGACACACCGGCAAGAGTGAAGGTGGAAGAATTGAGGTAGGGGAGGTATGTGAGACGTGAAAGGTGAGAGGTAAGACAGAAGTCGTTTCGCTCAAATGTCTCACGTTTCTCGTCTGACGTCTCACTGTAATAAGTAAAATGGTATGAGAAGAATTGCAGCTATCTGTGTTTCATTTATTTTTTTAACTCATTCTGCATTTTCTCAATATAGTACTGATAGCATTTCAGAAACGGAAGTTAAAAGGATCATTCAATTTTTAGCGGCTGATAGTTTAAAAGGCAGAGGAAACTACACACCTCAATTGCACCAGGCAGCACATTTTATTGCCGGTGAATTTGATAAATGCGGCCTTCAAAAATTTCCTTCCTTTCCTTCTTTTTTTCAGCGTTTCACCAATAAATTAATTACTGGCAAAGAAAGAGAAGATTCTTCCTGGCTTTATAATCCACAAAAAGTTTTACTGAATGTTATAGGTTTATTACCTGGAAAATCTTTAGTCCATGAGGCCGTTATCTTCTCTGCACATTATGATCACCTGGGAACAGGTGATGCAGTATCATATGACAGCATTTACAATGGTGCAAATGATAATGCATCCGGCACAACGGCGTTGTTAGTATTGGCTGACTATTTTGCCAAAAGAAACGACAACGAAAGAACAATTATTTTTTGTGCATTTTCCGGGGAAGAGTTGGGTCTTCTTGGATCAGGTGTATTTGTAAATAACCTGAATGCAGATAGCATAGTGGCAATGATTAATATTGAAATGATTGGAATAACAAGGCCAAAAAGAAAAAACACTTTTTTTATTACCGGAGCTTCTTATTCCAATATGCGACAAATTTTTAAAACTAATTTGAGTAACACCGCAGTAAAAATTGTAAACGAACCGGATGAAAGAAAGCAATTATTCAAACGCTCAGATAATTTTCATTTTGCCTTAAAAGGAATACCTGCCCACAGCATTATGAGCAGCGATGATGATGACGTATGTTATCACCAGCCTTGTGATGATGCCCAACGCATTGATACAAAAAACATGACTGAAATGATTAAAGCGATTGCTATTGCCAGCCATAGTATTATTATGGGAAAGGATACTCCTTTACATATAAATCCTAAAAAATTAGATTAAACTTTCACCAAAACAGAATGTATGGCAGTTGCCATTTCCTTAATAAGTGAAGGTTCTTTTTCTATCGCATTACCTACCACAATCACATCAGCGCCGGCTTTGCAATTGAGATACGCTTTTTCTGCATCCCTGATGCCGCCGCCAACTATAAGGGGAACGCTTATGTTTTGAGCAACCGCAGCAATCATTGGTTCGCTGATGGCTTTCTTAGCCCCGCTGCCTGCATCCATATAAATGAGCTTCATGCCCAGCATTTCTCCGGCCATGGCAGTGCAAAAAGCAATATCAGCTTTGTCGGCAGGGATGGGTGTGGCATTACTGATATAAGAGACCGTTGTGGAAGCGCCGCCATCCACTACCATATAACCGGTTGATATAATTTCAAGGCCGCTCTTTTTTACAAAAGGAGCCGAAATAACATGCTGACCAATTAATAGCTCCGGGTTTCTTCCCGAGATCAATGATAGATACAATAAGGCATCTGCATGTTTGCTGATCTGCGAAGCGCTGCCAGGAAAAAGCAACACGGGAATGCTACAATGCTTTTTTATAAATAGAATACATTCATCTAAATGATCGGAAACCACCAGGCTACCCCCAACAAAAAAATAATCCACCTCTGCATCCTGTGAAAGTTGAATAATGGGTTCAAGAGAATCGGCAGATGTATTATCCGGGTCGATTAAAACAGCCAATGATTTTTTTCCATTCTCTTTTTTCTTTAACAGCGATGTATAAACGGGCATCTTCATTCAGGAGGTTATTATGCAAAAATGCAAAAACTTTTGCTAATGGCTTTCAGTTTGTGTTCCGTTATTAATTATGGTAGTAGTAACACAGGTGTACTCTTCATCAAGCTCAGGATAATCTTGCAACAAAAGCTAATAAAAATTCTTTACCTGATTGCCAAAAAAATATATCTGCAAAGACGGGATTTTTTGTTCAAAAAACATTCATGGCAATATGGGCTTAGCTTATAAGTTTTATCCACACCCTGTTGATATTTAACGGCTCTGTTTTTCAACAGGTAAACATAGTTTCGTCTTCCCCCTTAATTTTTTACGGACGGATATTTAATACTCAACAAAAATTTATTTCGATATGAATAAAACAAAATCCTCTATCAAAGGCTTAGCCTTTTCCCGCAAATTTACCAAGGACACTGTTCCCGTATTTGACCAGTTTAAATACGACTATCGCACCTCTGTTATTCGCAACCCAAGTGGTGAAGTAGTATTTGAAATGAATAATGTAGAAGTGCCTAAAGGCTGGAGCCAGATTGCTACCGATATCCTGGCGCAAAAATATTTTCGTAAAGCTGGTGTGCCCCAACCCGATGGTTCTTTAGGTAGAGAAACTTCGGCTAAACAGGTGGCGCATCGCATGGCAAATTGCTGGAAAGTATGGGGCGAGCGCTATGGGTATTTTGCTTTTTCAAAAGATGCGGATATTTTTTATGACGAGTTGGTTTACAGCATTTTAAATCAAATGTGCGTACCTAATTCGCCTCAATGGTTTAATACCGGCCTTCACGAAAGTTATGGCATAAAGGGAAAGCCACAGGGTCATTATTATGTTGACCAGGCTGATGGAGCATTAAAAAAATCAACCTCTGCCTATGAACGTCCGCAACCACATGCTTGTTTTATTCTAAGTGTGGATGATGACCTGGTAAATGATGGTGGCATTATGGACCTCTGGGTTCGTGAAGCAAGGATTTTTAAATATGGTTCAGGTGTTGGTACAAACTTTTCTAATCTTAGGGGAGAAGGTGAAAGGTTAAGTGGCGGTGGTACATCAAGTGGTTTAATGTCGTTTTTAAAAATTGGGGACCGTGCAGCGGGGGCCATAAAGAGTGGTGGTACCACACGCCGTGCGGCAAAAATGGTTTGCCTCGATATTGATCATCCGGAAATAGTTGGTTTTGTAAACTGGAAACTGGAAGAAGAAAAGAAAGTGGCTGCGTTAATTGATGCTGGTTATGCATCTGATTACGAAGGGGAAGCTTATCGCACAGTGAGTGGGCAAAATTCAAACAACTCCGTTCGCATTCCTAATTCTTTTTTTGAAAAATTACAAAAAGAGGAAGACTGGGAACTAACGGCACGTACCGATGGCCGTGTAATGAAAAAATTGCCTGCAAGGGAATTATGGAATCAGATTGCATATGCCGCATGGCATTGTGCAGACCCGGGTACCCAATACAATACCACTATCAATGAGTGGCATACATGCCCTGCAGGCGGAGAGATAAGAGCTTCCAATCCATGCTCCGAATATATGTTCCTTGACAACACAGCTTGTAATCTTGCCTCTGCTAACCTGATGAAGTTTTTCGATATTGAGAAAAGCACTTTTGATGTAGAGGGTTTTGAACATGTATGCAGGCTTTGGACAACCGTATTGGAAATATCTGTGCTGATGGCACAGTTCCCCAGCAAAGAAGTAGCACAGTTAAGTTATGAATACAGAACATTGGGTTTAGGTTATGCTAACCTGGGTACCATGTTAATGGTGAGTGGCATTCCTTACGATAGTGAACAGGCACGTGCGATTGGCGGTGCTTTAACAGCAATAATGACGGGTGTGTCTTATAAAACATCCGCAGAAATGGCGGAGACCTTAGGTGCCTTTCCACGTTACGAAGAAAACAAACCATTCATGTTGCATGTTATGCATAACCATCGCCTGGCAGCCTATGATGCTGATGAATATGAAGGATTGAGTATAAAACCACAAGGTTTAAAAGTAAAATATTGTCCTGATTATTTATTAAAGGCTGCTTGCAAAGCCTGGGATGAAGCGGTAGAATTAGGGGAAAAATTTGGTTATAGAAACGCACAGGCCACCGTTATTGCACCAACCGGAACGATTGGTTTGGTAATGGATTGTGATACAACCGGCGTTGAGCCTGACTTTGCACTGGTGAAATTTAAAAAACTTTCTGGCGGCGGTTATTTTAAAATTATTAACCAGTCCGTACCTGCTGCATTAAAAAATTTGGGGTATAATGAAAAAGAAGTGAATGGCATTATTAAATATGCAGTAGGGTCGGGAACGTTCTTAGGTGCTCCGCATATTAATCATCAAACTCTCAGTGAGAAAGGTTTTACAGCAGAAGAAATTGCCAAATTAGATAAAGCAGTAACGGCAGCTTTTGAGATTGGTTTTGTATTTAATGTATACGCATTAGGCGAAGAATGCTTACTGCGTTTAGGTTTTAAGCCGGAGCAGTATCGCAATTTTGAATGGAGCTTATTGGAAGCATTAGGTTTTACAGATGATCAAATTGAGACAGCTAATGATTATATCTGCGGAACTATGACGGTGGAAGGTGCTCCATATTTGAAGCAAGAGCACCTCGCAGTTTTTGATTGTGCTAATAAATGCGGTAAAAAAGGCGAACGTTTTATTCATGCACACGGCCACATTCGCATGATGGCTGCAGCACAGCCATTTATCAGCGGCGCTATTTCAAAAACCATTAACCTGCCGCATGAAGCCGAAGTGCATGAGATTGCAGATTCATATTTGCTTAGCTGGCAATTGGGTTTAAAAGCTTGTGCCTTATATAGAGATGGTTCTAAACTATCTCAGCCGCTAAGTAACAAATCAGATAAGAAAAAGAAAAAAGATGACAGTATACAGATGTCAGATGACAGTAGGGAAACTGCTGTCAACGGTCAACTATCATCTGTCAACAATTCTTCTATCGTTGACATGGCAAAACTCACCATTGAAGAATTACTGGAAGAAGTTACCAAACGAGTACAGGCCTCACCAGATACAAGTCTAAAGCGCCAATTAGCAAGTATTGTAGAACGCCGTTCTTTACCAGCTAAGCGCCGGGGCTATACTTATAAAGCAAAAATTAATGGGCAGGCAGTTTTTTTACGCACCGGCGAATACCCTGATGGCACAGTAGGGGAAATATTTATTGACATGGCGAAGGAAGGTGCCACCATGCGCAGTATGCTAAACTGTTTTGCTATTTCCATTTCAATTGGTTTGCAATATGGCGTGCCATTAGAGGAATTTGTTGAAAAATTTGTTTTTACCAAATTCGATCCGGCTGGTTTTGTGGATCATCCAAATATTAAATCAACCACTTCTATAGTTGATTTTATTTTCCGTGCACTGGGTTATGAATATTTAGGCAGAACCGACCTTGTACATGTGTTAGACAAACCAGAAGTGCTGAACACAGGTACGGAACCATGGGACGAGCCGGTCAAAATACCTGAACTGTCTAATTTAAGGATTCTGCCTCATACCCAAACAGCCAAAGCGCAATCAAAGACAATTATAAAACCAGAGAATGGCCTGGATTCCTTAAGCAGCGCCGCCCGCAGCATGCAAAGCGATGCTCCTGCCTGTAACACCTGCGGACATATTACGATAAGAAGCGGCACCTGCTATAAATGTTTGAACTGCGGCAACAGCATGGGCTGCAGCTAAGATATACCTTGGACGGGTATGGATACAACAACAAAAATCCCGCTGCGACGGGATTTTTTTTTAATTGATTGTGCTAATTAATTTTTTCCAAAAAGATTGGTTACGGCACCCTGGAGCATAGGATATTTTTCTACCACAAACTCTTTAATGGTTTCTAATACTTTCTGTGCTTGTTCTTCTGATAAATCAGCACCTGTTTTTAGCCTTTCCACCAATTCATTTACCTGGTCACCCGCATTGTCTTTATTTAATCCAAACATAAATTTTGATTTTATTTATAAATATACGCGTTGATGTAAATATTCATTGATCGCTATAAATATATTTAAGCATTAGAAGAAAATAAATAAGTACCGATTAGGTTTATGCAAATTAAAAAGGCTGCTTATGACACAGCCCTTGACCTCCCATCACCGGTATATCTCTGCCCATTGTATCCACTTTCATAGGAGGAACTGGAATATTGAAATTTCTCATTACTCTCATAACTGCATCAGCAGGTGAAGGTTGCTGCCTTGCCTGCTGCGGCGTTAAATTAAAAATAGGTATAGGGCAATGGTATCCAAAGTTTCTATTACAGTCAGCATTTGCGGTGTTATGGTTGGAGTCCATTCAGGCTAGGGCCTTTTGGTTGAATCCTATTATAAGGTTCATTGTTGTCGTTATCAATATTGAGTTCTACAAGCACTTACAATAAACCAGTATAAGACGTTTTAGAGATTTTAATAGTTTTCAGTGTTGATTCATGAATAGGAATGTATTAATAAAATAGCAAAGGACTGCATAAAATTCTATTAAATAAAATTACCTGCTTTTATGTCATGCATATTTACATCGCCATAGATCAATATGCGTTTATCTTTTAAGATTGGTGATTGTAGTAGAAGTGGAATAATATTTTAATGATGGGCTTATCAGGTACTATTTATTGATGGCATAATTATTATTATTTTCTTCTGTAAAATTTTTTATGGAAAACAAAAATAAAAATATGTATGCATTAATTACCGGTGCTACGAGTGGTATCGGCTATGAAT
>MWVT01000256.1_pt1 | contig 11757 bp, 19 predicted proteins | sample 1047201 | NCBI WGS metagenome assembly MWVT01 (sample SAMN06349988, study PRJNA376086) | soil metagenome | isolation source: TG5-1 sample Antarctic (ecotone) soil | place: Antarctica | collected 2015-01-13 | reverse complement strand
GTGCGCTTCGCTCTCCATTTCGTTGAGACGTTCGCCGAACTCGCTTCTAGGTAATTCCATGATAGTTAAATCCCTCCGTTTATTGTAGTTAAGAGCTAATACCACAGTATTAGCGGATGATTTGAGTGTGAACACTGTGAACGCTGTGAACAGCTAAATGCACATAGTTACTAGAGAAATGAATCTTCATGTAACAATGTGTATTTTGACGTTCACAGCGTTCACAGCGTTCACAGCGTTCACAGCGTTCACACTGCTTCCTGTGGGTTACTCTTGCAGCCCAACACCCTCCCAACAACGCACTACCACGCCCGCGTTCCTTCGTCGCGTGGTAGTGCATCCAAATTCTGCTAAACGATTCGCAAAGACTTTTCCGCCGAGCAAACTGCGTTCACCACGTTCCCTGCACCATTGTTCGTATGCGTCACGCAATGATGATGCTGGCGTCCAAAGCGCAGGCTCGAACACGCAACACTCACTGACGAAGTTGGCGAAGCTATCCATCTCAGCGCGATAGTTCAGTGTTGCGCTCTTCACTTCATCTGGAATGCCTAGCCCGTCACGTTGCCACTCAGAGCAGCCGCGCACCGCCCATGCGAGAACGCCGGGTAACTCAGCCGCAAGTCGTTGTTGAAGATGCTTGTCTTGCTCGCGCTCAGGAATGCGAACCGTGAACGGGATGCGTCTCAGCCTGTCCCAAATACCTTCGTCAGTGCCTTGCACGCGCGGCAGATGATTAGTTCTTAGCCACAGCTTGAACTCAGGCTTAAACTTGAAATACTCAGAGAAGAGGAAGCGTGCCGTGATGGTGTCGCCTCCGGTGAAGTCCTTTATCTCATCTTCGGCGAGGCGACCGCCTTCCGGCGTTTCGTTGGCAGAGACGAAGCGAGCACCTTTGAGCTTGGCAACATCGTTCGTCGCTGCGCCGGGACGTTTGTGCATCAGCGTGCTTGTTCGCATTCGCTCTGCGTACTCGTCAAACAACGCAAACAGAGTTTCAGTGAAAACGCTCTTGCCGTTCGCGCCAGTGCCGTGAAGGATGAACATGACGCGCTCGCTCACGTCGCCGGTGAGGGAGTAGCCGACCGCGCGACGAAGGAAGTTAATCATGCGCGCGTTGCCGTCCATGATGCGCGTGAGGAACGCTTCCCATGTCGGACACATCGCCCCATCGTGGTACTCGACCGGCGAGACTCTTGTGATGAGGTCTTCGCGTCTGTGCTCACGTAGCTCGCCGCCGCGCAGGTCAACAGTGCCGTTCGTACAGTTGAAAAGCATTGGGTCTGTATCGAGGTCGTCAGGTCTAATAGCTACGCTAGAAAACTTCTGCGCAACTTCGAGCATCTTCCGCAGTCGGTCTGCGCTCTCGCTGTTACGCGCGTGCTTAGAGAGTTCGCTGCGCTGCTCCTTCAACAGCGCCGGGTTAGCGGCTTCGGCGTGAATCGAGATTGCCGTCTCGACGGCAAGACGGTAAGCCGCGCCGTCATCGTCTATCCGCCAGCGCTGGCCGTCCCAAACGAGCCACTGTTTCCACACGCTGCAATAGCGGAGGTTGCGACCGTGACGGCGAACGAGCCGCCGCGCGTTGCCTAAGTCTGTGCAACGCTCTTCGTCATCAACTATGGAAGAAATACCGCCGTCAATAGCTTCTGCGGCGGGTACAGCTGAAGCCGGATGAGTAACGACTTCAGCCACAGCCGCCGCGTTGTCGGCGCGTGCTGACTCGTTAGAGCGCGCCGTACTCTCCGCGCGTGCGGAGAATCCTTCGCTTTTCGTGCGTGCTTTTGCGATGGTGCGAGCGAAGTAGTCTTGCCGCGTCTTCAAATCTTCGCCGCGCTCGCGTCGGTGCGCAATGATGAGGTTCGCTATCTCTTGGTCTGTCCAGCCAGCGTCGGCGGCGAACGTCGCTAAGCTCAAATCGTATGAGCTGGCTGATTGGTCTGTGAGGTCTTTGCGCTTGTGCTCAAACGATAGTCTAAACTGTGGCACGTTCTCTCTCAGCGCCGCGAACTTCATTGCCGGAGGCTCAGCGTCGTTGCTCAGCGTCAGCGCGCCCGCCGTCGTCGTAGTTGATGCTGACCCGTCCCGCTTCTTCTTCGGCTCGGCGGCAAGTTCAGGCAGTTCGAGTGCGCGCCAGTCGAGCGGAGCGCCTTGCACTTCTTCAAAGCGATATTCGACTGCGCGCGATGCTTTAGCCGGGGTGTAGAAGATGCGCGATGCGTCGCGCGCAGCCCGGTCAACCTTGCCGCTCGATACTGCATAAGCCCACATGAACAGACGCGGGAAGTCTGCCGCCGCAATCGGCTCTTTGAGCGGCATCACGACGCGAAAGCGTTGCTCAGCGTTCGGGTTCGATTTCGTCTTGCGTAAGTGACTGTGCGACGTGTAAGCCATGAACGTGCAGCCAAGCTCGCGCCAGCATCGCAAGTCGTTATCTAAGTCTGCTGCGTGGTCGTAGTCGAGGACGAGCATTGAGACGTGCGCAACGTTCTCTTTTGCGCGCGTGCCGTTGAAGAGCGCCGGACTAAATAGCTCGCCGTCTTTGCTTGCTCTGACTTGCGGAGTGCGGAAGCGCTCGACTAGCTCGCTCCAAGATACGTGTTGCGCCTTCGGCTCGTTGTCGTTCGCACGCTTGAAGAAAGCAACATCGAATGGCTGTTCGGCGAGACGCAATGCTCGCTGTGGCTTATTCATGCTGCCCTCCTTGCGTGCCAGTAGGGGAAAGCGACGGGCGTGCCGTCGCACACATCGAAGTAAACAACACGCTCTCGCGCGAACTCTTCAAGCAAGCTCATAAGCTCTTCGACAGTGCAACCGAGTCTTTCAGCCGTTCGGCGCTTTCCTTCGTTGTGAAGGCGCAGGCCGTGACCTTCGATGATGATGTAGTCGAAAAGCGCTCGTCGCTGCGCAGTGTTGAACTTGCGCAAAGCGCGTCGCCGCCGCACAGTTGGCGGGCGCACTTGCGTATTGCTTCGCTGGCGGGAATTTGTTAATCTTTGCATAGTTAGGTTTGGTGTTTGACAGTCGGCGCGTCTCTCGGAAAAGTTCGCGCTGTCTGTCTGTTATGACTGCTTTACCTTTCGTTGACGAAAACTCGAAGGCGCTCAGTGCTCGCAACACTGAGCGCTTTTAGTTTGCGCCCTTGCATACGAAGACGACGCGAAAGCGCGAGCGTTACCGCCCGCGTCACACGTCGCCGTTGCCGATTGGTGATAGCGTTCGCGCGCTACGCAGCTTGTAGCTGCTTCGCGTCGCTGCGAGATTCCAGCCATCGCATTATCTCCGCGCGTCGAAACTTGTTCACCCGCCCTAGCTTTTCGTGCGGGATGAAATTCATGCGCGCCCACGTCGCAATCGTCACGCGGCTAACGCCGAGCAAGGATGCGACCTCATCTACTTTCATAAAGGGCGGCTGCGACGCGCTAGTTTCGAGCACTGCGCGTTGCGTCTTCCCCTTCTTCGTAAGTCTTGCCATTGCTTGTGTCCTCTTTGTTGTTTCTCGCGTTCATGCCCCGCTTGTGCGGGAAATCATGCGCTTTACGAGAGTTTATGAGAATTTTCGAGAAAATGTCAAGCTCGAAACGCATAAAAGTACAATATCTCGTAGCTGGTCAACGTCTTAGCCCCAAGCTATCGTGTTCGACAGCAGTTAAGAGCTAAGCGTTTTCTGACGCTCTTCGTGATGAGTGATGAGCTTCGCCCGTGTCGGTCGAGCTTCGCGCGCTGGTAAGAGCTTCGGCGTCGCGTAAGAACGAATTTCAGCTTTACGGAAGCGCTCAGAATTGACTTATAAGCTCGTTTCAATGCTCAAGCTATGCTCTGCTATGTCTTTCTAAATCCGACACGCTGTAGCGTCTGTAAATGCGAAAAAGAGCGCGTCGCATAAGCGAATCGCGCTCTCTTCCCCGCCCCGATAGCCGTGCCTCAATACTCTTCAGGCAAGAGTAGTGTGGTCGCGCTCCGGTCGGCCTCAGTGATGACCCATAGCCGCACGTTCTTAGCCGTGCGGTAAGCGCTCAAGATACGAAAATCGTTCTTGACGCTCAGTTCGTTCTCTCGCTTGTCAGCGTCGCACAGTTCGCCCCAATCGCCGCTTTGATGACGGCGTAAGAACTCAGTCGGCGACTGACCGGCTGACGTGAGCGCGTCGAGCGCGCCCGGTGTCGCAACGAGTTGACCGAGCGAGAAGAGCGCCGTTGTTGATAGTGTGCTGTTGCTCATCGCGTGGCCTCCTGTCTCTCGTCTTCCACAAGACGCAGTGTTATCGGTTTCAGTTCGTGAATCGTCGCAGTCGGCTCGCAAAGTTCGTCAACGTCGTTGAGCGCGTGATGCGCTTCAATGGCGATTGCGTCCTGAGTGTCGAAGCTCAACGGCTCTTCCGATGCCAGCCGCGTTATCAAGCGCAACCGGCGTCTGAGCGTGGTATATTTGTCGTGCATAGCTTTAGCCTTTCGTTTGAAGGGTTAAGGTTCGAGGGCTAGGCGGGTGTTTGCGCACTCGCCTAGCCCGTTGCCGTTCATGCCGCTTTCTTTGACTGCTTAGCTTTCGCATCGGCAATCAGTTGCGTCTTCGTCTTCGCGCGCACGGTCTTCTTCGCCGTCGCTGCGGTCGCTTTCACCGTCGCCTTGCCTGATGTCTGCGCGTCCACACTCTTAGCCGGTGCTGTCGGCTTCGTCTTTAGCCGCGACTCAATCAGCGCGACGAGCTTCTTGCGCTCAGGTTCGAGAGTTTCCAGCTTGTCTGTCGCTTCTTTGAGTAGCTTGATGAAGCGGTCGTTCTCTTCCCTTTCTGCGAGCGCTTCATCTGCGTCGTACCAGACGTTGTACGTCCAGATGCGCGCTTGCTCTAGCGTGTCTTCTAGCGTCTTGAGCGCTTTCAAGTCAGCCTCAAGCTCAGGAGTTTTGAAGTCGAGCATTGTGCGTTTTTCTCTCTTTCTTTCATTCTTAATGTCGCTGTAAGAGCTTAAATAGCGACTAAGAGCATTGTACTACATCTATGACGTATATAATAATAGTATGACGCATAACAGCTTGACGCACACTTAATTGTGTGCTAAACACTCGGCGCATGAAGATTCGCGTTGCCCTTGACGAACATTTGAAGCGCAGGGATAAGAGTTACTACTGGCTCGCCAAAGAGTCAGGCGTGGCGCATAACACGCTCGCTCGTCTCAGACATGACCAAGCCAAAGGTATTGAGTTCGACACGCTCGCAAAGATTTGCGTCGTGTTGGAATGTGCGCCGGGTGATTTGCTCGTCAAAGTGCCGGACAGTATGAAGGTCAGGCAGGCGCGCAAATCCCCGACAAGCACGAAGGCTGTCGGGGAATGAGGTCGGGGCTGTCGGAGTTTCTTGTAGCTAATTGAGGGGAATGAATGTCCGTTACTGCTAAAAAGTTAAAGCGCTCTGTGAAAGTATCAAAGCTATCGAATGTCGAAGAGGTAAAATCACCACAACTTGAGAACGAGCGCATAGGTTTCAACGACCCCGCTTTTGCAAGCAACAAGTTGCTTCCGTTGCATCGTTGGATTCCGTGGATCGCTGGCTTCTCTAGTGACTTTGTAAGCAACGCTATAAGCAGATATTTGTCAGCGCCTGGTACTGTGCTCGACCCGTTTGCTGGAGTTGGAACGACACTCGTAGAAGCTGTGGAACACGGCCATGATGCTATCGGCTTTGAGATAAATCCGTATGCTGCGCTTGCATCTCGCATTAAAGCTAACGCTCATCTCATCTCATTAGATGAATTGCTAAAGGCATCGGCACAGTTCATCGCTTTCTATTCTAAGATAACTACAAACGGCTATATACCGCGCAGCACAGCCCCAACAGGCTTCAAGACTCGCGCAGAGTTCTACAGCCCGAAGGTGCTGCATAAAGTCTTAATTGTTCAAGATTTTATTAACGGCATCAAAGATGCTAGTTTGCGCGACTTATTCAGGCTCGCTTTCGCATCAACTATGGTGCGTTACTCAAACTATTCCTATGAGCCGAGCTTGGGGCGTCGCGTTGCTGCTGGCCGTCAAGAGATTGAAGATTTCTCTGTCGGGCAAGAGATAGCGAAGAAACTAAAAGAGATGAGTGATGATGTTGCGTGGCTGCAAGATAAAATGAGCGGCAAGCAGCCACATGCTAAGGTTATCAACGCTTCATTCTTTGACTGTACTGAGCACGTTGCCGCGAACACTGTTGACCTTGTGATTACCTCGCCTCCTTACTTAAATAATTACCACTACAATCGAAACACAAGACCACAACTCTACTGGCTAGGCTTCGCAGAGCAACCGAGCGACTTTAAGCATCTCGAAGAGTCTAACTTTGGCACATACTGGCAGACAGTACGTGAGCGCGAGCGCATAGATTTAGAGTTTATCTTGCCGGGTACTGACATTGAAGAGAAGTTAGAAAATCTACGCGGGCTTAACTCACACAAGGGGATTTACGGCGGTCACGGTTGGGCGAATTACGCAGCCTCTTATTTTAACGACTGCCGCCGATTCGCCGAAGGTTTAAAGCACGTCTTACGTTCCGGTAGCACGGCGCTCGTTGTTATCGGTAACAGCATCTTGCAAGGCGTGATGATTCCGACCGATGTTTATTTCAGCAACATAGCCGAAGACGTAGGGCTTGAGATTGTGCGTATTGACATCCCACGCGCTACACGCATCGGCAACAGTATTATTCAATCCGACGTGCGCGTAACAAAGGCTCAAGACAAGCATCAGCTTTATGAAGCCGTCGTCGAGTTACGAAAGCGTTAGCTCTCCAAGAACCTCAGCACATCCTTAATAATGTCATCAGGTTCAGCGGCGAGCTTTGCCATGCGCGCTGCAAATGACCTGCCCGAATGCAGTATGTCCCACCTTGAACGCGCTTGCTCGAAGCGTCCTTTGCCCGGCGTATGTATGCCGAACCCACTCATTATGTTCGAGTTCCACAGAGGCCGATGCTTGCGAATGAGCGCAGATTCAACAGGCACGATTAAGTCAGTCTCAACCTCGCCGAAAATCATAAACCGACAGCGAAAGTCATCAATACTCAAGTTCTCAGCTTGCTGTATGCTGTTCGTATGTTCGCGCAGTCGGCGAAAGAGGTCGGCACTTTCTCTAGCCGCCACTTCAAAGCCAGTACGCGAACCCGGAGGCACTGCTTTACCGGCGTATATAGGGGCTTGAATCGTAGGGCTATTCTTCGCAGCGATGCGCTCGTATAACTCGAAGTCACTGCCAATATAGTAAAGCGCATAGACGCCAGCGCCGACGAACCGATTAGGTGGTGGCAGTGGATGAACCGGAGTCGCGTCAAAGAAGTTGGTTGCGTCTTCGACAACGCTTCTAAACTTCGATGAGCGAAAAGTGTGAAGTTCAGGACTAAAGTTAGTTGACATTAACCGAATGTTCTCGTTGAGCCTGACTTGATTTTCTTCTTGCTATGACGGTCGCCGTTGTGACTAACGAGATTGTCACCAATCCATTTTTGCAAGACCGCCCGCTTCTCTTCTGGCGTTAGCTCGCGTGCTGGAAATTGTTTTTCCATCTCGCGCCGCAACTCATTGAACTTTGTAATAGCCTTCTTCTCTAAGCGTGTGGAGAATATCTTTTCGCCTTGCACCGTAACCACAAAAGAGCCATCTTGCTCTTTGTTTAAGTGTAAATCACCGGGCATAAACGATAGTTTCATACGAACGACCTCGCCGCGAGTTTAGCGCGACCGCGCACGCACCAACGAAACTCCGACACGCCCGACGCTTTGCCCGACACCTTGCGCGGTTGTCGCTCTTTTGATACAAAGCACGGCTTATGAATAAAAGGGAAGCGGCTGAATACTTGAACGTGAGCGAGCGAGCAGTTGAGCGCTATGCAAATAGAGGAAAGCTGTCGGTACGATTAGAGAAGGGAAAGCGCGGTAATGTGGCCGTGTATGACGACGGGGAACTAAGGAAACTCAAAGCAGCTTTAGACGCTGAACGCGGCCTAGTGCGTCCAGCGGTGGCATTGCCCGACACCCCCGACCAAGAACCCCGACAGTTGGCGAGGTTGTCGGACGGGCGCGGCAGCATTGATTTTCTCGCGCTGCTTTCGCAATTCGGCAACGCAGCGCAGACGCGACAAACGCTTTCGCCGGTCGAGCTTGCCGCCAAGCATCTCTTAACGCTAGACGAGGCGGCAACTCTCTCCGGTCTATCGAAGAATCATCTGACTGATGCAATTCATTCAGGGAAGCTAAAGGCCAGAAAGATAGGCCGAGGATGGAAGGTGAAGCCGGTGAACTTGAAGAGCTATACTGACAAGCTGTGAGGGCGCTATGACTGAAATCTACGAGCCGCTAAGGAAAGACTTGCCCTTACTCTCTGAGTTAGGAGTAAAGCCCTTCAAAGCGACGCACGGCGTTAAGACCTTCATCGGAAAGATTCAATTAGCCAACAGCGCTTACGTCAAAGTGTGGGTTACGGCGATGCCAGCGCAGTTCTGGCACTTCGAGATTTACTGCGCCGAGTTCGAGCGAGTCTATCAAGTCACTACCGCGAGCGGCAGCCTTTCCGAGTATTGGGGAAGCGCGAAGATGATGGCGGAAGGGACGTTCGCCGTTGACGGAATATCAGAGCGATGTAATTGAGCGAAAGCGACCACAAGATGTTGTGCGTCATGCTTTCGTGAAGAAGGGCGGGGAATTGTCACGACACAAGTTTTTGAGTTAAGACGCTGACCACAATAGATTGTGGTTATGTGCGCAGAAAGAGACTCACACGCGAGCGGCGACACACGCCCGCGACAAAGCGAGTCCGATAAGTCCTATTATGTGTTTTAGTGCTCTTTATCTTTGACCGAGCTTTCGTTACCCGGAGCGATGGTGTCTTTGCTCCGAATCTTTCCTTCCTCGTTTTTTATCTTCAACTCGCCGCCGCCAGAGTTCTTAAGCATCTTCGTAGCTTCTTTAGCCGCCGCTCCCTGCGTCGGATGTATTCCAGATGCTCTTTCAGCGCCGTCTTTCTTGTTAGCCCAAGTACCATCGTCGCGCTTCGATACTGTGCGGTCATTCTTTCCCATTGTGGTATCTCCTTAACGTCTTGCCAGTGTGTTAGCTGCTGGCTGTTTTGTTGGTAGGTTCACCAAGCCCAAAAACAAGAGCGAGAGCCAAAAGCCTTGCTCGTCGTTCTTCGTCACCCGCTTGTTATTGACGAGCTTCGAGCTTACGTTCACGCTCTGCTGAACGAATAAGCTCTTGGCTACAGTCTTAAGTAAATCATCCATCGTTTTGACCTCCATAATACGCGAGAGTTTAGGCGCACAGTTTAACACTTGCGACAACGTTTCGACTATGAATTTATGTTAAGATGTTATCGGACACTTAAGCAGTCGGGGCAGGATAAAAACCATGAGCCTCAGTAGTTTCCTTATTCGCATCATCTTGCTCGTCATACCGGGCATAGTAGCGAGTTTGCTCTACCGAAAACTTAGAGGCAGGACGAGCCGAAAAGATTGGGAAGACTATCTTGAGATATTAGTGTTCTCTTTCATCTGTCACGGTGTCTATGGCCTCATCGCTTACGCTTTAAGTATGCTGCGAAAGACAGACGATGGTTTCGCAGCGTTCAGAGCCTTCACTAATGAGAACATCCCGATTGATACGCCTGTCGGTCACGCAATTATTTGGGCTTCACTGATAGCCTTCCCTATCGCCTTTGTCGCTTCATATATTGATTATCATAAGGTCGTCAATAAGCTCGGAAAGAAATTAAGAGTTACTAAAAGATTCGGCGACGAAGACGTTTGGGACTTCCTTAATCGAAGCCCTGATATTAAATGGGTGTATGTGCGAGACCATAAGTACGACCTGAATTATTTCGGCTGGATACAGGCTTGGTCTGACCCTTATAAAGAGAGAGAGGTCTTGCTAAGAGAGGTAGAAGTTTTTAGAAACTCCACCGGAGAGTTTTTATATAAAACTGACGTGATTTATCTGTCGAGAAAACACGACGAGTTGACCGTCGAGACAGACTTAACTACTAACAGGGTTGTAGAGAAGCAGCTAGAGAGTAACAAGGAGGTTGCCGATGAAGATAAAGAGCATCGAGGATAGTCTGAACTTTCCTCCCGAACAACACCCGAAGACCGGCGCAGGAACTATCAACGTTCGTCCTGCCGGTCAAAAGCCTATCGCAGCACCGAAGCCGCAGAATCCACAAACACCACAGAGCAAGCCAGCGTCGCAGCCGGAAGGCAACGGCGCTAAGGAGAGTCCGAATGGAAAATAAAAGTAAAGATGTTACCCCGACCACGCGACCCATCACCGAAGGCTGCACCAAGAGTAACGAGAACACTCGACCCGAAGGCGCAAAGCCGATGGCTATGGCGAAGCCACAGGGACAGACGGTTTCGAGCGGAAGCGCGGGGAGTTCACAAAGCGGCGGAAGCACTCAGGGCGGCGGGTCTTCACAAAGCGGCCAGTCTTCGCAGGATGCTTCGGCTCAAAGCTCTTCGCAGAATGATTAGTATTTGAGGCGAAGCTAAGCAACAAGCGGCGCGTCGCCGTCTTCATCGTCATTCGTTTCACTTCTACTGACGATGACGGTGTTGATGCCGACGTGACGACGCGACAACGGGTGTCGCGCGAAGCAGAGCAAGTTTGACGCGACAACGCGCGCGGTTTCTTCGCTCGTCTCTTCGCCGTCAGTCGTCTCGACATAAGCGCACACGCACGCCTCTTCGCTCTTGCGCTCGGCTTGCTCATTCGCGCGCTGCTCTAAGCTCTTCAATCTTGATTGTAAGCTCACGACGCTCTCCTAAGCTGTAGTTGCGACCCTTCACCGTCGCCAGCGCTCAACTGCTCTTCAAGTGCCGTTAGTCGTTCTTCAACGTCGCTCGCGCGTGCCAAGTCAAGCACGACGCGCGCTGCTGCTAAACGTACAAAATCATTCTCGCTGTTCTGCATGATTTCAACCGCCGTCGCTATGGCTGTAGCGCTCGCTCGCTGCGCTAGGCCGACGGCACGCTCGAACAACATACGACGCTGCTTGCGGAACTCAATCTTGAAAGAAGAGTCTGAGAGCCATCTGTATAGCGTCGCTTCGCTAACGCCTGACTCCTGAGCGGCGGCGGTGACAGTAACATTCTGAATTAAACAGATAATCGCGCGTCGCTGTCTCGGCGTTAGCTTCTCTTCATCATTCACAAGCGTTGCTTTAGGCATCGTCAAAACTCTCACTTTCTCTCAGGAAGAACGGAAGGGGATTCGAGCATTCCCCATTCCATGAACAACCGCACGGCGACCGAGAGTGAACGCCGTGCGGCGCGGCATGATGTGACGAAAGGCGGCGAAAGTCACATCGCGCCATAGCCGACGCCGACAGAGCCGCTCGCAATAGCTGCGTCTCGTTGCCGCGCTTCTTCTTCGAGAATGCGTAGCTTGTTGTCGAGCCACCAATTCGAGAACTCCCGCTCAGGCATGGTCGAGCGCATTTTCGTTCGCCAGCGCTCTTTAATTTCGGCGATGTGCGCCTGCGCTTCCTGTTCGCGTTCCGTTGCTCTCACGCTCTCGCGCTGCGCATCTTTGCGTTTGATTTCTTCGACCTTCTTCTTACGCTGCGCTTCAATCTCTCGCGTGTGCGCTTCGCTCTCCATTTCGTTGAGACGTTCGCCGAACTCGCTTCTAGGTAATTCCATGATAGTTAAATCCCTCCGTTTATTGTAGTTAAGAGCTAATACCACAGTATTAGCGGATGATTTGAGAGTGAACGCTGTGAACGCTGTGAACAGC
>MWVT01000254.1_pt1 | contig 11764 bp, 10 predicted proteins | sample 1047201 | NCBI WGS metagenome assembly MWVT01 (sample SAMN06349988, study PRJNA376086) | soil metagenome | isolation source: TG5-1 sample Antarctic (ecotone) soil | place: Antarctica | collected 2015-01-13 | reverse complement strand
TTTGACGACTATTGGGGACTAAATTTTAAACCCGAAAATGTGATGAATGATTACGACAACTCCAAAGCCAATATTTTACTTTGCCATAATCCCGATGTTTGTGATTTAGATGTCTGGAACAATTATCACGGCTGGATTTTGGCAGGCCACACACACGGTGGACAATGCAAACCTCCTTTTCTGAACCCACCCCTTTTACCTGTTAAAAACAAAAGATATACAGCAGGTAAATTTGAATTGGCAAATGACAGAACACTTTATATTAATAGAGCCTTAGGACACTTGTGGCAAGTGCGGTTTAATGTAAGACCAGAAATAACCATTTTTGAACTTGAGAAAGGATAAGAAAAGCAGTTAGGCGGCAAGCATGGCAAGTTACTTTATAATGAAATATTGAATCTATTTTAAAAACATCAGCATATATGAATCTGCGTTTTTATTTTGTTATCTTCCAAACCATAAAGTTGCAGTTGCTAAAAATCAAAATGCAACAGCCATAAAGTTGATTCATCGCACACACTTCTATCAAACTTTAAATAGCCCTTCACTCCACAATCTCCAATCCCCAATCCCTCCCTTTTTGCGTAGCAGGTAAGCCTTCCGTAATCCAGCGTGCAGGCTTGGCGCCTTTAAGCAACCAGTCAAAATATTGTTGTTGCCGGATTTGTATGTCTTTACGGTTTTTACGTTCTACCAGGTTATGCGCTTCTCCATTATAGTTTAGCATCCAAACTTTTTTATTTAATCTGCGCATGGCAGTAAATAATTCAATACCCTGGTACCAGGGCACGGCACCATCGGCATCATTGGCCATTATTACCAGAGGTGTATTTATTTTAGGCACATGAAAGAGTGGTGAATTTTTTATATAAAGATCCGGGCGCTGCCATAGCGTGGCGCCTATTCGGCTTTGAGTTTTTTCATATTGAAACTGCCTGTTAGCGCCACTCTCCCAGCGAATGCCTCCATAAGCCGACGTCATGTTGGCAACCGGTGCGCCTGCCCAGGCGGCTTTGAACATATCAGTCATTGTAATTAGCTGTGCCACTTGTATGCCTCCCCAGCTTTGGCCTTGTATGCCTATGTTTTTTGCATCAGCCCATCCTCTTTTTATCAATGCCTGTGCACCACTCACTACCGAGTTGTAAGCATCTTTAGCAGGCTGTCCGACGGTATAAGTAATGTCCGGTGCAAAAACCAGGTAACCGCGACTTACATAAAAAGGAATATTGATACGGCTTGGTGTTGGGGAAGGCGCATGATAGTTGTACAATCCGTCACTTAATCTTTCATAAAAATAAATCAGCGTAGGATACTTTTTCGTTGAGTCAAAATCTTCAGGCTTATATACAATACCGTCGAGCATTTTCCCATTAATAGCCTTCCAGGTAAATAGTTCGGCAGTGCCCCCGTAATACTGCGACTGCTGCTTATTGATTGCTGAAAGTTTTACTGCATCTGCATTCTTTGAGGAAAGACTGTTAGCATTAATGGTAAACGATGGATAAAAATAAAGATCAGGTGATGTACTAAAATTTTCTTTAGTTGCAAGGAACGCATCATTATCTCTGGCCTTTGCTGCCAAAGAAAAAGTATGATTGGTATTCGGTTCTATCCAATGTAGTTTTAAATCATTAGACAACCTGCCTGCTGAAATACCGCCTTTTTTATTCTTTTGATTTTGTGTACGGAAATAAAGTGTTTGCCCATGGCGCAAAAATCTTTCAGTTGTATCTAACCGCACAAAGCGATACTGCGTATTGGTTTTTCTGCCGTTTGTGGTAATGTTCACAGGATTGCCTACACCTGCAGGGTCTATTTTCCATACGTCATAGCGATCATAAATATAAACGGCACTGTCGCCTTCATGCCATCCCATAATGCCATAAGAAGCGGGATTGCTTGGTGAATCGTGTTCCTCATTGTATAAAGGCACTTTGATTTTTGAAGTCACATTCTTCAGGCCTTTACCGTCCCAATTGAAATATTGTTTTTGATTGGCATCATACAATAAGATATACTTTCCCGTAGAGGAGGCCTGCATCTGTCCCTCATGATTTCTTTTAATCAGTGTTTGGTTTCCTGTCTTTACATCTATTGCATATACATCAGATTTTGCTTCACCCCATTGCCTTTGTACTCGTCGGCCCGTATCGGTAACAGCATAAAATGTAGCTCCGTCACCATCCCCTGTTTGTATCACTGCAGGTATTTCTTTAGAGCCTAATTGCACCATTTTGTTGAGGGGAAAATCATAGACTGCGAGGTAACTTCTTCGCAATTCATTTTGCAGGTTAAACAGTTGTTGTGTTTGCAAATAATCATCGTTATGATGCCAGACATCGAGTTTTACCAGATCGGCCTCTACCAATGTTGTGTCTTTCGGTGGAGTTATTTCAGCAGTTCCGAAAAATAACCGGTTTCCCGATTTACTAAAAGAAACTGTTCCATGCTCACTAACAGTAAAGCCGGGTAACATTGCCGCATGAGCTTTATCTACCACAACTCTTGCACTGTCTCTGCCGCCTTCATACATATATAGTTTATAAAACTTTTGAAGGTCCTTAGGCTTTGCATCTCTTTCGGCGACAAAGGCCGCTTTCGTTCCATCTTCAGAGATGGCCAATCCTTTAAAATCGTTACCGCCTTTTAGTATAGTGTCCATTGTGCCTTTGGCAAGATCATAGATCACAATTGCATTTTTGCTCAATGAATCTTTTGGTGATTTGGCGATCTTCATTAATAATTTCTGACCGTAGGCACTGAAATAATAATCTGCCACGTTGGGAAATAATTTTTCCTTACCATCATTTAAATTCCGGAGAAAGAGATCACTGCCCTCCATGCCACCTGCACCTGCAACCGGATCTTCATCAGCATCCTCTTTGTCGCCGCTTCCTGCTTTTATGTTTTTTATTTCCCGCACCAGCAACACCAGTGAATCAATTGTTTTCCTCAGACTATCTACAGTTTTTTGTGTTGGCGTCCCTGAGGGTTTGGCAAGCAATGGGTCTCTTTCTTTGTGATAAGCTACCCATCCTCCTCTTTTCTTTGGTATTTTGTATGATTTTATTTTTGCTGTTTTCCATACCGGCTCTTTTCCGAGTTCTACTACAGCGAATGAATCTTTCGGAAAATCTTCAGGCTTTTTCTTTTTGATACGTGCATCACGGGTGTCTTTATACAAAGGCTTTATTTTAAAAACAACAAAACGGCTGTCGTCGGTAATACTTGCATTGTAGCCGCGGCCAATACTTTGTTTATAAGTACCGCCCTCTGTAGATTGTACATAAAGCATTGCATCCCCCTCTTGTGGTGTCACGGTATAAACTACCCATTTACCGTTATTGCTGATCAGCTTTTCACCAATGCTTTCCCAGGCATCATATACGGAATGGTCTAAAGGTTTTTTCTGACTATAGGCAGTACCAGATATTACTATTAAAATAAAAAGAGACAGGCGTTTCATAATCATTAGTTAGATATTAAAATTACTTTGTGAGGGCATTATTCAGATATTTTATTGACAGGTCTTAGCAACCTCCACATGTGTAAGGCTACAGCAAATGAAATCAGTCCAAAACCCAAATAAAACCAGTTATTCATGTGTTCGTTTTCTTGAAAAATGAAAAAAGCAAGTATGATCCCATACACAGGCTCCAAGGTCAATGTAAGGTTCATCGTGAATGCAGATATTTTTTTCAAAGAATTAATGTATAAGAAAAAGGTAAAAATCGTACATAGCCATGATAAAACTATAAGCCATAGCCAATCTAAAGTAGTAGGAAAAATCAACGGTACATCATAGAAATAATAAAAAAAAGGAAGTAAGATTGATAAACCTACGAAGCCACCTGATAGTTGATATAAAGTAATGCCTGCCGGTTCATAACGATCTATCATTTTTTTGTTTAATACAGAAACGATCACCGTCAACAAGGCTGATAGCAGACCGATGATTATGCCTGTAGAAAAATGGAGGTGTGAATTATAAATGATGATTATACCTGCTATTGCAAAGAATCCTAAAAGGATTTCAATGGGATCAAATTTTTTCTTCAATACCAATGGTTCAAGCAATGAAGAAATCAAAGCAGATGTAGCCAGGCAGGTAAGTGCTATAGTAACATTCGCGTATTTGATACTCCCATAAAAACATACCCAATGTAATGCCTGTATGGTACCAATAAATCCTATATAGAGAACAGATCTCCATGGAAGTTTTTTGATCTTTAAAAAGAAGTAGAAAAGAACCCAAAGAGTAATGGAAGTGATTGCCAACCTGTACCAAACCAGTGCAGTTTCATTCAATGAGATCAGCCGTCCCAACACACCTGTAAAGCCCCATAAAAAAACGGCTGCATGTAATTGCAGTAAAGCTTTTTTCATGCAAATAAAATAACCCCGGCAATCAACTGAAAACTTTTTTAACGCGGCGGCGATAGTCAGTGAATAAGCTGTGCCACCTTAGTTTCAATACCCCCAACACACCTTCTTTTATAATGCCTTTACTCATTTTAGAATCACCATGTCTTCTGTCTTCAAATAAAATCGGAACTTCCTTTATTTTGAATCCCAATCGCCATGCAGCATATTTCATTTCTATCTGGAAAGCATAACCTACGAAGCGTACTGAATCGAGATTGATAGCTTCTAAAATATTGCGCTTGTAACAAATAAATCCTGCAGTAGGATCATGCAAAGGCATCCAGAGTATAAGCCGTGTATAAGCCGAAGCACCTTTCGACAAAGCTATTCTATCGGCAGGCCAGTTTTTAATGCCCCCACCCTTTGTATATCTTGATCCAATAGACATATCTGCACCATCCCGTTTGCAGGCTTCATACAGTCGTTCGAGATCCAACGGATTATGAGAAAAGTCTGCATCCATTTCGAAAATGAATTGATAACCCCGGGATAACCCCCATTTGAAACCATGAATGTATGCTGTGCCAAGCCCTAACTTGCCCTTACGTTCCTCCAGAAAAACGGTATTGCCAAAAGCTGGTATCAGTTCCTCTACTATTTGTGCTGTTCCATCGGGTGATCCATCATCTATCACCAGCACATGATACTCCTGCTTCAGGTCAAAAACAGCCTGCAGGATTTCTTTTATATTTTCTTTCTCGTTATAAGTTGGTATGATTACTAATTTCTCCAAAGAAGCTAATATCTATTTTTTCTTAAGCATTGCATGGGTATAGATTTCAGTCAATTTTTGCTTCGTATTCATTGGAAAATCTCCCTTCATCATCCAGTCGTAATACTGGGGTTCAGATTTCAATACTTCTAAAACTGTTTTCCCTTTATGCTTACCGAAGTTGAAACATTCTTCAGCTTTATCATTGTAAATAAACCTGCGGGCAAAGTCAATTAAATTATCCTCACCAAGGCCTTTCAGTACTGACTCTACTGTGTTTCCGAGTTGGGGGTAACGTTCCAATTGTGCTGACAATATTTCTGCTGTAGCTTCGGCATCTATTTCAGCTCCGTGGGCACCATCAAGGGTTTTATTGCAATAAAATTTGTATGCTGCAGAAAGAGTGCGCTGCTCCATTTGATAAAAGATCTTTTGTACATCCACAATCTTTCTTGACTTCATATCAAAGTCTACATTTGCCCGCAAAAACTCTTCTACCAACATGGGTATATCCAGCCGAAAGGCATTGTAGCACGAGAGGTCGCATCCATCCAGAAATTGTTTGATAGCATGAGCAGCCTGTTTGAATACAGGTGCATCTTTTACCATTTCATCTGTAATGCCATGTATATCCACGCAATTTTGTGGTATCGGTTTTTCCGGATTTATCAACTTGCGTTTCACAGTTTTTTGACCATCCGGCAAATACTTGATCATCGCTATTTCTACTATACGGTCTGTACCGGGATTGGAGCCTGTAGCTTCAATATCTATAAATACGATAGGCTTCTTTAATTGTAACATTGTTATAGTTGGAGTCTTTCTTTGCGATAAAGGTAAAAGAATGTAATTGTTTCCATATTAATTTATCAATCTACATCCGTGACAGATGCAGCAAATTGTTCAACATTCATTCCTTCAAAATCTCCGGAACTCATAAATAATAAGATCGTGTTTTTATAAGTTTGTCCTTTTAGCCATTCTTCCAGTGCATTCCTGTTGTCAAAAACTTCAAGGGATTTTTTTCCAAAGCCATGCCGGACTGCTGCAGGGTCAAGTGCCGGCAATCGTTTCAACTGCAATGCATGCTGACTATAAAAAACAACTCCTAAATCCGCTTCATCCATCACACCTTCGTATTCGTTCATGAAGCTTCCGCTCAGGCTGCTGAAAGTATGTAATTCCAATACCGCAATTAATATTTTATCCGGAAATTGTTCTTTCACTGCTGCTATTGTTGCCTTAGATTTTGAGGGTGCATGAGCAAAGTCGCGGTAAACATGAGTTTCGTCATTTTTAGCCAAAAGCTCCATTCTTTTCGATGCGCCTTTGAATGAAGCAATGGCTTTTACAAAAGAAGAAGCAGAAATTTTTAGTAGTTCACAAGCTTTCCAGGCCGCATTTATGTTCAATAAATTATGTGCACCAAATACCTGTAGCGGCTGCTTCTCTCCTTCTATCACAATGCTCGTAACATTATTTTCTATAAAATAGGTGGGCAAGGCATAAGGTATAAACTGAATATCTTTTCTTGTAGTATTACTAATAAGATTTTTTAAAACATTGTCTGTTTCGTTGTAAATGCAAAAACCTTCGCTTTCTATTTTATCAATAAAAATCCTGAATTGGGAAAGATAATTTTCAAAGGTTGGAAATACATTGATGTGATCCCAGGCTATGCCGGTGATGAGTGCAATATGCGGCGCTAAAAAATGAAATTTTGGTCGTTTTTCAATTGTGCTTGCAGGGTACTCATCTCCCTCGCATACTATTAGTGGAGCATCTGTAATTTGTACAGATTGATCGAAGCCTTCCAAACCGGCGCCTACCAGGTAGTCAAAATGCATGTTTTCATTTTTTAATACATGCATGATCATGGCTGTGGTCGTCGTTTTTCCATGGCTGCCTCCCACTACTACCCTGGTTTTATCCCTGCTCTCCTTATATATATATTCAGGGAAGGAATAAACAGGCAAGCCCAATTCAATCGCTTTTTTTAGTTCGGGATTATCTGCCTTGGCATGCATGCCTAAAACCACTGCATCAAGTGTGGCATTGATGTTTTCTTCTGACCATCCTATACCTGCAGGTAATAAATCATTTTTTATCAGGTTTGCTTTTGCAGGGTTAAAAATTTCATCGTCGCTTCCTGAAATTTGGTATCCTTTCTTTTTCAATGCAATAGCGAGTTGGTGCATTACACTGCCTCCAATGGATATAAAGTGGATCTTCATGGCTTGTTATCTAAAGAATTTCTTTTAATTTTGTACATCCACAATCTTTCTTGATTTCATATCAAAGTCTAAATCTGCCCGCAAAAACTCTTCTACCAACATGGGTATATCCAGCCGAAAGGCATTGTAGCACGAGAGGTCGCATCCATCCAGAAATTGTTTGATAGCATGAGCAGCCTGTTTGAATACAGGTGCATCTTTTACCATTTCATCTGTAATGCCATGTATATCCACGCAATTTTGTGGTATCGGTTTTTCCGGATTTATCAACTTGCGTTTCACAGTTTTTTGACCATCCGGCAAATACTTGATCATCGCTATTTCTACTATACGGTCTGTACCGGGATTGGAGCCTGTAGCTTCAATATCTATAAATACGATAGGCTTCTTTAATTGTAACATTGTTATAGTTGGAGTCTTTCTTTGCGATAAAGGTAAAAGAATGTAATTGTTTCCATATTAATTTATCAATCTACATCCGTGACAGATGCAGCAAATTGTTCAACATTCATTCCTTCAAAATCTCCGGAACTCATAAATAATAAGATCGTGTTTTTATAAGTTTGTCCTTTTAGCCATTCTTCCAGTGCATTCCTGTTGTCAAAAACTTCAAGGGATTTTTTTCCAAAGCCATGCCGGACTGCTGCAGGGTCAAGTGCCGGCAATCGTTTCAACTGCAATGCATGCTGACTATAAAAAACAACTCCTAAATCCGCTTCATCCATCACACCTTCGTATTCGTTCATGAAGCTTCCGCTCAGGCTGCTGAAAGTATGTAATTCCAATACCGCAATTAATATTTTATCCGGAAATTGTTCTTTCACTGCTGCTATTGTTGCCTTAGATTTTGAGGGTGCATGAGCAAAGTCGCGGTAAACATGAGTTTCGTCATTTTTAGCCAAAAGCTCCATTCTTTTCGATGCGCCTTTGAATGAAGCAATGGCTTTTACAAAAGAAGAAGCAGAAATTTTTAGTAGTTCACAAGCTTTCCAGGCCGCATTTATGTTCAATAAATTATGTGCACCAAATACCTGTAGCGGCTGCTTCTCTCCTTCTATCACAATGCTCGTAACATTATTTTCTATAAAATAGGTGGGCAAGGCATAAGGTATAAACTGAATATCTTTTCTTGTAGTATTACTAATAAGATTTTTTAAAACATTGTCTGTTTCGTTGTAAATGCAAAAACCTTCGCTTTCTATTTTATCAATAAAAATCCTGAATTGGGAAAGATAATTTTCAAAGGTTGGAAATACATTGATGTGATCCCAGGCTATGCCGGTGATGAGTGCAATATGCGGCGCTAAAAAATGAAATTTTGGTCGTTTTTCAATTGTGCTTGCAGGGTACTCATCTCCCTCGCATACTATTAGTGGAGCATCTGTAATTTGTACAGATTGATCGAAGCCTTCCAAACCGGCGCCTACCAGGTAGTCAAAATGCATGTTTTCATTTTTTAATACATGCATGATCATGGCTGTGGTCGTCGTTTTTCCATGGCTGCCTCCCACTACTACCCTGGTTTTATCCCTGCTCTCCTTATATATATATTCAGGGAAGGAATAAACAGGCAAGCCCAATTCAATCGCTTTTTTTAGTTCGGGATTATCTGCCTTGGCATGCATGCCTAAAACCACTGCATCAAGTGTGGCATTGATGTTTTCTTCTGACCATCCTATACCTGCAGGTAATAAATCATTTTTTATCAGGTTTGCTTTTGCAGGGTTAAAAATTTCATCGTCGCTTCCTGAAATTTGGTATCCTTTCTTTTTCAATGCAATAGCGAGTTGGTGCATTACACTGCCTCCAATGGATATAAAGTGGATCTTCATGGCTTGTTATCTAAAGAATTTCTTTTAATTTACCGTTAAATAATGCGTCTTAGAAGCATTGCCCTTTAGGCTTATTTCCATTCTGCATAATTGCATCTTATATTTGTATAAGATCAGGCAAATTAAAACGATTATAATTCAAAGACATTTCAATCATGAAAAAGAACGTGTTTTCATTTACAGTATTGATAGCAGTTTTACTTGTACTCACATCCTGTGCATCATCACGTAGTAAATATGGCTGTCCTTCTACTGCATATCACCCCGCCAAAACTGTAAAAATTTAAATTTAAAAATGGATTGGATTCAATTGACTGGCGAGCAACAATTAGATGAAATTGTAGAAAAATCTGCGGATAAACCCCAGGTTATTTTTAAGCATAGTACGAGGTGCTCTATCAGCTCTGTAGCAAAGCAAAGGCTTAACAAGGGAACACTGCCTGATAATGTTGATTTTTATTACCTCGATCTTCTTTCCTATCGCAATCTCTCAAACAAGATTTCACAAAAGTTCGGAGTAAATCATGAGTCACCACAGGTATTGGTGATCAGAAATGGAGAATGCGTGTATGATGAAAGCCATATGGGAATTTCTCTTGAAGATATTGTAGAGCAGGCGCAGGCCACCATCGCGAATTAATGATCTTCAGATTGGGACAAGTCTGTTCTTAATAAAATAAATTTATTCTTTATTGCACTTTCCTGCGTATTTCTTCTCTGATGTCATCAGTGCAATGATCTATAAACTGATCTGTTATAATTTCCATTTGCCGGATGTCAATCGGCTTCGTCAAAAAGCCTGCATTATGTTTTAAAGCAAAATCCTTGTCGGACTCCAGTGAAGAAGTGGTAAAAAGAACAATAGGTACTTTCGCGAACCTTTTGTGTTGCCTCAATTGCTTTAGTAATTCTTTGCCGTCGAGCCTGGGCATGTTCACATCAAGAATAATAAGACATGGAAGCGGCTCGTTCGGAGAAATGTTTTGCAAGTAAGTTAATGCCTGGATCCCGTCGCAAAAAGTAAGCAGTTCGACCCGGTCAGAATATTGATGAAAAGAATCGCTTAGTAATTGCAGATCATCAGGGTCGTCATCAGCATAAACGATTATGTTATTCGGCGGAAAAGTTTTTGACATGGGGATTTGCTGCAACAAATTTAATTCACAAATCCATCAACGATCTAAAAAATTTCAGGAGCTGCAATCAACCAGTTCGTGTACATCCATTTGCTGAAGATAGGGGTCTAAAAATTGGGTGGATTGAAAACATAAGATTTGTTGGATATGCCGGCGGTATCTGCGATAATATATCTCTACATAAAATGAACTAAGCTGGTATAATAATATAATACACGCATCAGCACGCCTTTTTCCAAGGTAACATCCTTTTTCAAAAAGCAAGTCAACCTGCACACTATCTTCAAGTAATCTAAAATCAGATAAATTTATATCCTTACTCCGCATAATTGGGTTGATACAAATACCATGCACCTTTGAATCAAAAGCTACGGGCATGTTTGATTACCCAATATGATGAATAAAAAATTTGACCTGGGATTTATAAAAAACTTATACCGTATCATAGAGGTAACCCCATCAAGAAGGATAACAATATAAATAGGGATAAACAAAAAATGATTTTTTATACTTATAAGTTCTACCCCTCGTGGCATTATCGTTGCAAGGTCATTCTGAATATTGAAGATTTACCACTAATAATTTATCATGAAAAAAACAATTAAAGTGCCTTTTGGCGGGAAAGGTTATAAAGTAGATTACAAAGTAGAAACTATAGACCTGAGCATGACACCCATACAATTTATAAATGTGTATTCTGTATTTGTAAGTGATAAGGAATTAATACCTATCATCGGCGATCATTTTATCATACTTCAAAATCATTTGCATATAGGCAAACCCATTTTTGAAGTGAACAAATCGGGCAATACAGATGAGATAAATCTGAAAAAGGAAATCGCCCAACAGATAATGAACAACCCTACAGAATAAGTAATTACGATTATACATAAACAATGGATAATTTCATGCAAATAAAAATTTAAATGGCAACTAAGATTACGATCAATAACAACGGCTCAACAAAGATCGAAGGTGATTTTGAAATCGTGGATAGAAATGGTAATGTCTATGACCTCGGGGGTCGTACGATAGTGTCTCTTTGCCGTTGCGGACTTTCTAAAAACAAGCCCTTTTGCGATGGTGCGCATAAAGGAAATTTTGAACACGATGCAGTAGCATTTAGCCTGCCTCCTAAAAATCCAAATCCGTAAACATTCAGATTACGGATTTGGATTTGCTTTTATAAAATGCTATTTCATTTCACGCTACTTTGTAGGATCAACGTTGCCTTTTTCACTATCAACCATACCTAATAAAGTATAAGCTTTATCTGCTATGGGGCTCATTGGAGCCTTTAATGTGAATGTAGAATGCGGGGGTATATCACTGAAATACACGGTCCTCTTATCTACCACTTTGTTATCACCTGAATGATAAAAAATATTAACAGCAACTTTTTTCAACGCCTGATCACTGCTG
>MWVT01000253.1_pt1 | contig 11776 bp, 10 predicted proteins | sample 1047201 | NCBI WGS metagenome assembly MWVT01 (sample SAMN06349988, study PRJNA376086) | soil metagenome | isolation source: TG5-1 sample Antarctic (ecotone) soil | place: Antarctica | collected 2015-01-13 | reverse complement strand
ATAACAAAGAGTTCACACTGAAAAGCGATTTTACAGTCGCAGACAATCGTCTGCCTGAGGCGGATAGGAAGGCAATAGAGATCATTGACTACAGGGCAGAACATCAAATTTATTTTGAAGCCTTTAACCGTGCATGGATTGAAGAATATTTTGTAATGGAGCCCGTAGATGAATATGTAGTAAGAAATCCGGAGAAAGCTATTTTGGAACCTGGAGGCGCCATCTTAATGGCTTTGTACAATGGCGAGGTGGCCGGTACCGTGGGTTTGAAAAAAATTGATGACCGCACTTTTGAATTTACCAAGATGGCGGTTGATCAAAATTTTAGAAGAAAAGGTATTGCGGAGGCATTGAGTTATGCAAGTTTTGAAAAAGCAAAAGAATTAGGTGCAGCCACTGTGATACTTTATTCCAATACAAAAAATGCGGCGGCCATTAAGCTTTATGAAAAATTAGGATTTGAACATGTGGAAGTAGAGCAGGACGTTTATAAGCGTGCCAATGTAAAAATGGTTTTGCCGCTGGAGAGGGTTGCAAACACAGCAAGTTATTAGTAGTTTACCAGGGAATGATTTAACGAATTAAAAAAATGATTATGGAAGTTATTGATGCTATTTCAGTGCGTAAAACAACTCATTCAAAAATCGGTGAAGTTGATTTTGAAAACCTCGAATTTGGTAAACATGTTTCTGACCATATGCTCGTTTGCGACTATGCAGACGGTGAATGGAGCAGACCACAGATAGTTCCTTTTGCCAATCTTGCTTTGAGCCCAACCACATTGGCGCTTCATTACGGGCAAACTGTTTTTGAAGGAATGAAGGCTTTTCGTATGGCGGATGGAACCATCAATATCTTCCGCATGGAAAAACATTATGAACGATTTGTCAGATCTCTCGAACGGATGTGCATGGCTGTGATACCAAAAGAAATTTTTATTGAAGGGTTGACCCGGTTAGTGCAGGTTGATAGCGTCTGGGTACCAACGCAGAATGATACGGCACTTTATATACGCCCCTTCATGTTTGCCAGCGAAGCAAGATTTGGAATAAAGGTTTCAGAAGAATATCGGTTTGTAGTTTTTACCGGACCTGTGCCTTCTCTTTTTGCAAAACCCATTAAGGTAAAAGTCGAAACAAAATATATCCGTGCGGCAAAAGGAGGCACCGGCGCTGCAAAATGCGGTGGTAATTACGGCGGTGCTTTGTACCCCACGCAATTAGCACGTGACCAAGGTTATGACCAGGTGTTGTGGACCGATGCTAAAGAAAATAAATACATTGAAGAGTCCGGGGCAATGAATGTGATGTTTGTAATTGGTAACACGCTTGTTACACCATCTTTATCCGATTCTATTCTTGATGGAGTTACGAGGGATTCGTTGATTACACTTGCAAATGATTTGGGTTATAAGTTAGAAGAAAGACCTACCAGTATAGAAGAATTGGAAAAAAGTTTTCGGGATAAAACTATTACTGAAGCATTTGGCGTAGGTACAGCAGCGGTTGTTGCACCCATTCAAACCGTTCATTTGAATGGTATTGATTTTCATTTGCCAGCTTATAGCCCGGAAAATATTTTATACAAATTAAAAAACGAATTGGAATTAATAAGGACGGGACAGGTTGCTGATAAGCACAATTGGAATTTTATTATATAATTGTTCGTGTTTTTTTATCTCTCACAGATGACACAGATATTCACAGATTAAAAGTTATAAGTATTACGAAGTCTTTGTACGACTTGTTGTCATAGTTGCTGTCGTAATTTATTAGTCGATATCAGTGACATCTGTGAGCAAAATCTTTGTTCATCTCTTTGTCGTAGTTGCTATCCTAATTTTATCTGTGCATATCAGTGGAATCTGTGAGCAAAAATCCTGGCCTGTATACAAGAACTTTTATCTTAATAAATTGACATTGCTTCAATTGCATATTATTATTACTTTCGCAGCCATATGAAAAACCCCATTTATACAAATACCCTTGCACTTCTTTCTTTTCTACTATTTATTTGCTCCGCATGTAACAATGCCCAATCAGTTAAAGATGACCCGCAGTCAAAGGAAGTCGTAAAAACTGAACCTGCTCACCAGGGATTAGATACAGGCGCTTACGATAAATTGATGAGAGATATCAGCAATGGCGACACTACCGGTAACTGGCCTGTAAAAGGGCCGTATCCTGTATCCGGCGCTATTCTTCCATTTAACCGTGTAATAGCTTTTTATGGCAACCTCTATAGCAAGCGCATGGGCATTTTGGGAGAAATACCAAAAGCAGAAATGCTAAAAAAACTGCAGAAAGAAGTAGCCAACTGGCAGGCAGCCGATAGTTCTGTTCCGGCCATTCCGGCTTTGCATTATGTAGCCGTCACTGCACAGGGTCTGCCGGGCAAAGATGGTAAACACAGGATGCGTATGCCTTTTCACCAGATTGATACCGTAATTAGCTGGGCAAAAGAAATCAACGCCCTGACCTTTGTTGATATACAGGTAGGACATAGTAATGTAAAAGACGAAACTTTAGCGCTGGAACCTTATTTGAAAATGCCAACCGTTCATTTTGGCATTGATCCTGAATTTTCAATGAAAGGTGGTGAAAGGCCGGGTTCTAAAATAGGAACGTTTAATGCAGAAGATATCAATGATGCGATAGATGTACTTGCGGATATTGTCAGAAAAAATAATCTTCCTCCAAAAATCCTGATCGTTCACCGCTTTACACAAGGCATGGTTAGAAATGCTGATAAAATAAAATTAGTGCCCGAAGTGCAAGTGGTGATGGATATGGATGGATTCGGCGATAAGATTTTAAAAAAATCCACATGGCTACGATACATAAAAAAAGAGCCGGTGCAATTTGCAGGATTTAAGATATTTTATAAAAATGATACAAAAACCGGTGCCGATCAATTGTATCTACCGGCAGAATTAATAAAGTTTACACCGAGGCCAATGTATATACAGTATCAGTAAACAACTTTTTACCACTTAATATTAGGTGTAACTAACACTCCTTAAGGGGATGGGCAATATTATAACCCAATTTTTCTTCCAATACGTTGATAGGTTGGATTATCCGGTTCATGGAAAAAACGTTTTTCAACCTTCATGTAAATCATAATTCCATATTTTTCATCCGTCAATTTTTCAAGGATGTTTAAGGCTTCATCCATTTGCCCCAGGTTGCTTTTAATAACAGCAATGCCATAGAGTTTATCATTATTTAGCGGCGGTAATTCCAGCTCGGCCAGCAATTTTTTTGCTTCATCTGTGTTCCCGATCTTAGCATACACTGCACCCAGCACGGCAAGCATGACCGGCCGCCTCTTGGCAAGATTAATTGCTTTTTTTAATGCTGCAACTGATTTTTCATACTCATTTGTTTTATAGTAAGTCATGCCAACTGAAAAATATCCTTCAGCGTAATTAGAATCCAGCGCCAGTGTTTTATCAATTTGGTTGATAGCTTTGTCCGTCTCATTTCTAAAATGATATATCCGGGCCAAACCGTTATTAACACTAAGCGAAAGAGGGTCAAGCTGATAGGCGATTTGGATTTCACTAAGTGCTTCATCTAACCTAACATGAACGGCAAGAAATAATGCATACCATTCATGCGCTGTAGCATAGCTTGGTTTTAATTCAATAGCCCTCTTAAATTCTTTTTCTGCCCCCTTCCAATCCCAGTCTATTCTGAATTTTATGTAGCCTAAAGCTGCATGCGCCTCTGCCAGTGTTTCATCAATCTGCAATGCTTTCATAACAGCCTCCTTGGCTTTTGTTTCAGCAACAACCCTGGGAATGTTACCGTAACCGGCAACACCAATTAATGTATATGCATAAGCAAGGCTTGCGTAGGGCAAAGCAAATTCAGCATCTTCCAAAATTGATTTTTCAAAATGAGGGATGGAGGCCTGTATACTTTCAGGTGTTCGTTTGTTTAAATAATTTTTACCGATCAGGTACTCCTCGAAAGCAATGCTATTACTCGTGTGATTTTTAGCTAATTGTTCCTTTTCAGAAGAAACCAATCTTATTTTTAATTCATCAGCTACGTTTTGGGCTATCTCACTTTGGATCATAAAAATATCCTTTAATTCCCTGTCGTAATATTTTGACCAGGTGGGTTCCTGGGTGGAAACATTTATTAATTGCACCGTTATCCGGGCTTTATTTTCAGATTTCCTTACACTCCCTTCCAGTATGGTGCCCACCATCAATTCATTTCCTATCTGCGAAATATTTTTATCTATGGCTTTATACTTCATGATGGATGTTCTTGCAATCACATTCAGTCCGCCAATTTTGGATAGATTAGATATGATTTCCTCTGTCATTCCATCTGCAAAATATTCATCCTTTGGATCATTGCTTATATTAGACAATGGTAAAACGGCCAGTCTTAATCTGGAATGAGAGGGTTCTTTACTTTGCTGATTTTTTATATAAAAGAATGATCCAATAAGTATTAAAATTCCCAATAAAAGCAGGCTATAAATTATTGTTTTTCTTGCTGGAGTTTTTGCTTTTAATTTTTTACCCTGTGTAATCCATGGAAGCTGTACATAGTAGACATCCACTGGCATAGCAATGTTCTTCAATTTTTCTTTTCCAAGTTTTACAATAGGATAAGGAACTTTATTCCTAACCTGCCGGGCTACATCTTCCGAAACACAAATGCCTCCGGGTTTAGCCAGGGGCTCCATCCTTGCCGCAATATTTACACCATCTCCATACACATCCTGGTCGGTGTAAACAACATCGCCAATATGCAGACCAATTCGTATCAGTACATGCCTGTCGTGAGGTACTTCTTTATTACGTACGTGTAACGCTTCCTGTATTTCTATGGCGCAGATAGTAGCTTGCACTGCGCTGTTGAATTCTGTAAAAAAAGAATCACCTGCGGTTTTTATTTCTCTTCCATCATGTTTGGTGAAAAACGGTCTTACAATATTCCTGTGTTCATCAAGCAACTCAAGCGCCAGCGCCTCATTTCTTTGTGTGAGAGCACTGTACCCTACTATATCAGTAAACATTATTGCAGATAATCGTCTCATCAAAACAATTTAAAATAATTTGATGCAATTAAAATTACTGAAATAAAATCGTTGACCTTTTTGTTTGGTTGCGTGTAATGAGCATATTTATAAAAGGCGCTAAAACGGAGGAATACGAAGGCTTTGCATGAGCTTGTGTTAGCGTCTTTGATGCACTTGCTAAAATAGGCCCAGCTCTTTGGCCGGATCCCAAAATTTAATTTCAAAATCCTGAACCTGGTTGTTCTTAACTTGAATACCTTCTTTTTCCAGCAACTGTTGCATTTGATCCGGGTCGGCAAAATGCATTTTACCTGTTAATAAACCCTTGCTGTTGATCACCCTGTGAGCCGGTATTTTTGGTTTCATACCATGTGCATTATTCATTGCCCAGCCAACCATTCGTGCAGAAGACTTTGCACCTAATGCTGCTCCAATAGCACCATATGTTGTAACCCGGCCTTTTGGGATTTTACGCACCACATCGTAAACGGATGCAAAAAAAGATTCATTTCTCCCAACAACAACGGGGAGCCTATTTTTTGATTGCTTATTTTTTTGCACGACTAAAATTCGTGCAATTCGTTGGAATTTGTGTTCCCTCTTTTTGCTAATGCTTCCGAACGATTTGGTTCCGGTACGGCTTCATAATGATAAGGACAATGCCTGCAACCCATTCCACAGCAATAACCTTTTTCTAAATGATATTTTTCAGTGAATACAATCAAACCACTTCCATTAAGATAATAATCCTGGCCTTCTATTAACTCCTCTTGCGGCCTATGAATTTTAACCGACTTTTTCATTTTTCAATTCTTCATGTAATAATTTATCCATTTCAACGCCTGGCAATTGTGGCGGTAATGAAAATGAAAGATAATGTATGCGATTGCTTTGAGCAATGTCCAATAATTCGTAATGTGTTTTAATGCTTAGTTCCGGTTTCATTTGTGATTGCTGATAAATATTATCTGATTCTTCAATTAATAAGCAGCCATATTGATGAATGACATTTTTGGTGAACTGATAAAGTTCAGGGCTGTCAGTTTTGAGATGAATTTTTCCGCCCGCCCTAAGTATGTGCTGGTACATCCGCAGAAATTTGGGATGCGTTAAACGTTTTTTTGATTTGGAAATTCGTAGTTGCGGATCGGGAAATGTGATCCATATTTCTTCTACTTCATCTTTATTAAAATAGCTTGCAATACCATCAATCTGGATACGCAAGAAAGCTACATTTTGCAAGCCCTGGTTTAAAGCTTTTTTTGCACCTACCCAAAGTCGATTCCCCTTTAGATCAACGCCAATAAAATTTTTACTGGGATAAAGTTGTGCCAGCCCCAAGCTATATTCTCCTTTACCGCAAGCCAGTTCCAGAATAATGGGATGATCATTTTTAAAAAATGTATTCCAGTTTCCTGCCATGTCTTCGGGATACTGCAGCACATTGGCAAATGTTTTTACTTCTGCAAAGCGAATTAATTTTTTTTGTCCCAAGGAAGGTTTTAGAGTTTAATGTTTGCAGTTTAAAGTTGGGTTACCGTTGTAATATAATCAAACCTGATAAGTTGGTGCTTCAGTAAAAATGCCAAAGCAATCATTGTAAAACGATTATAATTGCGTGAATTTATGAAGGCAAAATTAGATGACTAAAATTAAGGTGTTACACCAGTGGTTTCTTTTCGGGAACGGGAAGAGTTAAACATAAGTTCCTGAACTTTTTCTTTATCTTCTTTTTCTTTTTTTAAATCGAACATAGTTCCGAAGAGCCTATCCCAAATGGTGGTGCTAACCCCAAAACCTTTTTCTTCATCCTTATAATGATGCAGATGATGGTTTCTCCATAAAGGCTTCATCCATTTGAAAGGAGGGTTCCAGGCGTGAATAGCATAATGCATAGATCCATACATCAAATAGCCCAATATAAAACCAGGGAAAAAAGCAAATGCATTTTCTCTCATAGATAAATATAATAAACCAAAAATGGCGGAGGCTAGAATAAGACTTGGCACCGGCGGCATAAAAAGGCGCTCCCTGTCGCGGGGATAATGATGATGATTGCCGTGCATAATATAAATGATCTTTTGGGCCCGTTCACTTTCGGCAATAATATGAAACACCCAACGGTGCATAATATATTCAAAAAGCGTCCAACTCAACATACCTAAAAAGAAAAGAAAGGCAATTTTACCGGCGTTAAAATCAAATTTATTGGCTACATAAAAAAGTAAACCGATTACTACTGGCAAGTAAATACCCCATATTACCAAAGGATGAACCTTGGTTAATTTTTCAAGTGCCGGTTCTTTAAATAATTGTGCCTGTCCTTTATTGTGAATTTTTTCAAATTTCATACGATGAAGTTTGCAGTACAAAAATACGGTCTGAATCTAAAATAGATGTATTACTGTTAAGGTAGTTTGTTAATGTTAATTTTTATTGTTTTACGAGCCGGCTTACGTTAACCAGGTTATATTTTTTTTCTGATAGCCATTGCAATAATTGCGGAAGTAAATGGTACAGCTTATCGGCTCTTTTAGGGTCGGTACCGATATGCATTAACAGGATGGCGCCATTTAAACCATTTGAGGAATTCTTTTCATAATCAATTATTGATTGATAAATAGTTGCTGAGCTACGGTAATTTTTTGCATCGGGTGTGGTATAGTCTGCATGGCTTAAACTGCCAGGTGTATAATTGATTAGCTGTAGATCCAATTCTTTTGTCCAGGCAGCAATCGTATCGTTATACCATTCATAAGGGGGTAAAAAATAGGGAGCTTGTTTTTTTGAAATGCCAAACGTTGTCATTTTTTTATAATTTTCTAAAAGGTCTTTTTTAAATTCTTGCTCAGTTACCAATAAACTATCACGTTTTGTCCAATCGCAATACAACAGGTGTTCATTACTGTGAGCGCCCAGGTAATGCCCGTCATTTTTTAATTTTTTGATGATGGATGCAAATGCAGGGTTGCTATAAAACCTGCCCGTAAAAAAGAATGAAGCCTTTGTTTTGTTTGATTTTAAAACATGGGCAATTTCATGACCACCATCTGCAAACTCATCGCCCGTAAAAACAATGGCTACTTGTTTTTTTGAAGTATCTCCACGAATAATTGCACCATGCGAATAAAGAAAAGGCTCAGTATCTACTTTTTTTTTAGAGGTTTGGGACTAACCTTGGAAGACGTCTTAAAAAGATGAGCCTCAGTTTCTTTACCGGCTAATAAATAAATGAGTGATGCGGTGCCGTCCATCGTAGGTTCATTGGTGCTGTAATCGCCATAGTCATCATGATATACTGCCAGGTCGCTTTGAAATTCAGCATATTCGTCTGGCTGGTATAATTTGATACCAATTAAACCTTTATAAATGCTTCCATACACCGGCCCATCTATTAAACCGCCATCTATAGGGTAATTTTTTTTATGTGTAAAAGCAGAATGCGGATCAATAGGTGTATCTCCCCAGGCCGGCAAACCATATACCATCGATGTACCCCACGGATTTAGTCCAAATAGCCAATCGAAGTTTGCCTGTTCTAATTCTTCAAATTGTTTATCACCGGTTAGTTGCCTGTACCACATGCATTGTATTGCAAATGACGTGGTGAGATTATTACTGCACCAGATAAAAGGTACACCGCGGTAAAAGGCATTATTTTTTGCTTTGTCCCAAACTTTTTGAATGCCTTGTTTATAATAAGAAATAATTGTGTCTTTTTGGGCGCCCTTTAATTGTTTAGCTAATTCATAATGACCAATGTTGATAAATGGATACCACTGATAATGTTTGGCTGTGTCGGCACCAAGCCAGGGTGTGATCTTTTCCTGTTGTGCATAATGCACACCTTGCTTAGCATAATGTTCTTTATCACCACTGCTTGGCGAATACTTAACCATATTGTGTAATGCCACAGAAGCAAGCTCCATATCATCTACCCAATTATCTTCGGCGTAGATATAAGGAGATACTACAGAAGCGGTTTGCGTCACTCCTGGTTTTATTAAAGCATATTGGTAAGCATCAAAGGCTTTATCATAATATCCTTTGCGTTTATCCGTACGCCTGAACGTACTATCCGTTTCAAAAAGAGAATGAGCTAATGCAAATGCACTGGCAAATTTTGCAGCCGTAGATGAAGTGCCGGTTGTGTTGTTCATGAATTTACCACGTTGTTGCGGCTCTCCACTTACAAAATATGCAGGTCGTTGATAACCTTTTCCGTAAAATGAATCCAATGCTGGAATTCTCATTCCCCTGTGATCCCTGTCATCAGCTATTTGATTAAACATCCATTCTTTTCGCGGATGCATTTTTAATAACCATTCGAGTCCCCATTTGGCTTCATCCAATACATCTGCCATTCCATTTTTTCCCTCCAATCCATTTGATAAATGGTTATCTGTAAAAACCTTTTTATAATCGCGGTAAGCCATCAACAAATGGTAAGTAGCATTTGCTGAAGTGGTAACATATTGCAGGTAATCACTTGCATCGTGCCAGCCCCCGACTACATCAATATAGGTGCTATCCTTAATGCCCGCTTTTGCGCCATAAAGTACGTATCCGTCCTGTGTATGGCAACTGTCTTTTAAAAAAGGATTAAAGCCTGTCCGTTGTTGCCGCATATAGCGTAAGCAAAAATCAGCCGTGCCTTTGTACACATCTTTATCAATAGTAAATTCAGGAGATTTGGTTTTACCAACCTGCAAATAATATTTTCCCGATTTGGAAAAAGAAGAAAAATTCAACCGGTGTGATTGTGTAAATGGTCCGTAAGCGCCGAAAGGTTTTCCTGCGGAACCACTATATGCAATTTTTTTTGTAGTTGCATCGATTAACTGGAATGTTTTTACCGGTTGACTGTCTTTAGCACACCATACTGCAATTTTTTTTGCGCCTGGCTGATAGCCTAATTGATTTATCCGTATCCAACTATTTGTTTGCGCAACAAGCAGTTTGCATAATAATGCAAATAATAAAAAGAGGATGATCCTATGCATAGAAGATCAAGTTACAGAAAATTAATTTTTTTGGCTTCAAATGATTGAGGGTTCGCGGGAAAGCGGATGATCAAAAACAGCATCAAGGCAGTGCCTGCTTCAAGCAACTCGGCACGTTTGCCATGTGGAATAAGTTCGGTTACAAATAACAATACAAAGGTAATGATCTGGTAAAGTTTAGGGAGGGGTATGCCCCAATAACGCACAAAGGTTTGCATCCATTTTTTTTTACGGTATAAGAATGGGATCAATAAAAGATAAACTCCCAAAACCGCGGTAAGTAAAAAAGAAAAGATCCACATGTTTATTTTTATGCCACCTAAAACAAGGTTGTGAAAATTTGTTTCGCCCTGAAGATTTTTTTCTTTAAAGTATTCTGATGATTCAATGCCCAAAATGCGTTGTCCCCAGGAAATCTCTTCACCTGCACCAAAAAACAATACTAATCCCAATAAAACTGAAGTGAGCAAAAATAACCAGGTTCTTTGCATACGCAACTTAATAGCACGGATAAAACATGTAAGGGACGCCATCAGTAATCCTATTACAGTGACCCATTCAACTGATGCGTCTTCACCAATGTATTGCTCAAAAAGAGTAAGATCAGTAAAAACTAAAACAAACCCAATAATAAACAGGATGAGAATAAGTGCAAGAATGCCGACTTCTGTTTTGGAAATATTATTTGATAACATGACAATGGTAAATTAGGAATTGGTTGTGTATTCAAATGTATGAAGTCCTCTTATTAACCCTTCGGCAAGCTCAGGATAACAAAGACTCTGCACCATACAAACTATTGTCAGGGTGAGTTTGCCGAAGCCTATTATATACATTTATATGCGCAACGTGGATTTACATGCATGACAAACATGCACATTTTTTACAAAAGACTTCAAAATATTATTTGGCTAACTTAGCCGCCTTCAAAAATTGCACAGTATGAAACTGGTTTCTTACGTAAAAGACGGTCATGATCAATTAGCAGTATTGGTAAAAAATCATTTGTATGACATGGAAATGTTGCATCCTGATCTACCCAATAGCATGAGTTTATTTTTAAACTATTGGGATGATTTTTTCCCCTTTGCACAGGAAGGGGTGAAAATGATTGAGGAAGGAAAAATTGCAGAAAATAGAGGTATTTCGGTTGATATTGTGCAATTGCTTGCACCGGTACCATATCCCACTTCCTGTCGTGATGGCTATGCTTTCCGGCAGCACGTAGCTGCTGCCAGGAGAAACCGGAAAGTAGATATGATAACCGAATTTGACCAATACCCGATTTTTTATTTTACTAATCATCAGAGTGTAGCCGGCCCTGGAGAAGTAGTGTGCATGCCCGATCATTTTGAAAAACTGGATTTTGAATTGGAAGCGGCAATTGTAATTTGCAAAGCAGGCAGAAATATTAAGGCAGAAGAAGCAGACGAGTATATTGGAGGGCTAATGATAATGAATGACCTGAGTGCAAGACGTTTGCAGATGGAGGAAATGCTCTTAAATCTTGGCCCGGCAAAAGGGAAAGATTTTGCTACAACCATTGGCCCCTGGCTGGTTACACTTGATGAAATAGAGGAATTTGAAACGACCCCAAAAGAAAATCATGTTGGTAAGGCGTGGAATTTAAACATGACCTGTAAAATAAATGAAGTGCAGGTAAGTACGGGCAACTTAGGCGATATGGATTGGACTTTTGCAGAAATAATTGAACGGGCTTCTTATGG
>MWVT01000252.1_pt1 | contig 11858 bp, 9 predicted proteins | sample 1047201 | NCBI WGS metagenome assembly MWVT01 (sample SAMN06349988, study PRJNA376086) | soil metagenome | isolation source: TG5-1 sample Antarctic (ecotone) soil | place: Antarctica | collected 2015-01-13 | reverse complement strand
TCCCACTACAGTGTGCGAAGGAGAAATAGTAGAGATCCAATATAATGGCATCACCTCACCTGATTATTCTTATAATTGGAATTTCAGTAATGCGGAAATTTTATCTGGTACCACCAGCGGCCCCTATGCAGTATTATGGAATACCGCAGGAATTAATTCGGTTTCACTTCAGGTAACCGATCAATTTGGTTGTTCGTCAAGTAATGTAGAAAATGTAACTGTAAACCCTACGCCAGAGGTTATAATCGAGTCCATTACCGGAGGATGCGAGCCTTTATCGGTGACATTCATAAACAATTCTCTTGATGGATTCTCTTATTTATGGGATTTTGGTGACGGCTCTACAAGTACAGAACAAAGCCCCGGGCATATTTATGCTGCCGGACTTTTTGATGTAGCTCTTACCGTAACAAGCGCAGAGGGTTGCGTTTCATCTGTCGTGTTTCCAGGATATATTGAAATATTGCCGGTGCCTGTAGCAGATGCTTCTGTATTAGAAGATATCTCTCATCCCTATGACCTTTCTTTAGCTACATTTCATTTCCAGAATAATAGTCTTTTTGCAGATAGTTATTTCTGGGACTTTGGAGATGGGACCACGAGTTCTGAAACGAACCCAACACATACATACACTTCTCTGGATACTTTTTTTGCTGTGCTCACTGCATCGAATAAATATTGTGATGATACCATTAAGCTGGGTCCTATCATCATTGTTTTCTATAATGAAATATTTTTTCCTACCGCATTTTCACCAAATGCTGATGGTAAAAATGATCAGTTTCATGAGTTGCAGCAGGTAGGCCTTTCTAAATTATATTATGCTGTTTTTAATCGCTGGGGAGAAATGGTGTACGAAACAAATGCAACCAATGGTGAGTGGGATGGGAGCTACAAAGGCGAGCGTGCCGAAGTTGGTGTTTATTTCTGGTATGCCAAAGCAGATATGGTGAATGGAACTCATCTTGAGAGGAAGGGGAATGTAACCTTGATTCAATAGAAAAGTCAGTCCAAGGGGGTTATTGCAATTCCTATTTTTTGGGAGGATGAAGCAATCTTTTACTTTATCAGTTGCTTCAACTTCGATTTAAGCTAACTCACCTTTTAAAAGATTTCTTCGGAACTCCTCAAGGATCTTAATATTTTTCCCAGTGAAATTCTATTCCCTGATCATCGATGTAGTAAAAGTGCTGATCGGTGAGCCGCAGCACATCTAAAAATTTTTGTACGACGTCTGCCGAGACATTTTCATTCTGATATTCAGTAAAGGCAATGATCAACTGGTCTCCAAAATCTGCAAAATCATAAGTGCCATATGAATAAAGAGTACCATTGTTAAAATATGAAAAGGTGCCAAGACCCTCTTTTGAAGCCACAACATTCAATGTCCAGTACTGATAAGATGCAGTAATATCATTGCCATTTGCATCTGTAACCTGATCAATAAACCAATTGCCTGATAGACGTTCATCACGTGTTTGAAGAGTAAATACGGGGCCTTCAGGATATTGAAAACAACTGCTGAAGGAAAAAAGCACAAATGAGAAAATGAGAGCTTTCGCAGTAATGGCTAAGGCTTTTTTAAATTGAAAAGACACGATCTGATGAAGATTTGCGTACAAAGATAAATATAAATTTCCCAGAGAGGAATACGTAATACTTTAACATTTAGTTATATATAAAAATAAGGGAAGCTTCTTAGCTCCCCTTACTGTATTTTTAATGGGTTAAGAATTAATCCCAATCCTTTACCTCATAAACGTTTGCCTGCTGTGCATTCATTACCTGGTGGCTGTTTGCATCAGGGCCTACACGGTTGATAAGCGCTACGATCCGTAAGTTATTTATATTATAGCCTGCGATAGGTGCACTTTTAGTTGTTACATACTCACCTCCTGGAATCATAGTTGAAGCAGGAATAAGATCGCCAAGTGCGGCAGTAAGCGAAGCTCGTACTACATGGTTATGTACAAAATCTATAATTGGATCACCCAGACCAACTAACGGAGAACCTGGATCAAGGGTGCCATCATCATAGTAATTATTTTGAGGATGGCCTGTTATTCCGTCCTCTGTTAAAATAATTGAAATACGATAGTCACCGCCTGAAAGAGTCGTATTGAATCCACAGTGCGCAGTAACACTAAGATTCCCGCTTTGAATATAAGATGTTATTGCAATTCCGCATGGTGCCGTTTGTGAAAGCTGCATATTAGCTGCGCTGCTCCAATAATTCCTATCTATTAATAATAATCCGCTGAAAGGAACCCTATTTACCATTGCAGATGGGAATGACTCTATAGTGTCAAATGTTGCATCTAATGTATCGAAAAGACCTATTTGTAGAGCATCACCTTCATGATAAGAAGCCCCAATAATTTTACCTGCACCCTGACTAACCATATCTTCCAGAATTAATGCACCATCAGGACAATAGCCGCACCAGGTGCCTGTGAATTCTTCAACAAGTGCTTTTTGACTGAATGAGCTTGGTACAGGCGAGATGCCGGTGCTTCCGGTACCTCCGGTGCCCCCTGTTCCACCCGTACCGCCGGTTCCACCAGTGTTGTCTACAGGGTTTGCAACTTCAGCGGGAGTTGGATTTTGATATTCTTTAGTGCAGGAACCGCCTGCTAAAGCTATTGCGAAAAGAAGAACGAAGAATTGTTTCATGTGTAATGTTTAGATCAATGGAAAATTGAATACCAAATTTAGTAAAATATTTTTGGATAACATCATCTGAAAAAAAAGAGCAAGGTTATTATAATTCTTTTACGAATGAATTGCGGGTATTGCATCATTACACTATCGCTGGCAGAGAACAGGCAATTTCAATCGGCGGCCGTTATTCCAATGCAGTTACCAACCGTAAGCAACAAGGTACCGGTACTACCACAACGGATTTTGATCTAACGGTAATAGGAGATTATGCCCTGGATTTAAATTTTAATACGGTTAACTATGCAGTGTTTGCAGAGAATCTTTTTCGTGTAGGTAAACAACTTTCCATAACGCCGGGAGCGAGACTTGATATAGTTCGAACCAGGATGACGGGTAATATTGACTATACGAGTAACTCTTTTAGTTATGATAAGAACAGGTCAATCTCCCTACCTTATCAGAATGAAAGCAATCTTCTCACAATTGCAGAACCTCCATAAAAATTATTTTACCAGCACGGGCTTCTTTGGCAGAGGAGGAACTTCCTGCTTTAGTAGTTTTTTCCTTCTATCAAAATCTATTACGATAGGTGTGGCAACAAAGATGGATGAATATACTCCAACACTGATACCCAGCAAAAGAGCAAAAGAAAACCCCCGGATCACATCACCACCGAAAATAAACAGAATAAGAAGTACAAGCAATACAGTTGATGAAGTGATTATCGTTCTATTGAGCGTTGCATTGATGGCATCGTTGATTGTCTTTCTTATATCCATAACGGGATGCTCCTTGAGATATTCACGGATTCGGTCAAAAACAATCACCGTATCAGCTACAGAATAACCCATTACGGTAAGGCACGCAGCAACAAAGGATTCATCTACCTCAAGTGCGAATGGCAGCACCCCGGAAAATAGTGAATAAGCCCCCATAACCAGTAGAACGTCGTGAGCAATAGCGATTATGGCACCAAGGGCGAATTGCCATTTCCGGAACCGAAGTAGAATATAAAGGAAAATGCCAAGCAGTGAAAAGAAGATTGCTTTATAAGCACTGGATAGAATGTTGGCCGAAATGCTGGGACCCACCACCTGCGAGCTCAATTGATTTCTGGACAGAAAGGTATCATAGCTCACATCACCGATAAATTTTTTCAAGCCACTATAAAGGGTAGCATTCACCGTGCTGTCTGCCTTCGTAGAGTTTTCATTCACCATAAAACCTGTGGTGATTTTTACTTTCTCATCGCTGCCATAAGTTTTAACAGAGGGTGCAATTCCAAAAACTTTAGTCAACTCATTCTTAACATCTTCCGTTTTAACATCCTGGTTAAATTGTACTACATATGAATGCCCGCCGGTAAAGTCAACACCATAATCAAAGCCCTTTGTGAAAATGGAAATAAGGCTAATAAGCACCAGGGTTCCCGAAATCATGTAAGCGTATTTTCTTTTTTTCACAAATTGTATATTCATATTTCCGAAATCCCGGCGACTGAATCTCGTGTGAAATTTGATGTCTTTGCCTCTCTTCAGCCACCAATCGAAAATCCAGTGGGCCATGAACACTGCAGTAAAGAGGGTCATGATAACACCAATATTCAACGTAATGGCGTAACCTAATACAGGTCCCAAGCCAAAATATGCAAGTATAAGACCTGTAATTAATGTAGTAAGGTGGGTATCGAATACGGCAGAATAAGACTTCACATGGCCTTCTGCAACCGCTTTAGCCAGATTTTTACCTTTTGCAAGCTCTTCCTTTATTCGCTCATGAATCAGCACGTTTGCATCTACTGCCATACCCATGGTAAGCACAATTCCTGCAATTCCCGCTAATGTGAGTGTTGCCCCAAGTGAAGCGAGTACTCCTATAATAAAGAATAGATTGAAGAATAATGCTATATCTGAGATCCAGCCGGAGGTGTTGTAATAGAGCACCATAAATGCCAGAATAGCTATAAAAGCTATTACAATGGAGCGAATACCTGCGGTAATAGACTCTTTGCCCAGAGATGGTCCTACAATATCTTCGGCAATTATGCTGGCAGGAGCCGGAAGCTTACCTGCTTGTAGAATATTGGCGAGGTCTTTTGCCTCATCTGTTGAAAACCCTCCGGTAATTGATGAACGGCCGTTTGGTATTTCACTATTTACACGCGGTGCTGAATACACATAATTATCAAGTACGATGGCGATATGCTTATTGATGTTTTTGCTCGTCATCACTTTCCAGATCTTTCCACCTTCGTTATTCATAGCCATCGACACTTCCTGACCTCCATTTTGGTCTACATCCTGCCGTGCGCTTATTACTTTATCACCCTCCAGAGGAGCCTTATTTGTACCTACCTGCATTTTTATTGCATACAGCTGATATACATTTGCTTTTACGTCAGTAGGCTTAGCGCTCCAGGCAAACTTTACATCTTTCGGAAAGTTTGCACGTACAAAATTCATAGCAAAGTAATTGTTAACCTTAGCAGTGTCTTTACCTAATGCATATCCAATTACAGGACCGGGAGCTAATTTATATTTATCTCCGTCTTCTGAGTCACGATAGAAGTTGGGGTTCAATACTGAAAATAAAGGATTTTCCTTTTGCAGCTCCTCTTCTGATTTAGCACTTGCGTCTAAAGAATCTGTATTCAAGAGGCCTGTGTCAGAGGAGGACAAGGCGGTACTAAGTGAATCACCAGCACTCAAGGCTTCATCACCGTTTAATAATGGGTTGGTATTCTCTGTTTTTGTTGCTGTTGCTAAGGGATTGATTGTATCACCGGAGATAGATGTAGTATCACTAAGATTCAAATGATTTTTAAGTGCAGTGTTAGCAGCATCCAGATATGAATAGAAAACTCCATTATCATAAGTTTCCCAAAATTCCAGCACTGCTGAAGCCTGCAGCAGCTTTCGAACACGAGCCGGATTGTCAACGCCGGGCAGCTCTACTACAATTCTTCCTGTGGATTGCTGGGCGGTGATATTAGGCTGCGTTACTCCGAATTTGTCTATGCGTGAGCGGAGGATGTTGAAAGTTCGGTCAAACGCGCCATTTGCTTCGGAATGTATGAAGTTAATTACCTCCTCATTCGTGCTGTTAAACTTAATTTTATCCTGATTATTTCTGGTAGCGAATATAGAAGCCAGCTTACCATTAGGTGCAACCTCATTCCATGCCTGTTGAAACATAGTTACCAAATCAGCTTGCGGATTTGCTTGCTGCTTTTCTTTAGCCAGGTTTAATGCCTTTATGAACGTAGGGTCACTGCTGTTTTCTGCCAGCGCTTTAATCAGATCTTCAATAGATACCTGAAGCACCACATTCATGCCTCCTTGGAGATCAAGACCCAGATTTAATTGCTGGTCTTTACAATCCTGATAAGTAAATTTAGCAATGCCAAGGTTGAAAACGGTTTGGTTGGAAATGGAATCAAGATAGGCCTGTCGCTTTTTTCTGATTTCCATTAAAATGCTGTCTTTCTTCTCAGTTGCAATCGTCGCATCCTTAGATTGGATATTCTCCAGCGGCTTACCTGCGAGCACAGATGCTTCAGCAAATTGTGCAGCACGTTTTTCTACTTTACTGGTTACGAAATTGAATGATAGCTGGTAAATACAAATCAGGATCAACGCTATCGAGAAAAACGTGATCAGGCCTTTTCCACGCATGATAATGAGGGGTTTAAAAAAATTAAGAGAGCAAATATAGGAATTACCCTGTATCTCACAGTTATTGACAGTCTAAACTAATAATGTCATTTTTAGATCATAATCTAATTTTGTGAGTTTAGACTAAAGCACTTGCAGCACAAAGCCTTTCAGATAGCTCGTTTCTTCAATGTTCCACACTATTGGATGATCTTTTGATTGGGAGAGATATGCGACCTGTCTGATCGTTTTCCCTGCATTAGAAGCTGCCTGTGAAATCATCTCGAAAAATATTCCTGGTTCCATGAAATGAGAACAAGAGAATGTGACAAGGAAGCCACCCTTGCGAATTAGTTTCATGGCTCGCAGGTTGATCTCTTTGTACCCACGTGAAGCCGCTTCAATCCCCGAACGATTTTTGGTAAAAGCCGGAGGGTCAAGGATTATAACATCAAAAAGTTTTTTCTCTTTTACCCACCGTGGTAATTCATCAAAGGCGTTGGCTGTCTGAAATTCACAAATATTTTCAAAATTGTTTAACAACGCATTTTCCTTTGCCTGAGCTACTGCTGATTCTGATACGTCTAGCCCGAGTACATGCCTGGCTCCAAATTTAGCGGCAAACAATGCGAAAGATCCTGTATAGCAGAAACAATCGAGTATGTTGGCACCCTCAGAAATAAATTGGAGCGCTTTACGGTTCTCTTTCTGATCTAAGAAGAAACCAGTCTTTTGTCCGTTTTCCACGTCCACAAAGAGTTTTACTCCATCCTCATTAATCTCAAATTTGGTTGGAAAAGGAGCTGAAAGAAAATTCTTCTGTTCGGTAAGACCTTCCAATTTTCTAACAGGCACATCGTTGCGCTCATAAATTCCTTTGGGAGCAAACAGCTCATCAAGAACTGTTGCAATGGTGGTCTTCCAGCGATCCATTCCCAGCGATAAAGTCTGCATCACGAAAAGGTCGCCGAACTTATCTATTACTAAGGCGGGAAGAAAATCGGCTTCACCAAATACAAGCCGATAGTTTTCAATATATCCCAGTTGCTTCCGGTAATTCCAGCAGGAGGTGATCCTTCTTTTAAAGAAATCCTTATTGATCTCTTCCTCTCGTTGTCTTGTCAACAGCCTAATGCGAATCTGAGATTTTTCATTGTAATAGCCTTTTCCAAGGAAAAATTTTTTACCATCATATACTTCTACAATCTCACCTGGTTCCACGATTCCTTGCACCGTTTCTATCTGATTTCCATACACCCATGGATGCCCCGACAGAATGCGCTGATGCTTGCCCTTTATTAAAATAACTTTTGACATCACCTTCTCTGAGTGCTGTTGAATTATGTTAGGTGTGAAGTGTCAACTTTTATGAAAAGGTCTTTTGACATTTTCATCTGCTTCAACCAACTGTTTTATTTCCTCAAGAATTGGTTGCCAGCCCCCTCCATCAATAGTATGCTTGTATCTGTTTTCACCATCTCCAACTCTTGAATAATCACCTTGAGTTGCGGTTAAAACTGTCTGTCCGTTTTCAACTCTTAACTCATAAGTTACTGTCAGGTAGTTTTCAGGTAAATCTTCAATTGCTTTATTGTTTGGGTCAATGGTGGTATATGCTAAGAATTTTTCTGGTTGAATGTCAACTATATTTCCTTTCACAAAAACCATTTCTTTACCTTCATAATTTGCCCTCCAAAGCAAAGGGCTTCCAATTTTCCAATCAGAAACTGTTTCGCAGCCAAACATATACTTTTTTGTCTGTTCGGGATTTATCAAAGCATCCCAAATTTTTGAAGGTGACGCGTTGATGTTGATGCTGTTTTTTACGATTAACTTCTTGTCCATTTTTATTAATATTTATTTTAAAGGTCCTAATGGTGGTTTGTCAACTTTTGTCGGTTTAGAGACTGTACGGGGGCTGGAGGTTGCGATTAACATTAAATATCTGCGCTTCGATTGAAGCACTTGCCAGATGTATAAAATGATTGTTCCTTTGCAGTATCAATTTAAATTAAATCTTCTAATATGAAAAATAACCTTTATTCAATTTCAGCTTTTTTTCTATCTGTTTTATTCCTCGATGAATCTTCCTGTAATCGTCAGGCGGCAGCCTCATCAGGCAGCAGAGCGATCTATCCATTGAATGTGGGTAATTATTGGGTGTATAAGGATTCAACATTTAGTGAAGGTAAACTGGTTTCTACTGCCAATGATACAGATAAAATTGTGAGATCAGGTGAGTGGAACGGAAAAACAACCTTCATTTTTGATGATGGAAGAGAATGGTTCAGCAGCGGAGATACTATCTACCAGCTTGGCAAGCAACGTACGGGTGCTAAATTTCCTTCCCCTGTAATGATGGCTACCGAAAAAGAGAGCAAGTTCAATTCTATGTTTGGCGGTGATGTAGCGGTACAAAAGAAGATAGAAAAGCTTTCCTCTTGTCCTGAAAATAAGTGGGAGCCCTCGGCCTGCTATAAGATAAGTGATACTTGTGATGGTTATATGATCAACGGGTATGGAGTAGGAATTCTGCGGGAAAAAACAACGGAATGCTTCTCTGGCAACAACAATTATATTACCCGCACATTGATTAATGTCTATTTGCAATAAGCATAAATAAGAAACCAAAGAGGGTTGTTCCTGAATGTCGCATAATAAAAATCCGCCGCATGAACTGCGGCGGATTTTTACTAAGTATCTTAATTATAAGGGGATATTACTTCTTAACTAATTTTATTACTTGTTTCATTTCTCCATCAGATTCGATCTTTGCTAAATATAAACCTGCAGAAAGTGAACTTCCTAACATGGTTGCTTCGCCGGTAATCATCTCATGCTGCAATAGCTTACCAGTGAGATCGTAAACATTCACAAAAGCAATTTCATTTTCAAAACCTGATGTATTTAAGATAAAATAGTCAGATGTAGGGTTAGGGTAAGCACTTAATAGATCACTTTCAGGGAATTCTTTGCATGTAACATTCACCTTCACTGCAACAGACGTTTTAGTGCATCCGGTCACGCTGTTGGTCTCCTTCACTTTATATGTTCCGGCTGAATTAACCACTAAAGTTTTGTTTGTTGCTCCAGGAATGTTAGAGTTATTTTTTATCCATTGGTAAGTAATATTGTTCGCCGTATTTGCAGTAAGGGTAGCGGTTTGTCCCTGGCAAATGCTAATAGGTCCTGTCGGAGTAACTTTAGGTTTCGGAGTTGGATTAGATGTTACAGAAATACTGTTGGATGTTGCAGAATTTCCGCAACTGTTAGTAACTACCAATGAATATGATCCTGAAGCTGTTGCATTATAAGATGAATTGGTAGCCCCTATTATATTCAATCCATTCTGCTGCCATTGGTACGAGTCAAAACTGCCCGAACCTTTAGAAAGAGATACTGATCCTCCCGAACAAAAGGTAGTAGGTATGGAGGCTGAAATGGAAACAGAAGCAGTAGGACAAACAACTGTAAAGCTTCCCTGCATATTCATCGAGAAATGAGGGGTACATTTATAGTTATATGTTCCCAACACACTAGGTTTATATTTATATGTAGTATTCCCCGGGTCATTACTAATCACTTTATCCCATGGAGTAGCACCCGGTGGAATTGTTAGCGAGGTAGTTGTATGATCACCATTGACCCATTGCCACTTTATGGTATCACCAAGATGGAAGAAATTTCGTTCTGAGCAGGCTAAAAATATGTTTGAAAGGGGCAATCTACTTTAGCAGAAGAGAGATTTTATTTTGTAGTAGAAGAATTAGTAGTAGAAGAGATTGTTTTATGTTTTCTGTTTAATTTGTTACTGCGATACTCCAATTTAGTTTTCTTAGTCTGTGCCTTCGCTGCCTTCACATTACTATTATTTTTAATAACTAAAGTATGATCAGCAGCAGAATAATCTTTGGAGGAAATATTTCCGGGTGATGAGTACTTTAATTTAAGGTCTCTTTGGCTTTCCGTTTTCTTATTTTGCTGACCGTATGAAAGATGCAGAGTGAAGAAAAACAGCATTGCAGTTATCACAAATGGTTTATTCATAGAAATCAGTTTCGGGAATGTAACCTCATTTGTAAAAGTACAAAAATTTTCACCTTCTTCGTTAAAACATAATGCATCATTTCTAAATAATTAACAATACTCAAGAAGCAGTCTATTTCATATACAGACAAACAATAAACAGATTTTTAGACGCTTCAACAATTGCTATCGTTATTATATTCTATATCTAATCTGCCTTAATATATGGTAACATTATCGCGAAAGTCCTACTGAATTATGATTCGTTGGTTTAAAAAGGAACTTGATTGGATAGCTTTAGGAATATTATTTATATGCTGCCTTCCATTGTTTGTAAATCTTGGTACGGCGCCAATTTACATGTGGGATGAAGCAACATATGCTAATAATTCTATTGATATGTATTTATACCATGATCCAATAGTTGTTCGGATGGAGGGGGAACCCGATCTATATAATACAAAGCCGCCTTTTGTGCCGTGGATGCAAACGCTTTCGATGCAGATATTCGGAATGAATGAATTTGCGATCAGACTGCCTTCGGCAGTTCTTTCAGCATTAACGATGCTTCTGCTCCTTTTATTCAGCATCAAGGTGCTGCATTCATATCAGATTGGATTCATATCTATCCTAACTCTTGCATGCAGCAATGGATACGTGAGCAACCATGGCGCAAGAAGTGGCGATCTGGATGCGTCGCTTGTTTTTTGGACCACCCTTTACGTTCTGGCATGTATTAAATTTTTGATCGAAAGAAAAGAAATTGCTATTCACTTAGCCTTTTTTTCACTTGGAGTGATTGGTGCTTTCCTTTCGAAAGGTGTTGCCGGTTATTTCTTTCTCCCTTTCTTAGTCATTATAGCATTGATTAACCGAAACCTTACTTCTATTATAAAAGAGAAAATATTTTATATCTCGATAATTACAATAGTAACGGTATGCGGCGGATATTATCTTCTAAGAGAACAGGCAGCGGCGGGATACTGGGATGTTATTATTCAGTCTGAACTAAGTCGGTATGGCAAGGCTGTGATGAGCTGGCATGTGCAGCCATTCAGATATTATTTAATGAACTTGGTAAGTCATAGATTTATTCCCTTTATATTTTTATTGCCGTTAAGTATTTTGGTGCCAATCCTTTCAAGAAATTCCATTCTTGAAAAGGTGCTGCTTTTCCTGTGGATTCTGGCGATTGGATATTTTTTACTGATCTCTTTTCCTCCCGATAAATTGCCATGGTACGATGAGCCTCTGTACCCTTTTTTTAGTTTGATTGTTGGAATTTCACTTCTTCCTATTTTGGAAAAACTTACTTCATTAATGAAAACTGAAAAGAGAAGATTGCGGGATTTAGTGTCTTGCTTCCTCATTGTTCTTTTGTTTTTATTTCCCTACAAAAAAACTATATCGCGTGTTACAGCAACAGACCCCATCTGTGTTGAAGGGGACGGTTCTACAATTGATTATTTTCGAATTCATGGAGCCTATATGAAGCACCTGCATCAACATGTTCCAGAG
>MWVT01000251.1_pt1 | contig 11881 bp, 11 predicted proteins | sample 1047201 | NCBI WGS metagenome assembly MWVT01 (sample SAMN06349988, study PRJNA376086) | soil metagenome | isolation source: TG5-1 sample Antarctic (ecotone) soil | place: Antarctica | collected 2015-01-13 | reverse complement strand
TCTTTTTATCCTTATATAAGTCTCTATTCTCTCTTGCCAGCATTAGCAACAAACAAAAAGCTGCTGCAATCAATAGCGATTTTGGAGATAAGTTGCGAAAGGTAAACATCACCATGCCCCATAAAGCATAATCCAACAAAATATCGCCATCCCAAAGCAATATGAATACATCAAATAAAGAAAATACAACCAGCCATAGTTGGCGTCTGAAAAAATAATCAGCAGGTTTAATTCCGTCCGCCTTTTTTGCGGCACTGGTTACAAAGAGTATAATACCTGCGCCGAACAACATAGAAAATAGGGCTCTTTGTGTACCATGGGGTATTAAGTTTATAAAATACCAGGTGTTGAAGTTGACTGCAGCTTCGACATTTGCAAAAGGATCACCGGGAAAACCAAATGAAGGTATATTCATCAGTAATATTCCCAATATGGCAAGACCTCTGAGGCTATCAAGAATGACTATGCGTTCTTTTTGTGCAGTTGGAGCAGCAATAGAAACCCGCTCGTCAGATGTAGCAGTTAGTTCCATAAAATTGTATTAACCATTGGTGACTTCTTAGAACGTGAACAGAAGCTCGGCCATTCTTTTTCTTTTTTTCTAATACGGTTGATTCTTTTGATCCTGATTCAGCGCAGCTTTCCATTGCAAGGATTGATAATAGGAAAAAGAGGACAAAGAGTATTCGCTGCATAGAAAACCGATTTTATTTTTTAATCTGGTAATGAGCAATCCATCTTAGGGATGTTACAAATTGTCAACACGATTATAATTACCAAACCTGCTTACTCTTGTTTTGAAATCCGGAGCCACCTTGTAGGTAATTTTATTTTTATTTCCGTGTAATGTTATCAGCCGTACACTTTCGAGGTTAATAAAACTTTCGTTACCATACACTACTATTTCAAAACAATAACCTTTCACTGTAATCTTATGTCTGTCGCCGCTAATAATTAATCTTTCTCCATCACAAGTAATTGATTGCGTTTTTGCATTGCCGCGTACTACTATCTTTTCAATCTTTGTTTTTTCCTGCGCATATAAATAATTAATCAAACCACATGTGAGAAACAATAAAACCGTTGTCCTTAGTATCATTCGTCTTTTCATAAATAATATTTTGTTTGGCTTAAAAATATACGCGCCTACGGTCAACCTTGCCACAAAAAAAAATAACAATATTACTCTTCGTCATTAAAAATAGTATTCACTTCTATTGCCACCACCTTTTTATTCCGGAGATAAAATACAATTTCTCTTTCCCCGCTCTCGTTCCTGACACTTACCAGATAGTTTGTTTTACTTTTTATTGGATCACTTTCATCTTTAAACTCAGGACCCATACAGATGTTATCAGCGGCATAAGCAGCAATTATTTTTAATTTATCGGCACCTATACCAACACCTCCGCTAGTTCTGAAATACGTACCACTTGTCTTTATTCCGATGAGGTACATAAAAAAAGTTGTGTCAGCTGTGTATTGTCTTTGAAAGAATAGCAACACATTAATGTTTTTATATTTTGCGGTTGCTGAATCTTGCCAGGACTCCGCCGTATCTAAGGCATTCCTCAAAGTAAATTTTTGATTAAGAATTTTTTCAATTTCATTCTGACTCATGCCGATTTTTATAGTGCCAATCCCGTTCATGCTGATTAAATGATCTGAGTTTTGAGCACTCCCCTTCACAAACAGAGTAATTAGGACGAGAAAGAATATATTTTTTAAAACACTTTTTTTATATGTCATTATCCTATTTAAAAAATGATAAAATCGTTCAGCTGCTAAGAGGCGGAAACCATCTTTATCTTGATTTGTTTTCGGGTTATTATTTTCACTGCTAATAATCAAAGGGTAATATTTACATACTACCCGTTTTTACCATTTCATACATCTTATACACTGCAAACAAAATAAACACGGCGATTACAATCCCAAATCCAAGAATGAAAGGCGATCCCCAGGCACCATTCATTGTATTGCGACGTGGATCGGAGGGCAGGTAATATATATCCAGCACATCGCCGGTTTTATACGAACCTTGTTTAATAGTTAATGTGCCGCTGTACTGTTGCATACTATTTTGAGGAGTAAATTTGTAACATACACTTTCTGATGCTGATCGTGGTATTGCTCTCACATCATAAACAATAGCTCTGGCGGGCAAACCAACGCTCAAAATTTTTTTAACCCTTTTTCTTTTAAACAATATGATTGCGAGTGGCAGAAAACCGAAAAAGGCTACGAACAGGAGGATCAGATTTATTCCAGACATAAAACGAATTTTAGTTTAAGAGTTGCTGGCAGTTTATTCTTATATGCTTTTCAAAGAATTTTAGTTGACATCCTTATCTTACTTTGAAGGAACCAACAGGAAAAAGCGGGAAATGATATCCTGTCAGCTCTCATGGATGACACAGTGTATTTTTACGTTTTCAAAATATTATAAAGCGGTGAGCAAAGATGTTAGCAGTTTGTTTACTTATCTCTAATATAATATTCAAGGATTTTTTTTCATAGTCTTCACTTGCACTTTTTTCATTGTATATGCTTCATCAAATGCATCATGATTGATTTGGCTCATACTTTTTCCTCCTCCTAATTGCGAATTGATGACCATTGCAACCTGTACATCATTTTTATAAATAACAATGAGTGCGTTTAGCTCTCCCGCATTTTTTGAGCCTGGATAGCTTCCATTTTTCCAAACGTAATCAATACCTTCTGCAGTAGTACCATTCTGGTCATATCCTAGTAGTTGATTTTTCATGCGGTCACTTAGTGCCTTAGGAATAATAGACTCTGTATAATGCAATGCCCGGAAGAAGCGGGCCATTTGGGCTACCGACATTACCCAGCCCCGCGAAGCATTCGTAAGCGTCATATCACTAAAGGATTCACCATTCTGAGTCATCTTTGGAAATTGATAGCACAGTCCTCCTACAAGAGGGACAGGCTTGCAGCCTAAAGTGGGTAACCCAGCCTTGTCAAATAAATTTTTCTGCACATAGTCCATGTATCGCTTCGCGTAAAAACTTTCCTGGATCATATCAATAATTGGCTCTGCCTTATCATTTTCATTTTGTGGTATTTTATCATTTGCCAAAGCAGGGATTAACAAGCGCATAATTCCATAGTTAGAATTATTGTATTCCCGCTGGCCAATATCTGCTGTATTGATTCCCTCCTCAAAGTTCTCTTTTAATGCCCGATACGACACTCCGCCCCCAAAACGGATACCACTGCTATGGCTAAGTATCTGCCTGAATGTAATGCCCACCATACTTGCATGTACTTGCCAATGATCGGGAAGGAAACCAAGAATAGGACTGTCCAGGCTTACATCGGTCCTTTCAAATAAGAGCTTCAATAATGCTGCTGCACTAATGCTTTTACTGATGCTTGCCATATTAAACATTTCATCAGGGCCCATCGGGCGGGGTAGTGGATCGCTTTTTCTCCTTGCTTCTCCTCCTGACCTTTTAATCTTTGCTTCTTGCTTATATGAAATGACGAAAGAATATCCATTACAATTCCCTTCAAGATCGCCAACCATAGAATCGGCATATTTTTCAAAATCGAAACTCATAAGATTTATTCTGATTAGATTATGCGTTTTTAGCAAATAAAATACATGGGATTAATTTTCCACATAGGATTACTGATCACTCTTTACCGGCATTACGGAGGTATGATCCGCCACCATTTGCCACTTTCCGTCTTTATATATCCATGTAGATGTATATCGGCCTTTTTCTGAAAACGCCTTTCCTTTATACGTACCTTCTGCTGAATAGCTACCAGTCTCTACGGCAGCATTTCGATATATTCTAAATTTTTTATCCTCAGACTTGATAGAACTGAACACCAGGTCGGGGGAAGTCATATTTGCAATGTCATCCTTTTTATTTCTCACTTGGCCCGTTTCATTGGTTGATTCATAATCTTCTGTCAAAAGCCTTTCAAAAAGTCCCGCATCTTTTGTTTTAAGCGCTTTATCGTAATCATCACTTGCCTTTTTTAAGGCCGGTTCGAGTTCAGTAGCTGTATGTGTTTTCTCTGTAGCATGGTCTGTGATAAGAAGCCATTGACCATTACGTTTTTCATAGATTGCAGTATATCTTCCTTCATCATTATGCGGTGTAGCCTCATTCTCCATAGTAGTGGTAGTAGATTTCCACTGTCCTGTAACCACAGCAAGATTTCCCGCCATTTTTACTTTCACATCATCACTGGAGAGCGCTGTTAATTTGTAAGTAGGGGCCGCTTTTTCTTTTTCCATTCTTTTTAATACTTCAGCTCGATTTCTGAAAGAACCATCCGGACCGTACGTGATAAATTCCGGGGCAAGCACCTTTTTAAAAAAAGAAGCATCTCCATTCAACGTCGCTTTATCGTAATCGGCATTTACTTTCAATACTTCTTGCCCGGCTTTGGTTGTCTGAGCAAACACAGTAGCTGAAAACATCGTAATTAAAACTGTCGTTGCAATAATTTTTTTCATTGTGTTGAGTTTAGATTATAAGATATTATATTAAATAGTTTTGGCAGAGGCAGAGTGCCTGGTTGCGAGCACCCTGCTTACCATTGATCCTACTGTTTCACCAGTTTCAATACTTTACGGTTTACGCCTTGTTGCACTTCGGCAAAGTATACACCGGGCTTGTATTGCTGACCGATCTGAATTGTTGTCAAGTTTGGTTTGGCAGTTAATTGAAATTGTTTAACTGTGCAGCATAAGTAGTTTCACTTACGATGTCAAAAGTGATGAAGTGCTGGCTATAAAACAATACCGAAATCGGGTGAGAACGGAAGGGGGTGGCAAATGTGAAGTGGGTGATTGCAATTATGAATTGGGGAGATGGAATTGAGAAATTTGTAATTAAAAATTAGAAATCATAAGAACGACTACGGGTTACTGGTAGTCAGTAACCCGTAGCAAAAAATAAGCAATTAGTAATGGCTGCCTGTAGAAAGTGCAATATCAAACGATCCTTTCGTGGATGGCTTTGGCTACTGCTTCAGGTCCTGAGTGTACATGCAGCTTGGCATAGATATTTTTTATATGGGTCTTTACCGTATCGAAAGAAATGGTCATGGCATCACCGATCATCTTATAGCTTTTGCCAGAAGTAAGGTGTTGAAGCACCAATGTTTCTTTCTCAGTAAGGTTATATTCCTCTCTTGTTGGTAGGTACATATTTTTTTTAAACAATTCAAATACCCTCCTGGCAATTCCCGGGGTCATGGGTGATCCGCCGGAATGCACGTTATTTAATGCTTCTATATATTCAGCGGGTGTAGTGCTTTTAAGAATGTAGCCACTGGCGCCTGCACAAATAGCTTGAAAGATATAGTCATCTTCTGAAAAAACGGTTTGAATAAGCACCTGAATATGAGGGAACTTATCTTTAATGATCTTTGTAGCTTCTATCCCATTCATTCCCGGCATTTCTATATCCATCAGAACTACATCACAATTACATATATGCAGATGATTCACCAGGTTATCACAATCGGGAAAGGCGCCGACGCAGGTAAAACCGTCTGCTCCATTTAGCAGTATTTGCAGGCTTTCGCGCAAGTGTTTGTTATCTTCAAAAATGACGACTCTGATCATTTGATATTTTACGCAAGATCACTTATCGTGTACCAAATTCAAATACCGAATTCGGGTGAATTAAAATATACTATCCCGTTACCGGAAAAGTCAGGCTTAGTTCGGTGCCCTGCTCAGGCTGTGATGATATCTGGAGGTTCCCTTTTAATTCTTTTGCCCTTACATGCATATTATCGAGGCCATTGCCTTTGAGAATAATTTTTTCGTCAAAGCCTTTGCCATAATCTTTTATATGCATGACTATGTTTTTATGTTGAATTTCAATGTTTACTTCTAAAGACCTGGTATCAGAGTACTTTACTGCATTATTCACAGCTTCTTTAAAGATCAAGTATAAATTTTTCTTTTGTTCCATCTTCAGTTTCAATCCATTGAGCGCATCCCCATTAAAATTGCAATCAATGTTGCGACTACTGCAAAAATCGTATGCAAAACGTTGCATTCTTTCTTTTAATCCCACTCCTTCATTTTCTGTTGGTTTAATCATCCATACGATATCGCTCATTTTTTCCATAGTTTCATGAGCATTTATACTAACCTTGGTCAATATGTCATCCCTTTCATTTTCTTTCCTGGCCATCTGGCTGAGTAAATGAATACTGCTGAGTGAACTTCCCACTTCATCGTGCAGGTCAGCAGCAATTCTTTGGCGTAATTCGAGTTCTTTCATTCTTTGCCGCAAACGATTCCTGTTAATCAAAAGCCAGATACCACACAAAACCAAACCAACAAATATCATAGAAGCTATCAGGAAATACTGTTGTTGTTTTAATTGCTGCTGTTTTAATTGCTGATCTTTTTTTAGTATCTCTATTTCTTTTTCTTTTTTCTCTACATTAAACTGTTGCTCCATTTGTTTGAGCTGTACTTGCAGCTCCGTATTTTGAATACTGTCATTTAGCCGGTGATATTTGGTAGTGTACTGAAGCGCTTTATCGTACAGTTCATTTGAGGTATAAAAGTCTGCCGCATTTTTATATCCTGCAGCTTCTTTGATGCGGTCACCGGATTCTGAAAAAGTTTTCAGACTACTGAATATTTTTTTTTCTGATTCCCGGGTAGAATTATTTTTTTGCAATGCAAGCAACTCAATATCGGCAGCCGATGAAGTGGGATTATCACCTAACTGCTTCGCCAGAAGTTTGCTTTGGGTGAAATGAGCAATAGCTGCTTTCACATTGTTTTTTGCAGCAAAAGCTTTTCCTATATTAAAATAAATTTTTGCCTGTTCTGTTACAAGGTTCAATTCTTTAGCAATGGTTAAGGACGCATTAAAATTCTGAAGTGCTTTGTCATAATTAGTTAAGCCCATGTAAATGTTACCTAATCCATCCTGCGCTGTACCCAATCCTCTTTTATCATTCAATTCTGTTTTTAGCTGAATTGATTTTTGAGCATATTTCAAAGCATTATCATATTGCTTTAGCTCTGCCAGGGAATTACTGATGCTTTGATAGCAAAATGACTCGCCTCTTTTATTGCCCGCTTCTTCAAAAAGTTTCAAAGCTTTAAGGTGATATTGCAACGCATTTTTGTAATGCCCAAGATCAAGATAAGTATTGCCTAAATTCAATAACTGTCCTGCAATAGCTATTTTATTACCTGTTCTTTCACTTATAGAAACCGATTGTTTGAAATAGGGTAATGCCTGTTTAGGATCTCCTGATTTCTTGTAGAATAATCCCGCAGTTAAATTATAGTTGGATTTAATTATATCTGCATCAGGTCCTGTTGCATCATGGGCAATTGACTTTAATAATGACAAGTAATGAACAGCGCTATCCTGCTTACCGGAATTTTGATGAATAGTGACCATTTGAGAATAAGAAGCACTTAATGCCCTTGCATCTCCTAAATTGTTTCCTAAAGAAATGGCTTGAAATAAAAGAACTTTTGCTTTTTCCATATCTGTACGTAAATATTCAGTGGCTAATGTATTCATAGCCTTTGCCTGCTGCCTATCCCATTTACCAAATGCAATTATTTGCTGCAGGCTGTCAACTACAGATTTCTGAGCATAGAATTTAAAAGACGAACAAAGTAGAATAATGATCAGGCATGCCCGCATAAGAGAAGCTTAGTTTCCGGGTAAGGTACAAAATGTAAATGAAAAATTTTCCTAGCAGAAGGGGCATTTGTTATTGGATACTGCAACAAGCTTGAAATGACCGTAACATAGGATTGGGAAAGGTGTGCATTGAAAGTTAGCGGAGAAATATTTCGAAGCTGCTGCCTCGAACTCTCCCATCGGGATTTTTTGACGTACATTTAATTGCCCATAATATCCATAATGAAACCAAAACCATTTCTCCTAATCCCTTTTTTATTACTATTTGTTTTAGTCAAAGCTCAAAGACCTGTTTCTGCTGATAGTCTTTTTAAAACGGCAAGGTATGCAGCATTTGAAGAAAAAGATTATAACCACTGCTTATGGCGAAAAGGTTTGAAGCAGACTATGAAAATTTTTCTTATACAAATAAGGACAAGCTTCCGGAATTTTTTTCAAAAGCAAAACAATTAATTGATTTAGCAAAGCAACAGCTTACCTCAAAAAAATTTTATTAGGTTTGTGTAACTAAAATTTACAAATGGCGATAGAGATAAAAGTTCCGGCAGTTGGCGAATCAATAAGCGAAGTGACATTGGTAAAGTGGTTGAAAAAAGATGGCGATTATGTAGATCGGGATCAAGTGATCGCAGAACTGGAAAGTGAAAAAGCAACTTTTGAAGTAAACGCAGAGCAAGCCGGCGTATTAAAAACCGTAGGCAAGGAAGGTGATACATTAAAGATCGGAGATGTAGTGGCTCAAATAGACGATGCTGCAGTAAAACCGGGGAATGATAATGGTCAATCGGCACCCGTTAACATTGAACCCTCAACAGTCAACAACCAACAGGAAAATAAGCAACAAGAAACAGCTACACCACAAAAAGTAACAGAGCCAATAGGGGAATCAAAACAAACAGAAACAATAAATCAGAAATCAGAAACAGCGCCAAAAGCAACTCCGGTAGCATCTGCTATGATTGCAGATAAAAAACTCGATCCTAAAAAAATTAACCCTAGTGGTGACAATGGGAAAATTTTAAAAGACGATGTGCTCGAAATGCTTACAAACCCTGGAAAAAAGCCGGGAACTAAAGCTTTCAGCCGTGATGAGAAAAGGGAAAAAATGAGCAACCTGCGTAAAACGGTAAGCCGCAGATTGGTAGAAGCAAAAAATACTACAGCAATGCTTACCACTTTCAACGAAGTGGATATGAGCAGTATAATGGCTATACGCACGGCTAATAAAGACAAGTTCAAAGAAGCGCATGGTGTGAACCTCGGCTTTATGAGCTTTTTTGCAAAAGCCGTATGCTTTTCACTCCAGGAGTGGCGTGCAGTAAATGCATATATTGACGGCGACGAAATCATCTATCACGATTATTGCGACATATCCATTGCCGTATCGGCTCCAAAAGGATTGGTGGTACCGGTGATTAGAAATGCTGAAAGCCTCAGCATGCATGAGATAGAAAAGAAAGTAGTGGAACTGGCAACAAAGGCCCGCGACAATAAACTGACCATGGAGGAAATGCAAGGGGGTACATTTACCATTACAAATGGTGGTGTATTTGGGTCAATGTTGAGTACACCCATTATTAATATACCGCAATCTGCAATACTCGGCATGCATAAAATAGAAGAACGCCCGATTGCGTTGAACGGACAGGTAGTAATTCGCCCTATGATGTATCTGGCATTGAGCTATGACCATCGGATCATTGACGGAAAAGAATCAGTAAGCTTTTTAGTAAGGGTAAAGGAACTGCTTGAAAATCCTGCCCTGTTATTGTTTGGAAAAGATCCGGTAAAAACGTTGCTTGAATTATAAAAATTATTAAAAAGAAGAGCAAACACTTTACAATTTCAAAACCGATTTTATAACAATAAAATCTCGAATTGTTCAATTTATAGGACATAGACAATCGCATTATCCTTTCGCTTTCTTTTTAAAAGCATTTTGCTGTATCAGCGCATCCGCAGCTGCTTCATTTTTTGAGAAGTAGTACATCTTTTTCGTTAAACATAAATGTGAACTCCTCTTCGAGTTTGGGCCATTTTTCCATGTCCTCCCTGTTTCCCCACACATCGTATGATTCTGTATAAAACTTAACGACTATCCTGTACTCCCCATTTTCGCTGAAGTTATCATTGTTAATCAGTCCATGTAAAGGCGCTGAACTTAAGGCGGAATTAAATCTTTCTGTGCCGCATAATACCGTAGTAGCTTTAAACGGTTCAGGCAATACATCAAAATTTAACCATGTGTTATTTTTATTTTCATCTTTAAGTAAGCAAATATTTACAGAAGGGTTGAAAACCTATTTCCTCCCCATTACGGAATATGTAAACCCCAGTTTTTATACAGCTTTTTAATTGATTTTCCCGGAATGCAATACATAGCATTCCGGAAAAATCATTGCTAAACGATTGTTTAGCTTAGTTCATTATCTTCATTTTATTTCATTTGTTTTTTGGGAATAAGGAATAAATCATCTTTGAAAAACATCAACTTCTTTCAATTTTTGTCGCTCTATTTGCTGGTTGCCTGCTTTCTTCTTCCATCTCGGCAAAGGAAAGTTAATGGCGAAATACTCCCTTTCTTTGATAGGTTTTGCAATTTTGTCGTTAGCCATTTTATCAATAACAGCAGGTATATTATTTCCTAAACTTTAGCGTCGTGATAATATTCTCAGCTACTTTTCGTCCTTGCCAGAATCCAGCTTCAATTGACTGCCTGTAATGGATACCGCCATATAACCTTGACATACCAGCTTCCTCACCGGCTTTACGGAACGAAGTGTAAGAGCGGGGTTGAAGTGCATTTCCATTGGGCGTCATTAATCCAAAGAAAGTACTGTCAGTAAACGCATAACTATCTCCAAATATCGCTGTCATCGCTTCTGCATTAGCAAGCGACAAGGATGCATGCGCAGCAGGATATTCAGGATGAGGCGCACCTAGCAGTGGGGTAAATGGTTGTCCTATAACATCATCGTAATTGAAAGGCCTGGCCAACAGGTATTTATACTTGTCTTGCCATGTGCTGATGGTGATGTCTACATCAATTATTCCGCCAAGTGAATACGCAAGAGCAGCTACATCGAGGGTAGGCTGTTCTTTTTGCAGTACCTGCCTTAAAATACTTACGTAATGGCCTGGGGTGCTGGTGCCTGGAAAATCTCTCCACCAGAATGCCATATTGTATTCGTTGGTGCCTGGAGCAGGTTTAGCGTTAATGACCTCTATTGTCATGTTTGCCAGTGCGCCATAATCTGGTGCACCTAATTCAGCACCAATGCCACTGCCAGGTACAAGGCGGCGAAGATTTCCAAAGTAAGGCAAACTGTGTACTGGCAATGGGTTGGGTGGTGTCCAATAGATTCCGCCGCTTTGACCTGCTGGTGGAGTATAGGAATTATTGATATTCTGATGCCCATCTGATTCTGACCAGTTAAATACTGCTTCACCAACTGCTTTCCCGAACTCAACCGAACGGGTTATTAAAGTGGCATCAGCTTCATTATTGTATTGTGCAAGAAGGCTGACCTCTAATGCATCTATGGCTGCTTTATTTTGAACGGTTGCACTGGGGAACATTTTTTTGTTGATATACGCTAATGCTGCATTGGCACTGGCTGCCCAATGATAGCCGGCACCGGGTTTTGTTTGAGGTAACCCCGTTAACCCATTCAGTTGCGAAGCAATGGATTGGTAAGCGGGCATGCCGGGTACTACTGCCTCATACAAGGCTATACCGCTGTATGCATAATGGCGTGAAAAAGCCACATTGCCTACGAGACCTGCAGGGTAGGCTCTCATTTGTTTCACCTGCATATCCATCCATTTTATAGCAACGTCTGATGAAAATGTTTTAGTTTGGTTTAAGTGACCCTTCCTTCCGTTGTTCTTCGATGCAATTAATGCATCTGATTCCTTTTCTTTCTTTGTGGATGAAATTTCCTTTTCACAGGAAAAAAGAAAGATTACAGATAAAAACATAGCAGCATAGAGAATTCCCTTTTTCATAATTTTTTGTTTTACAAGTTTAAAAAATGGTTTTAAAAAATGCAGAAATTGAAACGGCGGTCTGTTTTAACTGCTGTTCGCAACCTCTGGTTTTCATGATGGTTAAGATTTTATGGTGAACTGTAACTGAGTAAGAGCTTCGGTTTATTTCTATTATAAAACTATGTTGGTGTAAAGCGAAAGTC
>MWVT01000250.1_pt1 | contig 11914 bp, 19 predicted proteins | sample 1047201 | NCBI WGS metagenome assembly MWVT01 (sample SAMN06349988, study PRJNA376086) | soil metagenome | isolation source: TG5-1 sample Antarctic (ecotone) soil | place: Antarctica | collected 2015-01-13 | reverse complement strand
CTCGTGGGTTGAGCAGGGATTGTTCACACGGCGCTGGGTTGAGACGCCCGCCGGTAACTATTGGGTTATCCCGACGCGCGAGGTTGAATCCTTCGAGCCGCCTAAGCCCGGACGCCCGCCCAAGTCCGCACCCGCACCCCAAAAACGCGCCACGGGGCACGCCAGCGCCGCTAATGGCACTGCTGCGAAGAAGAAAGGCGGGAAGCAGTGAAGCCGCGCAAGCATGTCCCAATCGCACCGGCGCGGAAGGTGCTGGCGCTGGCAGGTGCTTGCAAGCCGGGTTGTAACGTCTTGACGGTGGGCACTTTGAGCAGGGTGCTATGCAGCGAGACTTGACGGTCAACAGGTGTCAGCACTTTCGGGTTGGGGGTTTTGGTATTTCGTACCAAAAATGCAGCGAGACTTGACGGTCAACAGGTGTCAGCACTTTTGTCCCTTTCTTCAAAAATGAAGAAAGGGACAATGCAGCGAGACTTGACGGTCAACAGGTGTCAGCACCGGCCTGTTCAATTTTTTGACTAGGGCTACTGTGCTGATGCAGCGAGACTTGAGGGTCAACAGGTGTCAGCACAACTGAACGGCGTTCAGTCCGTAACTACAGTTATATCACAAGATGCAGCGAGACTTGACGGTCAACAGGTGTCAGCACATCCAATAGTCTACACGTGTAGACTTTTCAAGGAAATGCGGCGAGACTTGACGGTCAACAGGTGTCAGCACTCTTCGGCTGAGTTATTGCCGAAAAGCGGCAAAACATGCAGCGAGGCTTGAGCGGAGACAGGTGTCCGCACATAAATCCTCGGTACGTACCGAGGATTTGACGCTAGTGCGGAGCAGCTTCAGGGCGGGCAGGTGTCGGCACAATTAATTCCGAAAAGCGGAAATAAATCGGGGCGGATGCAGCGAGGCTTGAGCGTGGGCAGGTGTCAGCACCAAAATGCTAAATCGATTTACCATTTTGGTGCGGCGAGGTGGCGGACTTACCGTGCATTGCTATTCAAGACTCCGCTCCCTCACTCAACCTGTAGCTGTATCAGATAAAGTGACCACTTTATCTTGTGTGTGTGTGTGTTAGGGGTTGCGGAACTGTGCTAGACTGCGGCTGAAATAAAAAGAAAACGGGCAACGCTTCTTAGTTTTCGACGACTTAAGCATCACCCGTCAGCTTATTGAAAACGCTCTGATGGAGCATGGAGCGCGGACGCAGATGGTAGCACGCGAGACAAAATCTCGTCTAGCCCCTTTGTTAGTCCCGCCCTGCAAAACATCCAGAGCACAAAATAGTTTCTCTGCCGCACTGTAACCGGCGACCCCGATTTTCTCGCGTGCCGTGAGAAAACGTGCAAGCCCGTCTCTTGGGTTACAGCAAGGGACGGGCTTTGCCATATCCGCAAGCGCGGCCGCGTAAACGCGACAAAGCCCGCACTAGGGAGCGCAGGCTTGTCGTTTTCAACCCGTTGCTGTTTGACGACGGCGGGTTTGGAGTACCGAACAATGTCAACTTACCACACAACAGTCCCACTTGAGAAGACCAATTTACCGACCGTCGAGGCTCTCCGCCGGTGGCGACCCGGCAAACTAATCAAAAACTGCCTCCGCTGTGGTCGCTACTTTCTTCGCACGGGCCGCGCCTTCACCGTGCGCTGCGCCGAAGGCCGCACCGTCAAATTCTCGATCTGCCGTGCGTGCGCCGTCGTCACTGCCTTCGCTGCGGCCATCTCCTCCCCGGAGGTGCAAGCAGCATGAGCGCACAACCATCCTTCGTTCAATCGCCCGCGCCGGCGCACGTCTTCGTCACCGACAGAGAAGCGCGCAAGGTTAAAACTAACCACCAACAACTCGCGCATGTCATCAACCGCATGACGGCGCGCATGGGCTTCCCCGACAAGGCGGCGCGTTGCGTCGTGGGCCTCCACGGCCTCTTGAACGGACGCGAGACGCACAGTTTACCGGCGCTCATCGGGCACAAATACGCCGCCCGCCAATTCAACTACGCCGGCCAGGAAGAAAATTCCGACGTCTTCATGGGGCGGTATCTCGACGCACTCAAGGCCGCCGAAATCAAGGCCGGGCGAAAGTGTTTCGAGATTGAACGCGCCAACGGCGTCACCACCATCATCACGACCTACCACGCCGACTACATCGGCGAGGCCGCGCTGTGGGCGCTGACCGAGGCGCGCGCGTCCGACGAGTGGAAGAAGCACCCGGCCAAAGCCGTCACGGATGAGTTGATTGACCTCGCCATCGCGCGGCTTCCCGAACGTGTCGCACCGGAGCCGGGCGTCACGTCGGACGGCGCGTCCATCACGGACGACGCGATCATCAAGGGACTGTGGACGCGGGTTGACACGCTCACGGAAGCGGCGATGCGAAAAGTGGCGCTCGCCGGCGGCGATCCGCTCGCCGCGCTGGAGGAAGTCCAACGGCGGCAGCGGCGGATCGCCGCCGAAGTCAGGCGCGAGCAGTTAGAGCGCGACCGCGTTGCCCAACAAGCCGCCTACTACCAGACCATCCCGTGGCTGGACGACTCCCAACCCGAACCCGACTCCCCACCCGGCACACAGACACACACAGAGAGCGCGAGTGGTAAGAACATATCCGACAATTTCGAAAAGTTTTCCACAGGCGGCGCGCCGCCGTCTGACGCCGCTAAGGCGCCCGATTTAGCGCCGAAAACTGGACCCACAACGGGAGGGGGGGTACCGACGGATTGTCGGATCGATTTGGCGAAAGTCCAACAAAAACAGCATGTTTTTTCAGAGGTTGCGCCAAACGGCGACTCCGAAAAGTGCGACCCGCCGAAGCTCGCGGCGGCGCTGGATTCCATCGCGGAAGGCATCCCCGTGCTGGCGCTCTGGGGAGTCGCCGATGGGATGTGCGATTGCGCGAAAGGTTCGGAGTGTCCGTCGCCGGGGAAGCACCCGCAACCCCGCTTTTCACCGCGTGGCGTTCACAGTGCCACGCTCGACGCGGCCGCAGTCAGAATGTGGCACGCGAAGGACCCGCGAATTAACTTCGGGCAGGCGATGGGCGGCGACCTGAATCTGGTTTGCGTTGACGTTGATCCGCGCAACGGCGGTAGCGAATCGTATTTCGACCTGATAGAGCACTACGGCGATGAAGCGTTCCCCGCCACCAGGGAAAAGCCGACCGGAGGCAACGGTTGGCACAAACTGTATCGACTATCGCAGCCGATTACAGGCAACGGCGAGTTAAAGGCGAAACTCGCGCCCGGCATCGATGTCAAAGGCGCGGGCGGCTTGATCGTCGCGCCGCTCTGCGATCACGTCTCAGGACGCACCTACGGCCACGACAACGGGCGGGAAATAGCACTCGCGCCCGCTTGGATGGAAGAACGGATCATTAAAGCGGCGGAAGGTGAACGCCCGCCGGAGCCGATCAAATTTCAAGCGGACAAGGGACGCACGTTCGCGTCGGGCGGCGCGAAAAACTTCCCGGAAGGCGAACGCAACAACGGCTTGCGCGACGTGATGTGCGGGCGGTGGGTCCACGGCCATGCAACGGACGCGGGCGACCTTTACGAGCAGATGCGCGAAGTTAGGGACACGCGCTGCGCCGCCGGCGGCGACAACGGCGCGACGGACGCGCAACTGTGGCGCATGGTCCACAGCACGGTGCGGAAATTCGCGCGCGGTGAAAGTGTCGCAGCTTAAACGGGAGTGAAGACTCATTGCACAAGAAAGAGAGGTTATGAGCATGACTTTCGATCCGATCCAACGATGGCGGGAGCGGCGGCGGCGGCAGGCGGCGGAGGCCGACGCGGAGGCCCGCGTCCGACACAACGAACAGCGGAGGGAACGCGCCCGCGCCGCCTACCTAACGGCGGGCGGCGATGATGCAGGCTTTAAAACGGAGTGGCCGACGATTCGCAGGGAACTGTTACGCGAACAGACGATGAAGAGTATGAGGGGGGATAAATGAGCGACAAACACGAGCGAGAACTTGACGCGGCGCAAGCCGAACTACAGAAGCTATTGGACGAGCGCGGCACTTTGAGCGCGCAACTGGCGCAGGCGTCCGACGCGGAAGTTGTGAACGTGAAAGCCTTAATTGAATTGCAGAAGCGGGCCGACGAAATTCCGAAACACATCTTCGCCGCGACGGTGCGAGCGCAGCGGGCGCGCATTACGATCTTAGAGCACAGATTAGTTGCCGAGCAGGAAACCGTGCAGCTCGAGATCGCCGCCGCCAACGAAGTCGGGGAGCGCTTGCTGGAACTAAAGGCTATTTACACCGCCGCCGTGATCAAGCGCGACAACGCGCGCACGCAAGTTACGTTTACGCGCAGCGACTTAAGCGTCGCGCAGCGAGAACTCGAGCGGGAGATTCGAGCAAACTCGAAACCACTCGCGCCGATTGTCCGGTCGCTGCCGCACGCGGCGTAAGCGGAGGTTCGCTTCGGGCAACGGCATTGCCCGGCGCGCGAGCGCACCCGCCTCCGGCTTCTGGGCGGGGCGCTCACCACAGAGGGGCCGGGCGGTTCAACGGCAACATGTCCCGGCCCCGCCTGAAAGGTTTTGAAAGCCTATGAAACCTTCTGACGGAAAATTGACGGCGAAACAAGAGGCGGCGCTACTCGCATTGCTGGCGCACGGCACAATAGAAGCGGCTTACGGGGCTGCCGGCGTGTCGAAAGCTACTATGTGGCGCTTCCTGCAACTGCCTGCCTTCCAAACGCGCTACCGCGCCGCGCGCCGGCAGCTTGTCGAAACTGCTATCGCACAACTTCAAAGTGATTGCACCATCGCGGCGCGCGTGCTGCGCGAAGTCGCCGAAGATAAGGCAGCGCCGGCGTCGTCTCGCGTCGCGGCGGCGAAGGCCATCTTGGACATCAGCGTTAATGCCGTCGAACTGACGGACTTGCAGGAGCGAGTTGAGATGTTGGAAAAGACGTTACCGGCGGCACGGGGGAGAAAGTTATGGGGCTGAAAGAACGCGTCAATTCATTGTGCGACAGGCTGCCGCCACAAGGCGCGGAACTGGACTGGCTGATTGAGCGCGAGATCGAGCGCGTCGGCGTCGAAGTGGCGCAAGAGGTCCTTGACGAAGTACGACGGGAGTTAAACGCTGATGAGCTTAATCAATAGAGTTGAGAAACTTGAGCAGGGGCAGGACGTGGGCAACGAGGGCGGCGTCTGCCGGTGTGCTCCGGGTGGGTTTGAAGTCCGCTCGTATCCAAGCCCGGACAGCACAGCGAAGGCGCGGGCGGACCCGCGCCCGCCGCCACAGTGTGACACCTGCGGCGGGGAAAAGCAGGTCATCAAAGTGGTTCGCGTCGAGAGGCCGATCCTTGAGTAACCTTGAGTAAATGAAGTGGGGCGTGATGAGCTTAATCAATAGAGTTAAAAAACTTGAGCAGGGGCCAGAGAGGGGCGTTTGCACGCACGTTTACACGATCACGACCGATGGCATCGTGACGCATGATCCGCCCGCGTGTTCGTGTGGCGGCGAGCGGCAGACGATTGACATTGAATACGTGCGGGATTGGCGAGAGACAAGCCTTGAACCTACAAAATAGAGTAGATAAATTAGAGCGACAGGCGGGCGGCGAGCGGCTTACTGTTTCGTGCCAGCCTTTCTCAAAAGAAGCGTTACCGGAAATGACGACACGTGACTGCGGCTTTTCGCTTCGCCGGATAAGTGCGCCCGTCTTTCGTTTTGCGGTCGGATTGGACAATCTGTCCAATGCCTTCCAGTTCTTCACGCACGCCGCTGACGGTACAATGGCTAACCTTCAGCGCCTCCGCGATCTGCCTGTTACTTTTCTCCGGCGTGTCTTTCAGTTGTTCGGCGATGATCGCTTCGCCGGTCGATCTTTGCCGTCTTTGCCTGTAGTAGATTTCAACTGGACAATCTGTCCAGTTCCCTCAAGCTCTTCACGCACTTCGACGTGCGGAAATTCCGCACGTCACGCCCATGCGCGTGTGGCTTCCACAGATCGGACTTTCAAAATGCTAAATCGATTTAGCATTTTGAAGTTTACCCACTACCTGATCGCCGCCAATTATGCCCCCGACCCTTACGAAGCCATTCAACCATCAACAACCTTCGCAACGTGGCCGGCCGCATTGAATTTAACCGGCGCCGGTTAAATTTGAAGTGGGCGCACCACGCGGAAGTTGCCACGCCACGTTGAATTTGTGCGCCGGCGCACAAAAGAAAAGGGCGAGGTGTGAATCCCCCGCCCCTTCCCTTTCACCGCCCGGCGTCTCTGTTCAGCCCGCACTCCCTTCCATAAGTTCGCGTTTCAACTCGCCGGACAGCGAGGCGGCGATCAGCTCGTTAGTCGTGTGGACGATGCCGGTTGCATAGTCGTCAGCCATGTGCGACAGGAAGCGCGGCACAAGGAAGCGCAAGCCCGCTTCATCATCCGCCCACTGGTAAGCCGTCTCGTTCGACATGATGTTGACGATCACGGCTTGCAGCGCGCTCTTGAGCGCGGCGGGCGTCTGCGGGTGCATGATGACGCGCGCCAAGTAGTCGCCGAAGTCGGTATCAGCGATCCTCAACTCTTCGTCTCGCTCGGCCTGCATCTTTTTCATTTCGCACCCCCTTCCTTGTGCGTCGAAAGCAGCAGCGAGAGGTAGGCGGGTGAGTATTCGATCCGCTTCCAACGTCCTTTCGGCAGTTCGTTGAACAGATCGTTGAGTCCTTCGCCGAAGGAATCTTCGAGGGCTTCGGGCAGGTCGGGATGGTTCAGGACGGCGGCGAGAAGATTGGCTAACTCGTCCGCCGGTGCGTCCTGCTGCTGCTGTGGCGTGTTTTTTTTAGTCGCCATTACCGCACCTGCCTTTCTCTCACGGTGAGCGTGAGCGTCAGTTGTTCCAAGTCGCGCAACGTGGCGTGGAGCGCACGCTGCATTTCGTCGGCCGTCGCGTAGTCAAGCAAGCGGCCTTCCGCCGTCCGCACTTCGCGGGCGACACTCTTAATCCGTGTGCACGCCCGGTCGAGCTTCTGCGCCGGGGCTTCCCTCTCGCGTTGCTTTTCAAACTCTCTTTTGCTTAGACTCATGGTGTTGGTTCCTTTCGTCCCGAAGATGGACGGTTGAAGGGCTTACTTGAGCGGACACTCAAGTAAGCCCTTTCCTTTTAGTGACCGCGCCGGGCAGCCAGCGCGATGTGTAAGCTGAGTGCCGCCGCCGCGTGTTTGCACGGCACGCGCGCCGGGCAGTTGCAATCCACGATCTTCTCGTCAGCAGCGCGGTAGCACAGCACCGTGTAGGTGTTGCCCTTGCTGCCGGAGACTTCGTACTCACCGAACTCGACCATCTTCACTTTGGGATGAAGCGTGCGGGCGTTTTCAATCGCCTTCGTGATTTGCTCTTTGTTTCTCAGGATGAACATTGGTGTTGATTCCCTTCTTTGTCGTGATGTCCTAACCTGATAATTCTGCCATACCTAGTAGAATTAGTCAACATATTTCTTCCTAACCTAGCAAAGTTTTTCTATCTTTTTTCTTCCATCTGTGGCAGACTTAGCGCCCATGAGTGGGGAAATAACCATTACACAAGCGACGGAGCGGCTTCAGGCGCGGGGTATGGACGTTGCGCGGCGCACGGTCGCCTCGTGGGTTGAGCAGGGATTGTTCACACGGCGCTGGGTTGAGACGCCCGCCGGTAACTATTGGGTTATCCCGACGCGCGAGGTTGAATCCTTCGAGCCGCCTAAGCCCGGACGCCCGCCCAAGTCCTTACCCGCTACCCAAAAACGCGCCACAGGGGCAGCACGCGCCAGCAATGGCACTGCTACGAAGAAGAAAGGCGGGAAGAAATGAGCGACGCGGAGATGCACGCGGGGCATGTTGCCGCCGGCGTGTGGATCGAACACTGTCTTGCCTGCGCGGAGACTGACGAGAAGTGCAGGGAGATCGAGGCGGGTGATGAGGCGGGCGCCGTCGAGTTGTTCAAAGCCTTGTCCGTCGAGCGGCGCCGCGAAGTGCTGCGGCGGCTGGGGGAGCGCAATCACTTGCCGGCGGCGACTGTCGGCACCCTTTTCGGCGTGGCCGGCGGCGAGGGCGCGGCGTAAGAAAGGCGGGAAGAAATGACGGGCGCGCAAGCATCAACCAATTTCACCGGCGCACGAGGCGCTTTGATAAGCAGATGCCCGCGATCAGGGCTGCAAAGTCTTGGCGGCAGACGGTTTGAACAGGGTGCGGTGCGGAGCAGCTTCAGGGTGGGCAGGTGTCAGCACCGTCCCGACGTCGGGACATTTCAACTTTGCTACTCATGCGGCGAGGCTTGAGCGTGGGCAGGTGTCAGCACGAGTGAGAAATTCAATTTTTGTCGCCGGCGACAAAAGTGCGGCGAGGTGGCGGAGTGAGCCGGGTGTCAGCACTTTTTGCCGTCGACGGCAAAATTCAACGTGGCTTGCGTGCGGAGAGGTGGCAGGGTCGGCGTCGGTCAGCACCACATTGAATTTTCCCGCCGGCGGGAAAATGTGCGGCGAGGTGGCCGCAGTGAGCCGGGTGTCAGCACGTGAACAGTTTGTCGCCAATTGGCGACAAACTCCCGTGCGGCGAGGTGGCAGAGTGCGCCGGGTGTCCGCACAATCCTCCCGCCGGCGGGAGGATTCAACTCGACGGCTGTGCGGCGAGGTGGCAGGGTGAGCCGGGTGTCAGCACAGACATTTATCCTATATGTGCTAGGACAAAAGCCCTAGATGCAGCGCAGCTTCAGAGCGGGCAGGTGTCAGCACCAAGGCTTTCTTTAGAAACCCATGCGATATCGCATGGGTATGCGGCGAGGCTTGAGGGCGGGCAGGTGTCAGCACAAGGGTCAGCGCGACCGTCGTCAACTCCTTTCATGTCAGAAGATGCGGCGAGGCTTGAGCGTGGGCAGGTGTCAGCACGAGTGAGAAATTCAATTTTTGTCGCCGGCGACAAAAGTGCGGCGAGGTGGCCGCAGTGAGCCGGGTGTCAGCACGTGAACAATTTGTCGCCAATTGGCGACAAACTCCCGTGCGGCGAGGTGGCAGAGTGCGCCGGGTGTCCGCACAATCCTCCCGCCGGCGGGAGGATTCAACTCGACGGCTGTGCGGCGAGGTGGCAGGGTGAGCCGGTGTCAGCACAGACATTTATCCTATATGTGCTAGGACAAAAGCCCTAGATGCAGCGAGGCTTCAGGGCGGGCAGGTGTCAGCACAGACCAGTATAAATTAGGGCGGCGCCGCCCTAATTGTGCAACGCGGCTGAAGGGCGGGCAGGTGTCAGCACTTCAGAAAACCGCAAGATACGTTGCGGTTTTCTAGTGCAACGCGGCTGAAGGGCGGGCAGGTGTCAGCACTAGAAAGTGGCACAATATTGTGCCACTTTCTAAACATGCGGCGAGGCTTTCGGCGGAGCCGGGTGTCAGCACTTGTGAAATAACATCGCAAATTTGCGTAGTTTGAGATGCAGCGCGGCTTGAGGGTCAACAGGTGTCAGCACTCTGAACCCGAACATTAATCAAAAATTTGATGAAGGTGCGGCGAGGTTGCAGGGTGAGCCGGGTGTCAGCACTAGAGCGGCGGCTTGATCAAGCTGTCGTGGTTGTCGGACGTACCTTGTCAGGGCTTGTCGGGGGTCAATATGTTTGTTCGATGGAAGAGGCGAAAAAGGTTGGACGCCTGCGGGCGTCTTGGGACATGGAACGCTGAGAAGGATGGCGACTCGCTTGATGCGGTGTTAGTCGAAAGCGTGCGCGCCGCCGGTCGCGTGCGACAACGATTTATCTCCCACCTGGGACACATCCACGAAAATAAAAAGACGTGGCTCAGCGACCGCGCCCCTTTCTGGAATCAAGCGATTCTAAAGTTAGACGCGCTACACCTCGGCACACCGGAGCGGGCGAATATCGAAGCACTGCTTGATCGGGTTGTGCCGCGCCCCTCAATGGAAGAATTAGAAAAAGGCGAGCGTCTGTACGCTGAGTGGAAAGCCACGTTCCTTGATCCCGGCCTTGCCTTTATAGCTTCGCGGAAGCGTGGTAAGCGTGGACCCTATCGCACACGTAGTGCCTACAATTCAATTCCGTAATTGATTCTTAAACACTACGCGGGGGTGTCGTACCCTGTCGGACGTACCTGTCGAACCTTGTCGGAGCTATGAATAAGAAGGAAACCGCCGCCGAACTTGGCATCACGCCGCGCACGCTCGAGCGCCACATGAGCGCGGGGCGCATTGCCTACGAGATGCGCCGGGGCAAGACCGGCGAAGAGGCGTCCTTCGATCCGGCCAGCGTCGAACGTTTCAGGGCAGACCATCTCTCCCCCGTCATCCCCGGCAAAGTGGAGGAGCCGTCTCAGGCACTAGCCACGACAAGCCCCGTCGCGCTGTCACGACAAGCCCCGACATCGCAAAACGGGCATCAGTTCGCCGCCATGATCGCCGCCGCCATTAACTCTGCGCCGTCCGTCTCCGACATCGCGCACAAGATCATGTTGACGCTGCCCGACGCCGCCGCACTCTCGTCACTCTCGAAAGACCATCTCAGTGGAGCCATTCACGCAGGCAAGCTGAAGGCGAAAAAGATCGGCAGAGGTTGGAAGATCAAGCGAGACGACCTTGATCTGTACGTGAGGAAGCTATGAACAGGTAACGACAAAAGAGAAAGCGCGCATCGCTTATCGATTGGACCCGGTAGCAATGCGCGCTCTGACTCAGTATCAAGTGTGTGGACACACTCGAAAACTATATGTGCATACTAACAAATTTAGTTCGTACAACAAAGACGAATTATGATAGAATTTGCATACATCAAACGCATGATCTTTTAGATCGTCGCCTGCGGTTTGAAAATCAGGTCGGGCTTCAGGGCATGTATGACGAGCAACGTATTCGTCATAAGCCCCCTGCGGCTAACAGGGTCAAGGAGACGCCCTGCGGTATCGCTGATACCGCAGCTCATAGGCAAGCTTATCTCGCCCTTCATTCAAGACAGCATTCGCTTGCGTCTTTTGTGGAGGGAAGATGAAAATAGATTTTGAAAATAGAATAAAAGAGTCAATCCCGGATATTGCATCCGGCAGTCACTCGAACCAAAAGCCTCTTGCGCTGGCATTGCCAGTTGCCGAGTCGCTGATAAGTGCGAGTGCCTTTTATTCTTATAAACAGGGTAGTAACTCACACGAGCACTAGCCCGCTTTTGGTCTTGGATGCGTAGGCGTCCAAAAATCGAAGGCGGGCTTTTTGTTTTGCCACCTTCAACACGGAGACGAAAAGCTATGTCAAAGAATCTTGAATACGACGTGCGAGGCGCGGCGCGCGAACTAAACGTGAGTGAAATAACCATGCGCCGGATGCTCTCACGACGCGAGATCGGTCACTACCGCAAAGGTACAGGGCGCGGCTTGATCGTCGTGACGCAGAGTGACATTGAGAACTACCGCCGGGCGCGCTACGTCGCGCCACTGGCCGCTTGAAACGTCGAAGCCGGTGAAGGTTGATTGCCTTCACCGGCCTCTTAAAGCCTGTTTACCGCAGGCGGAGTACACTACCGATGCTTGAACAGTACCACACAAAAGTCCCACCTGAGAAGACCAATTTACTGACCGTCGAGGCTCTCCGCCTTTGGCGACCCGGCCAACCAATCAAAAAATGCTTCCGCTGTGGTCGCTACTTTCTTCGCACGGGCCGCGCCTTCACCGTGCGCTGCGTTGAAGGTCGCACCGTTAAATTCTCGATCTGCCGCGCCTGTGCCGCTCTCACTGCCTTCGCTGCGGCCATCTCCTCCCCGGAGGTGCAAGCGGCATGAAAACCCATTCTCCTCTCGTCTCGATCCACCGACTGAAAATCAAGTGTCCGGTGTGCGGCAAGAAAGACAACTGCGCCGTGAGCGATGATCGTCGCCGCGCCTTCTGTCGAAGGGTGCGAAGTGACAAGCCGGGGCGCGGCGGTTGGACGCACATTCTCGCGGAGA
>MWVT01000249.1_pt1 | contig 11925 bp, 19 predicted proteins | sample 1047201 | NCBI WGS metagenome assembly MWVT01 (sample SAMN06349988, study PRJNA376086) | soil metagenome | isolation source: TG5-1 sample Antarctic (ecotone) soil | place: Antarctica | collected 2015-01-13 | reverse complement strand
CTCACGCCCACGTATTGATGGGCCAGTCCTGGCAACATTGAGTCAGGTAAAAGCCGGACAGTGGTATGCGTTCGATGTCACTGCGGCGATAACGGGAAACGGCCTGATGAGCTTAGGGTTGATGGGTAGCAGCACGGATGGCGTGTACTACACTTCTCGCGAGGTCACTGAGACGGCACCACGGCTTGTCGTGACCTTTGCACGGTAAGAGGTTCATCCTTCACCCTCCCACCCCTCCTGAGCCACCCCACGTGCTCACAGCGGCATGCTGCCACCGGTGGTTTAGAATCAGGCAGCGGAATTAGGAAACCCGCGTCACGCATACTCAGAGGCCGCTATGCCACGCGCAAGGACTGAGCTACTACGCTGTGCTTGTCATGAAATAAGATCGTCGTTAACTTTCATTGACGCTCACCCCGCTTTACACTGTTCCCGCCCCGATCTGGCGCTGGAGCCTCTTCTCTGCCACCAGGACGCGCCGGGCACGCACAAGGCGGGCTGTATCACCCGCCTCTGCTGGGACGTATGCCAGGGCGTCACGCCCACGTATGGCGTCCTCCTACCGAAACATATCCAGATCGCCATCCGTCACGCGGGCAAACAGCCGCCCGATGGTATCGCGGGCCTCGTTGGCCTCGTTGAGGTACTGCCGGGCCGCGTCCCTGCGGCGCCGGTACTCGCGCTCTGCCTCTTCGTGGGCCTGGGTTGCCTGTTGCGCTTGTCTGGCCATACTGGCCTGGGCTGCCCTGAGCGCTGCCCCTGCTGCCCGCTCGTAGGCCTGCCGAGCGCCATGCACCACGCTCTCATAGGCGCTGATCATGCCGGCCACCTCGCCACGCCTGCCTGCCCACTTCGGCACATCGGCCGACTTGGATGGTTGCCGGGCATCAAGGTCCGCGAGCTGGGCACGCGCGCCGGTCAACGCCTGTTCAGCCTCGGCGAGGTCGCGGGTCGTCTCCTGGACTGCCGTGCGCAGCTTGGGATCGAGTGATTCCCATACTGCGTTCCACGCGGCCGTGTCGCGTTGTTCGCGGCCCTGCTGCAACTGCGCAAGGGTATAGCCGCCGGGCACCTTGTCGGTCGCGCGTGCCTCCAGTGGCTGCGGGATTGTCAGGCCCATCTTGACGGCTTCCGCCATCGAAATCGCGGTCCCTGGACGGCGGTCCTCGGTCTTCGTCTGTGTGTCAAACATGGCGGTATCTCCCTTGTAACATGCTGATATGCTTCGTGCCAATGACCGGCATCGTGCCGGGAACCGCGCCGGTGTCGCGTCCATCGCTGATCTCGACCAACTCCGCTTTGGAAATGTCGATAATCGTCCGCCCGTCGATCGTCCGCGTGGTGGACTGCTGCGACCGAAAGCTCACGCTGATCCCTTTAATGCCATGCTGGATCCAGGCTTTCGCCGCTGGGCCGTTGCCATCGTCACGGTAGCGCCTGACCACCACGAGCCCGCCGGTTGCCTCCGGATAGTCGAGTTGCACCAGCGTGGGCAGTTCCTTGCGCCCGATCTCCCACAGCCCCAGCACGTCAGCCGTGCGCCCGTAGCCGTCAACGTCGTGTTCCCACATATAGGCAACCGTTGACGGCCGCGCGTCCTTGAAGCAGCCGGCCATGAAGCGGGTAGCGGCGCCGAGTCGCTCACACCAACTGCCGACGGTGCCATAGACACAGGCCAGCCCCTCATACGCGCCATCAGCGGCGCGGGCAGCCTGGATCCCTTTGAACTGGGCCGCCTCAAGCCTGATCTGCCGTTCTTCGTCGGCGACGTCCTGGAGCGCGAGGCGCTTCCATTCTGCCTCCTGTGCCATTTTGTGGGCAACGTACGGGTTATACCGTGGCCCCCGTTGCGCCTCCCAGCGGCGCTTGAGCTCGGCCTGGAAGGGTGTCTTATAGCTGAGCATCGTTACGTCCTCCTGTTTCTCCTACTCTCATCAATGCACGCGGTACTGACACCGCTCGGCATACCACAGCGCCAATGCCAGGCTCAGCACAAGATCATCGTGTGTGCCCTCGCGCCAGGCGCCGTAACTGTCGTGGGCTGTGGCCAGGCTGATCTTGGTCTGGAAGTTCGCGAGCTCACTGACCAGCGTCGCCACCTCGGGCACCTTGGATGCCTCGGGAAAGCGCAGCCGCCGGCTTTGCAGCAGCACCTGCACGACGCCCACCAGATCGCGTTTGGGCACATGCATATACCCGCCGTCGTGTGTCACCGTGTCACCGCCCGTAATCGTGACCGGCGTCATCGGGAAGTCCCACCGCTTGTGAGCATAGAACATATCCACGACCGGACGCCCGACGCCCGTCGCGTCAACAATCAATGGACACTCCTTGGCCAGTGGCGCTCGGAGCAGCATCGTGACCACGTCGTCAACAATCGTGGGATAGGACGTGCCGAGCTTCCACCGTTGCACATGGCGCACGTCGTAGGCCGGCTCATCCGGCGAGGGAATCGGCCCATACGATCCATCCGGCTGCAACAGCACGTGCCGCGTCACCTGCTCACGGCTTGACGACTCAGGCCGGCCAAAGTTATTCCACATGGGCCCGTCGACCCATTCCGTGACGGTGCGCACCAGCGCCGGGTCATAGGGCAGATGCTCGATCTGTTCCACAATCACCAGGGCTGAGCTGTCCTGCGCTTGGCCCAAGTCAAGGCCGGCAAAAAAGTTACTCATTGGTATCACCACAAAGACGGCGCATAGTCCTCCTCCTCAATCGTTGCCGGCGTTGACCACAGCGGCACCACGTCACCGGACAGTGCCGCGTGAATGTCGTCATAGGCGAACACGGCCCCTTCCAGCTCGCCGAACTCACACAGGTATTCCGCCTTGAACCACGACGCCGGCAGCGCGCGGCGCTCTTCCTCCAGGAACGCGGGCGTAATGCGCGGGCATTGGTGGGCGGTGATCTTGGTGCGCTGCCAGTGCTCGCCCTCTTCCCATGCCGTGAACCACCAGCCACGCTTCCCGAATGGCGTCGACAGGGCCAACAGCCGGCCGCCACTCACCGCAAGCATGGGGCGGACGGATGCATACAGCGTGTCAGGCACGCGCGAGGCCTCGTCAACGATCAGCAGCGCCACGCCAGAGTAGCCGCGGATCGTGGCCTCGTTTCCCGGCAGGGCGACAATGCGGCTGCCGTTCTCGAGCTCAAGGGTGAGCGTGTTCTCCGCATCGGCCGCAACCGGGCGATCAAGCGCCTCATATTGGGCGATGACTTTGCGCAGCAGCTCTTTACTTTGCCGCTCGCCTGGACTCAGCAACAGGATCAGGCTCTCGGGCGCATACAGCGCCGTATGCAGCGCCAGGCCAGCCGTGATCGTGCTCTTGCCCGCCTGTCGGCAGCAATTGAGCAGTTGCCGCGACGCCGTCGACCGGAGCACGCCGGCCTGCCACGGATCGGGCTCAATCCCGGCGCGCCGCACCAGCTCGACCGGATCGAGCGCCATCGCCAGATCGCGCGCCATCTCAGCCTGCATGACGGCCATCCGTGAGCGTCCTGGCCAATGCGGCACGCGCATCGGGGAACGGCGCCAGGCTCTGAAGAATGACCGTGCGCAGCTCGAGCCATTCGGGCGCGATCAGGACGTTGACCACCGGCTGCCGATGCAACTCGCCTTCAACCTCAAGGAGCAACTCGACACAGGCCCGCGCCTCGCGAATACCAAGCAGCGCCGTGCGCAGATCGCCGGCGGCTTCAGCTTTGCCGAGAATGCTGATCGCCTTGTCGCGCAGCGCCTTGACCTGGCCCAGCAGATCGTCGGCAAGCGCAACCTCTTTGGCCGCATGCGCCTTGGCAAGGGACACCGGCAGATGGTCTACCTTATGTCTATAGACCGCATCCGGCGATGCTGCGAAACGTTGCGCTACGACGCGGTGCGGCTCTTGGGATGCGAGCGCCGTATTGATTGCATCGCGCTCCGGATGGGTACAGATGGTGCAAGCCCGTGGCATTACGACGTCGCTCCCACCGCATGCGCCAGCGGCTCTGGCCCGAGCACCACGACGCCCGCCGTGTCGAACGTAAAGCCGATCAGCCAGCACGGTTCACACACGCAGCGCACGCCGGCGGCGAACGAGTACACCGCGTTGCGGTTCATCGGCCGTTCACAGGCAGCACAGGCGCGGTAGCCGGGCTGCTCGTGCGCGCCAGTGCGTCGTGCTGTTGCCACGGTGCCTCCTTCATACCGATGGCGCGTGGACGCCGCTGCCGTGCGGTGGCAGCGGCTTCCGCGTTGCCGTTCGTTTCTTCCTGGGTGGATACTGCCGGGCCAGGCCGAGCAGACCGGCTGCCTCCAACCATGCGCCGGCGTCCATGTGGCGTGGATGGGTATAGCCCGCGTGCAGGTCGTGAACCGCTTGACGGGCGACGGCGGCGTACAGATCCGCCCAGCGTTGATCCATCGTGCCTCCTTCATGCGACAAGCTCCACGGGTCGCTGTACATCGCCTGATGGACTAAAGACAAAGCCAAGGTCCGCGCACGGCGCACACAGATACCGCTTGCCGGCGCGTCCGAAGTGAAACTTTCCGACCACGGCCGTCGGCTGCTCACACGCTGCACATGGCCGGCTGGGATCGGGCGCGGGTGGCGCCGGTTTGGGCTTGACTGGTTTCGGCGCTGGTGCAATCGGTTCCACTTGGGTACCGATCTCGGGTAATTCAAGCCCTTCTGTTTGGGCAGGCTTTGGCGCTTTTCGTACCCGGCCAAACACGCGCCGGTGCTGCTCGTCGTCAAGCTCGCCTTTCAGCAGCACGAAGAACACGCCGCCGAGCGTCCGCTTTCGGTTCCACGGCTCGCCGAGTGGTAGCCCACCGGTTGCCTCGATGAACAGCGCCCGGCCTGCCAGGTCAGAGACTGCCTCCGGTCCGATCTCGCGGACGGCACGCACCAGCAGACAGGCTGCGGCGTAGGTCCGCTCGCCGAGAGCTTGGGCCAGGTCACGCGCTACCATCGCCGGCGTCAAGGTCACTTCCTCGATCATGCTGTTTGCTCCTTCATACGACCGCGCTCCGCTTCCAGCTCGCGGAGACGTCGGGCGTTCTGCGCAATCATGGCGTCCTGGCAACGATGCACGAGATCGTGCAGCGACGCGTCGGGAGCGAGCCCGTCCCGTTCGACGGCCGCGAGCCAATCCCCCATCAGGGTATCCGGGACGGGGTACACCCGCTGCCGGCGTCGTCTCGCACGATTAGCACGTTTCGCACGGCGCCACGCCTGTTCATCGAAGGTCGTCATAGTGGCACCACCGCCTGAGCGTAGATCGCCCGCGCTGCGAGGTGTTCAATAATCGCGCGGGCCGGCGGGTCAGGAATATCACCAACGCGCCCGAGCGCTTTTTGCGGCTCACTCCGGTAGAGCCAACTCAGCGCCGTCTTATAAGCCATGCGCCCGCACTCGTCTACGGGGCTGAATGTGTCGGCCAGCCGAATGGCCGTGACAAGATCCACGGCATCCTCGATCACTGGCGGAACGGAAACCGGCAAACTTGAAACGGAAGTAAAGAGTGGTACTACTACCGTTTCATCTTGAATTCCGCCGGCGTGTTCATCGCCGATTTCATCTTGAAAAAGCGGCTCGGCTAGAACGTCCGCGCTGCTGTCGATTTCATCTTGAATTTCAGCACCGATCACCTCAGCACTGAGCGGGATTGTTTCGGTGTGCAGGATGTCGCCACAGCCGAGGCATTGCGTTTCGACGCGCTTGACCGTCCGAACCACGACGGCAGTATCCGGAGGACACTTCGGGCACTTCGGCTTGCGTCCTGCATTCGGGCGTGCGCCGCCGTGCTGCTTGCGTTCCACCAGTTGACCCAGGTCAGGATCGTCAAAAGCCGGCTGGAGATCGAGTCGCATGATCTGAATCTCGTAGCCATCCTTGCTTTGCTTGACTTCCGGATCGCGCCGCCACAGGTCGATCTTCTCGCCGAGGTCGATCACTTTGCCAACGGTTGACGGCGAGGTTGCTACCAGCTCACCAAGGCGCTTATAGGCAGCCGGCACGCTCCCTGTATGATCGTCCTTGTGGCACGCAAGATTGCGCCGGAGGCTAAGGATTGGCTCAATGCCAATCATGACGGCCTTTTCATTGAGCTTGATGTCTTTGCGCGCAAGGATCTTTGCCTGCCATTCCTCGCGCTTACGGTAGTCTTCATTCTCGCGCTGTAGCTGCTCAACCTCGGGCGACGGTTCCGGCCGGCCGTTGGGATCGTCTTCAGTGGCCCAGCGTGAAAGACTAACCAAGGAAAGATCGTCAGAACCGGAGGCGGGGCGAAAGGTCTGCCATTTCTCGGCACAGTCGCCCACGTTGTACTTCGGGCTGCTCTTCGACCACAGTTCCCAGAGGTTGTAGCCAATAGCGCCCAGTTCGGCGAGGGCCATACCGACGTTCACCCAGCCACTATAGCTGTCGCGGCGTACTGTGCTCAGGCGCTTGAGGTTCGTCGCGGCCTGGGCGATCGCGTCGAAGTCAGGGTCGCGCCCGATTTCATCTTGATTAATTTGGGCATTGGCTGTCTGTCGGGGTGTCCGAACGTTCGCCGGCTTGACCTGTTCCGGTGGCAGCAGGGCCTCCAGTTCGTCAAGGCTAAAGAGTCGGCTATAGTCAGCGTCGAGGATCGCAGCAGGGCGTGGGGGATCGTACTTATAGTTGAGAGTTCCGGGGACGCGCAGCACCCGCGCGGCATCTTTGGCGCCGTCATCACTGCCGACGTGTGTCACCCATGCCTTTTGTACGCGGTCTGCGCGGTCGCGCTTCTCTGGCGTGTCGAGCAGGAAGGGATCACGCAGTCCCCAGTACATTTGCACACCACCGCCCGAGTCGACAAGCACCGTAGGTTGAGGCAGGGTGCCGCTAGCGATCCGCTCTTCCAGTATGGCGCGAGCTGCGCCGCGTGCCCCGCCGTGATCTTTGTCGTCAAGGTCGGCATACAGGCAGTTGACGGCGGCAATGTCGCGCACGCCCTTCTTAGCCCGCTGGTATTGATTGCCGGCTGCCATCGTTGGGTGAACACCGAAGTAGTTATTGTGTTGGCTATTGAAGACGGCCGGCGTCTCGCCAGGCCGAAACCAGCGAGTTGTGCCGTTGCTCTTCTTATCGCCGGTGTGCCCCCAGAGGTAGGCATGGTCACCGGCCTGGTGGCAGAGGGCGAAGAGCTGGAGCGCGTCATCAGTGAGGTGAAGTGTCGTCATGACCCAGCCCTCCCGAGTGCGCGCCGCTCCCAGATCATTTTCCTGAGCCTGAGAATGCGCTTGCGCCAGCGGTTCGGGTTGCGCTCGAGCTGGACAATCAGATCATCCAATGCCGCGCTTGCGGTGCGGTCGAAAGGGACGGGAGGTTGAATCCGGATGCGTGGACGGTCGACGCGCTGGGCGCCGGTGGATAGTGATTGTGTCGCCATCGCCTTTTGCCTTCTTTACGTCAAGCAAACCGGCGTGTATACTTGGCTTGTCGCCGCCTATACTTTGCCGCACTGCCCGCCTTTTCCGAGGCGGGTTTTGCCATCCGTAAAAACGTAAAGCGCCCAGAACGCGGTGGCGAATCGCGTTAGGACGCTCGTTTAAGGAATGGCTAGCTCTGGCGACTTGCGGTCAACTCTGGGTGTGACCAGACCCTTAGAAATCAACAGATCGGACGATTGCTAGTTGACAGCGCCCGATTCAGATTCCATAATGTCCCTGTGCGCAAGCGACGAGTGCCACTCGTCAAAGCTATTTAGAAAGGTCCGGGTGTGAACTACCTGGGCCTTTCGCCACTCCTGCCGACAATTGTAAACGGTCTAAGGACAAAAAGCAATCGGACAGTTTTAGCCCATTTGCGTCCTTAGGATGGCCTAAACTCTTAGGACGGAAACCTAATAAAAACGTCCTAAGCCGCTAGTGTACGCCTCCGTGGTTGGCCTGGGCGAGGCAAGCTATGCCGCTCACCCCAGCGGTCAACACGCTTCCGGAATGCCTCAACTTCAGCGGCTGTTACTGGTCTGTCATGGTCTTCAATAATGTTACGTCCGAGTTCTGCCGCCTCGGTTCGGTTGATCAACTCTTGCCGTAGCAAGTAGTAGCAGAAGCTGAGCGCGAGATCCGTCTCAGTCTTCCATTGACGCTCAGGCAGATCAAAGACAGCACCGAAGCTATACCAGGCTTCATCGAATGACTTTGCGGTATCAGTCACATTGGCATCAACGAGAGCGCCCATCAGCACGCTGGCGAATGCGATAAGCATGCGCGACTCTTCGAAGCCGCCGCAATGAAAAGTCCTGTGGACAGCCCAGAGTTGGGGGAGTGAAAGCTCCACATCAACGTGAGGTACGTTCAGGTCGCTTAGTTCAGCCCGAAACAAGACAGTAGCTATGAAGGGCTCTTCTTCGTCGCTCATCTCACTCACCCTATCCACCGCTTCCACCACGGCCGCCGCTCGGGTTCTGCCGGCAGCTCGGGCGCTCGGTCGTCTTTCGGTGCCATCAGCAGGGCGACGGTACGCTCTGCCTCTTGCAGCTTGGCCTGGGTAAAGCCGAGTTGGCCGGCGAGCTGCTGATTCTCTTGACTTAGGCGAGCCACCAGGCGCACCAGTTCTGACGTCTCCGGTGCTGGCGTCTGATCAGCGCTCTCCACTACGGGCTGATCAGGGCTTTCCACTACGTGATCAGCGGTTGTGATCAGCCCTATCCTCTCCGGTTCAGTCCCGATGCGCCACTCAAAGCCGTAGGGCGTTGTGCGCTTGAATGCGGCAAGCTCACCGGTTTTGATGCGGCGCCGAATGGTTGCAGGCGAGACGCTCATGCTTTCAGCAGCTTCCTCAATCGAGAGGCTGTGATCAGGGCTATCCACCTGGTGATCAGCGCTCATGATCAACGCTGGTGATCAGGGCTGCGCAGGTATGTCACGTGACATATCGAGCGCCGTCTGAACAATTGGGTTCGTGCGTAGCTTCAGGTGATCAATCATACGCTCAGTCCAGTTGGCACCGGTATTATCTATAGCGGCGAAGTCCTGTGCTGTTTCTATATCCATTCCGAGCTTTTCGCTCGCCCATGCCTCAAATTGAGAGGGCGGTAGGATCTGCTGTACATGACGCATTGCCTTCCCCGTCGCTGCAAGATAGTGGAACCCCTCTTGTATCTCGGATTCCACGCGGGCCAGCATGCTGCGCTCGATAGGGGAAAGTTTCTCAAGCTTGTCCATGCCGATCAGGATACGATCCAGGGCTTTGTCTGTATCCGCAACCGAGAGCCGCTCGTTGGCAATAACCTTGAGCATCACCCGTTGCCCTACAGGCTCATTGATGCGTAGCAGTTGCTTGGCGTGGCCTTCGCTGATCCCCCCAGTGCCTAGCGCCTCCTGGACTTCGGGGTCAAGCTTGAGGTAGCGGAGCTTGGTGGCAATGTAGCTCTGCGACTTCCCTATACGTTCGCCCAGCGCCTGCTGAGTAATGCCGGCGTCGAGGCGTGCCCGGTAGGCTTTTGCCTCTTCGATTGGCGAGAGGTCCGCGCGCTGGACATTCTCAATCAATGCCAGCCATGGTGCTTCGTCTGGCGCGACGTCGCGCACATCGGCCGCGATGGTCTCCCATCCCAGCGACAGGGCAGCACGGTAGCGCCGCTCGCCATGCACGATCGTATAGCGCTCGCCGGCGGGGCGCACGAGGATAGACACGGCCAGACCATTGGCTGCCATGCTTTGGGCCAGCTCGTCTAACTGGGCCTGGTCGAAGTGCTTGCGCGGCTGCTCGGGGTCCGCGTCGATTAGTGAGAGAAGTATGTCACATGACATAGTTGCTATAATCTCCTTGTCTTTTGACTGCCCGGCTTTGGTTGAGTTCTCATGCTGCGACCAGAGTCGGGCTATATTTATTTGCCGGCTGCTCCTGCTCCCACACAAGGAGCTCGCCGGTGCTTACCCCAAGAGCCTCACACAGGCGTGCGAGCGTGTCTTTGTCGATGCGGCGCGTTCGGTCGTACCACACATCGACAATGGTGCTGTAAGAGATGCCGGACTTCGCTGAGAGCTTCTGCATATTTAAGCCCTGAGACTCTGCGATCTCCTTTACCCGAAAAACTACCACGGCCCTTCCTCCTTTTTGGATCTTCTAAATTATAGCATAAGCGCACTTGTGCGTCAATCAATAATGCACTTGTGCTTGACAAACAAATGCACTAGTGCTATACTTGGGGCACGTTAAACAAAGCGGCTCACCCAGGTCTTATACACCCGAGTGAGCCAGTACCAAAGGAAGGTGAGTTCCCATGGCAAACAGTAGTGTAACCGCCGCCGTCAACCGCTCAACCGTCGCCCTCGCCCTCGCGGCCGCCCGCACCGAAGCCGGCAAGCATCAGGCATGGATCACCGCGATCAACCGCGCCGCCTTGAACCTGGAGGCCTGCCCCTGGCAATTCGATGGTGAGATCCTGATCATCACCAGCGAATTGCCAGCGCCGTTCGCTACACCGTGACACCGGCAGGCTGCCCGTGCAAGGCCGGCAGCGCGGGCAAACCGTGTTGGCACCGGGCGAGCCACCGTCTCCTCTGCAAGGCTGCTGAACTGGCAGCCCAGCCGGCCCCAGCGCCGCGCCTGTCCTTTGAGGAACTCCAGGCCGCAGCCGACGAGTTATTTTCATGAGCCGGTATGAGGTTGAGCTGCTTGACCTGGCCAAAGAGATCGCAGCGGTTGAAGGCTTGCCGCTCGCCGCTGCCCTGGAGCGCGCCACAGTGGAGCTACGCGGGCTCGTGGTCTACGCCCATGATTGGAATCAGCACGCGGTCGAGGCGCAATGGAACCTGATCGGCGTGGCACAGACGGCGTAAGCAGATAGAAAGGGCGCTGAGCCCACGCCATTGTGGATCTTCAGCGCCCTGCCTAGTGTGAAGAGTGGTATGGAGGAACTCTACGCCAGACGCTCGTTGCAGTGAAGACCTACAAGTCCGGAGTGCAAACGGTACTACGAGAGGAGGTGAGGCAAGCGGGATAGCCCGGCAACTGGGTGCGGTTCCGCAACCTCCCAGCCACCGGGCACTGAAGGTTCAGCAGAACGTATGCCCCGGCAGCTGGAAGAGACATACCCACGAATCTCCCAGCCACCGGGGATACCAGTCTACAACCGATGTCGGTTTTGTCCCCAAACGAGGAAACAATGTGTACAAATGTTCTGTATGACGGCCCAGACGGCGAACTACTAAAAACGCGGAAATTAGTACGTCGCTAGTAGATAGATTAGTACATCGGCCCGCCGGCGCCGGGTATGCGCCGAAGCACACAGCGGCCCGCTGTGCCATGGATGGAACAACGGGCCAAACAGGCACAAGGGAGATCACCATGACCACGAAGACACTACCGCTGGCCATCAACCACACGATCGACGGGGTGATCTGCGAGTTGCGGCCCGATGGCACGCTCGAGTTGAGCAGCACGGCGCTGGGCCTGGTACGCATGGCGCCGCGCGAAGCCTACGCGCTGGGCATGTTTCTGCGCTCGCCGGCGGCTGTGGCGCTCCTGGAAGCCCAGCACGTGCGCCGGATGACGGAAGGTGAGTTGAGCTTTCAAAAGGATCAGGCTGAGGAAGCGGTACGGTTGGCAGCGGCCCGATAATCATCTGTCGTGTCTCCCATGGGAGACAAATGTCGTGTGCGCCATGGCGCACAAAACCTCCCGCACGTCGGCAGCGTCAACCACATGGATCACGGTGCAAGCTCGTTCTCGGGAAGTCTTTCCGCAATTGCGGAAAGGTTGCACTGGTTGACGCAGCCAACGTGCGCGACACTTTGTGCACCATGGTGCACAAATAGCGGTTATCGGTACACGCGCCCTGGCTTCGGCTGGGGCGTCTTCGTGCGTCCTGAGCCATCCCACGCGGTGACAGCGGCAATGGAGGGGCGTCCTGAGGGCTGGGAGTACTTTTGTCTTTGCTACAACCGGCACATCGTTCACTCTG
>MWVT01000248.1_pt1 | contig 11937 bp, 10 predicted proteins | sample 1047201 | NCBI WGS metagenome assembly MWVT01 (sample SAMN06349988, study PRJNA376086) | soil metagenome | isolation source: TG5-1 sample Antarctic (ecotone) soil | place: Antarctica | collected 2015-01-13 | reverse complement strand
GGAGCATGTGCAGTTTGACCGGGATATTTTGGAAGCCGGCAAATATGATATTGAAGGTTTATTTGTAAGGCTCGATAGGGCCATTAATAAAGTAAAGGCCAAACGTGTAGTGCTGGATTCTTTAGATACGCTTTTTTACGGGTTCGATTATAAAATACTCCGTCCCGAATTTGCACGCCTCTTTTACTGGTTAAAAGAAAAAAAAGTTACTGCAATTATTACCGGAGAAGTAGGCAAAACCTTTCTTACCCGTCAAGGGCTGCAGGAATATGTTGCCGACTGCGTAATTGTATTAGATAACCGGGTAGCAGACCAGGTGGCGACCAGGCGCATCCGGGTGGTAAAATATCGTGGTTCAATGCATGGCAGCAGCGAGTATCCTTTTACCATAGAAGAAAACGGCATAACTGTTTTCCCTATTATTAGTGAGCCGCTCGAACAAAAGATCAGTTCAAAGGTCGTCTCTTCAGGCATTCCTGATCTTGATGAAATGCTGGGCAAGAAAGGGTATTACGTTGGAAGCAGCATACTTGTTTCGGGAACGGCAGGCACAGGAAAAACCAGCATTGCGGCTGCATTTGCCGTTAATGTTTGTAAAGAAGGCAAACACTGTCTTTATTGTGCTTTTGAAGAACCGCCGGCACAGGTAATCAGGAATATGAAATCTATCGGCATCTCTTTAGATCCTTTTATTAAATCCGGTCACCTGCAATTTTATTCTTCCAGGCCAACGTTACAAAACCTTGAACTGCATTTTATTTCTATTAAAAACATAGTAAAAGAGTTGAAGCCGGAGGTTGTTATTCTTGATCCCATTTCCAATTTAATGTCCGAAGGCCCCAACAGCGGCGTTCGGTTAATGCTGACAAGGTTTGTAGATTTTTTAAAATCGGAACAGATAACCGTAATATTTACTGCGGCCATTACAGAGAAGTTAATAGAACAAAACCCCAGCGATGAAGGAATTTCATCAATGGTTGATACATGGATAATGGTGCAGGATGCAGAATTTGAAAATGAAAGGAAACGAACCTGTACCATAATGAAATCGAGAGGTATGGGCCATTCCAAAATGGTGAAACAATTTGAAATTTCAAATAAAGGAATTTCTTTAAGCCCCATTCCCAAAGAAGAAACCAAAGATCGTGAAAAATTAAATTCAGGCAAAGAATAGATGATTGTAAAAGTGGTTCAAAAGGGCTTGAACTTGATTGAACGTTTTATTTATCTCCGAAAAAATGGAGATTCAAAATAAGCTGATTACAATGTCAAAAAAAACAGTGGAAGAAATAAAGGACAAGGTAGAAGCTGAAGGCGCCGGAAGGGAAAAGTATATTTTAAAACTATACGTCACGGGAATGTTACCGAACTCTGCCCGTGCTGTTGTAAATATTAAAGCTATCTGCGAAAAATTTTTGAAAGACAAGTATGTATTAGAGATCATTGATATTTACCAGCAACCATCACTGGCTCTTGAAGAAGACATTATAGCCGCACCGGTATTAATAAAAAAAATTCCATTGCCAGAAGCAAAACTTATCGGTGATTTGTCGGATATTGAAAAAGTGCTGAGCGGGCTTGATATTATTTAATAATCATTTGAAATGGTGAAAAACATTCATGAGCTTTTAGAAGAAACCGAAAGGTTGAAAATGGAGAATGCTTCGCTTCATCAAAAGCTGGAGGAGGCTAAGGAAGCCATTGACGCCATTAAAAGCGGCACTGTTGATGCGTTGGTTATTGCGGATAAAAAAGACATTAAAGTTCTTACTGAAACAACTGCAGATAAAACATACCGGATCTTAATTGAGAAAATGCATGAAGGAGCGGTTACGATTAATGAAGAGGGAACTATTTTATATTGCAACGCCTGTTTTGCCAACATGGTAAACCTGCCTTTACAAAAAGTTACAGGAACCAAACTTGAAAGTTTTATTGGTGAAAATTATTCAGACCAGATTCATCATTTACTTACACAAGGTGCAGAAAATGTATTTAAGAAAGAAGTTTACCTGCACGCCGTTACTGGTACTACATTGCCTGTGCTGCTAACTGCAAATACTTTTTTGTTAAACAATGCCCTGGTATTAAGCATTATTCTTACAGACCTGACCATTCAAAAAAAGAATGAGGAAGATTTAAAACTGAAAACCACAGAACTGGAAAAGAAAAATAAAGAACTCATCTTTCAAAATGAAGAAAAAGAAAGATGTACAATGGAACTGCTCATTGCCAATAAAGAGCTGGTCTTTCAAAGCGGAGAAAAAGAAAAACGTTCTGCTGAATTAATTCTTGCCAACATTGAGCTCCTTTTTCAAAACGAAGAAAAAGAAAAAAGGGCTGCGGAACTGCTAATTGCTAACAAGGAACTTGAAGCGTTTAACTACATATCAAGCCACGATCTGCAGGAACCTTTGCGCAAAATACAGACTTTTTCTAATCGCATTCTTACAAATGAGCATACTGCATTGTCCGATACAGCTAAAGAAGACTTTAAGCGGATACAGGGCGCTGCTAAACGCATGCAAACTTTTATTGAAGATCTGCTTACCTACTCGCACACTAATATTTCCGAACGTATTTTTGAAAATACAGACTTATATAAGATCATAGAAGAGGTGAAGAGAGACCTGAAGGAAACCATCCAGGAAAAAGGGGCAATTATAGAAACAGGACATTTTTTTGAAGTGAATGTTATTCCATTCCAGTTTCGGCAGTTAATGCTCAATCTTATTAGCAATGCACTCAAATTTGCCGCTGTTAATCGGCCACCACATATAAAAATTAAAAGCAGTACAAAAAAAGGGAGTGCATTAAAAACCGGGCACGTTAACTTACCTCCAACCGGGCTTTCACCGGAAAAAGAATACTGCCACATTTCTATAACAGACAATGGCATTGGCTTCAACCCTCAATACAAAGAATATATTTTTGGCGTGTTCAAACGGCTTCACACTAAAGAAGAGTATCCGGGAACCGGCATTGGGCTTGCCATTGTAAAAAAAATAGTTGAAAACCATAATGGATTTATTACCGCTACCGGTGAATTAGATAAAGGAGCAAGGTTTGATATCTATCTTCCGGTTCATTAATCTTGCTGTCATCCCGGGCTTGACGCGGGAACTCCTAATCCTTAGAAATCTTTTAGATACCAATCAGCAGCTAATTACAACTGCTGTCATCCCGGGCTTGACCCGGGAACTCCGGCGTTTACAAAAGCCTCATTGAATGTCATCCCGGGCTTGATCCGGGAACTCCTAATCTTAGAAACCTTTTGGATACCAATTAGCAGTGTGGTGATTCATTATTATTTTGTTCAAAAATCTATTCCCCAAACAGTAAAAACTTTTGCTGTCATCCCGGGCTTGACCCGGGAACTCCTCATCCTTCAAAAACTTTTGGATACCAATCAGCAGCAAAATACTACTAATGTCATCCCGGGCTTGACCCGGGAACTCCTAATCTTAGAAAGCTTTTGGATACCAATCACCTGCGAGGTCTTTCATTTCCGGATTATCTTTTTTTATTAGTTCAATTTTCCAAACCCTAAGCCATTTTTTAATTGTTTTTCTCTTGCAATCGCATTCCGAACATCCGCATAATCTTCATAGTACATAAGACAATGGCAATTATATTTAGACGTGAATCCACCCCCTTCTCCTTGTTTATGCTGAAACACTCTTCCTTCCAAATCGGAAGTAACACCAACGTAAAACACGGTGTGGTATTGATTAGAAAGTATGTACACCGAATAGGAAATGATGCGGGGCATGTTGCAAGATAATTAAGTGTACTGCATTAACTGGAGTTCCCGGGTCAAGCCCGGGGATGACAGTGCAAGGGGGTTGATGATTTGCAGGGGTGCTTTGAACATTAGATTTTAACGAATACGTAGTTTGCAAAAGCCACTTTTGACCGGTGGGTTCCCAGGTCAAGCCTGGGATGACAGTGCGAGGGAACTGATGGTTTGCAAGATGTTTATTTTTTAGGTTTTAACGAAACCTTCGTTGTACAAAACACACGTTGAATGTCATCCCGGGCTTGACCCGGGAACTCCTAATCTTTAGAAAACTTTGGTATAGTGCAAATGCAGAATAGTATTACCGAACGTAAAAGTGTGTGACACAAGTAAAGATGAAAGTAGCAATGGTGCCTGCTACATAAAAAAATAATTTACATTTGAACCATGCGGCGCATATTGGAAATAACGGGCAGTAGTTTTAAAATGGCGATACAGGAGCTATTGAAAAATAAGCTGCGCACCTTCCTTTCTCTTTTTGGTGTTACCATTGGTATTTTTTGCATTATAGGCGTGCTTAGCACTGTGCAAAGCCTTGAGCACAACCTGCAAAATGAAATAAAATCTTTAGGCACTAATACAATTTACATTGATAAATGGGATTACAGTTCTGGTGGTGGGCCCGATTATCCGTGGTGGAAATATGTAAAGCGTCCTTCTCCAAAATACGCTGAAATGGAAGCCATTAAAGAGCGGACACCAACTGCAAAATTTGCTGCGTTTCAAATTAATGCATCGGATAACATAGAACTTAATGACAACATAATAAATGGTATACGGCTTTATGGAATTACGCAGGAATTCCCCAGCATACAACCAATTGATATTGCTTATGGCCGCTTTATGATTGAAGCAGAATTTGAAAGCGGAAGCAATTCGGTTGTGATAGGCAATGAAGTATCAGAAAAGCTTTTTGGCGAAGCAGAACGGGGCGTTGGTAAAATAGTTGAAACAAGAGGAAAAAAATGCATTACTGTTGGTGTGATTAAAAAGCAGGGCCAGCAAATGCTTGGTGGCTGGGATTTTGATAAAAGTATGGTAATGCCTTACCGTTTTGCCCGAACCATTATGGATGAACGGAGGGCCGACCCGGTAATTTTAGTGCAGGGAAAAGATGATATAAACAGCAAAATTTTAAAAGACGACCTGCGTGGTGCAATGCGTTCAATACACAAATTAAGCCCTACTGCAGATGACGATTTTGCATTGAACGACATTAATGATTTCAGCGAAATAATGAGCCAGGCTTTTGTAAGTGTAAATATTGGTGGCTGGGCCATAGCGGCTTTATCGTTGATCGTAGGCATGTTTGGCGTAGCCAATATTATGTTTGTTTCGGTAAAAGAAAGAACATCGCAAATTGGTTTGAAAAAAGCAATCGGCGCCAAGAGCGGCGTGATACTAACCGAGTTTTTATTGGAGTCTGCTTTTTTGTGCATCATCGGTGGATTGATTGGAATATTACTTGTTTTTGGATTAACTAAAATGATAACTATCCTTTTTGATTTCCCAATCTTTATTCCTACTTCGCTGGTAGTAATTGGTATAATAATTTGTATTGTGGTTGGATTAGCTGCCGGAATTATTCCTGCGTACAGGGCTTCTAAATTAGACCCGGTGGTGGCGATAAGAAGTTAACAATTTCGGATTTGGTGATTTGGAGATATGCCGATTTGGAGATATGGCGATTTCATGATTGATGTTATAAATTTTGTTGGTTAACATGTCAACTAAAACAATTGTTCTTTTACTTGCTGACTTATTAATATTTAGTGTTCTTATTATCTTAGTGTTTAAAAATTTAAAAAACTTTTTAAGGTCAATCTATTATCTGTTTTATCCCAATATAGCTTCAATTATAAAAGGCGATTATGATAATGATTTTTCTTACACCCATAAACTTTATTGGTTCTTTTCATTTTGTTTTTGATTGTTATTGTTGAATTGAAACTGTTTTACTAAAAACAATATACCAACTGAAATTTAAAAGACTTCGATCAGCTACAACTGAAGCTTTCTGCACTACGCTATCATTATCTTTAATACTTCATTGTTAATTATTAATTCTTAATTGTTATTTACTTCATTTACCCAATGCCCACAATTCTTGCCATAGAATCTTCCTGCGATGAAACGTCTGCATCTGTTTGCAGAGACGGCGTGATCTTATCGAACTTTATTGCCAACCAAACTGTGCATGAAAAATATGGCGGTGTAGTGCCGGAGTTAGCCAGCAGGGCGCACATGCAAAACATTGTGCCGGTTGTGGATGCTGCTTTATCTTCTGCCAGCTGCCAATTGTCAGCCATAGATGCTTTTGCATTTACCCAGGCACCCGGCCTAATTGGATCACTGCTTGTTGGTAGCCAGTTTGCAAAATCATTGGCATTGGCACTTGATAAACCTTTAATAACAGTTCATCACATGCAGGCGCATGTGCTTGCTAATTTGATTGCTGACAGAAAGCCTTCTTTTCCTTTTTTGTGCCTGACCGTAAGCGGCGGGCATACGCAAATAGTTTTGGCCAAAAGCGCTTACGATATGAAAGTCATTGGCGAAACAATAGACGATGCCGCAGGCGAAGCTTTTGACAAATCGGCTAAAATGTTGGGACTACCCTACCCCGGCGGGCCATTGATTGATAAATATGCTAAAGAAGGAAATGCAGACAGTTTTTTATTTGCTAAACCGCAAGTTGAAGGTTTGAATTTTAGTTTCAGCGGATTAAAAACTTCTGTGCTTTATTTTTTGCAAAAAGAAATAAAGAAAGACGAACAGTTTATACAAAACAATCTTGCCGACATCTGTGCTTCAATTCAAAAAACAATTGTTCGCATTCTGTTAAACAAATTAAAGAAAGCTTCGCTGCAAACCGGCATAAGCGATATATGCCTTGCAGGTGGCGTTTCTGCTAACAGTGGCTTGCGCACTGCGCTGGAAGCAATGGGAAAACAATACGGCTGGAATGTTTTTATTCCCGCATTTGAATATTGTACCGACAATGCTGCCATGATCGCTATTACCGCTTATTATAAATACCTGGCTGGGGAGTTTTCCGATCTTTCCGTTTCTGCCACTGCAAGAGCAAGCTGGACTTAAATTTTCAAAGTGGCCAATCCTTACTTCCAATTTAAGAAGTTCATTGTTTACCACCATCAATCGGCAATGAAAGTAACCACTGATGCCTGTTTGTTTGGTACATGGTGCGCCTCAGAAATTCAAAATTCAAAATCCAAAATTCAAAATATTCTGGATATTGGAACGGGCACGGGTTTACTGTCGTTGATGATTGCACAAAAGAATAATGTATTTATAGATGCAGTTGAGATAGATGCCCTGACTGCGGAACAAGCGGTTGCTAATGTAGCCTCAACTCCATTTAAAGACCAGATAAAAATTATTAATACCGATATTTTAGACTTTGATCAAAAAGGTTATGATGTTATCATTAGCAATCCACCTTTTTATGAAAACGAATTAGAGTCTTCTTCAAAAGAAAAAAACAGGGCACATCACGGGCATAAACTGGTTTGGGAAGAGCTTTTCAATATCATAAATAAAAAACTCACTGACACAGGGAAGTTCTATTTATTGCTTCCTTATAAAAGAAAATATGATTTAGAAACCTTATTGGTAAAAGAAAAATTGTTTGCAAACAATATTGTTTTAGTGAAACAATCTATTCAACATTCACCTTTTAGAATATTGCTACAAGGTTCAAAACAAAAAGGAGAAACCGTAACAACTGAATTGGCTATTTGCGACGAAGACAAGAACTATACTCCTGATTTCATCAGTTTGCTTAAAGATTATTATTTATACTTGTGAGTAATACATGTTTCGCAATTAGAACGTTTGCAAGAATCCGAGTTTTCTTAATGTAAGCTATTGTGAAAAAAAATACCCTCGCCTTGTCTTGCCGACGTAGGAGGCATCTGCTTGTAGCATCAGAGCGTTATAGCAAGCAAACGTAGCTTTCAGAATTAAAATGAAGCACTTTTACCTGTCGACGTAGGAGGCATCTGGTTGTAGCATTATTTCCTTAAAGCAAATATCAGATTCCTCGTACCTCGGAAAGACAGAACACGAGAGCGTTATAGCAAGCAAACGTGGCTTTCGGAATAAAAAATGAAAGACTCTTACCTGTCTTGCCGACGTAGGAGGCATCTGATTTTAATGACATTAAATAATTAAGCAAGCATCAGGTTCCTTCCCTCATCAAATGCGGGACAGGCTGTACCTCGAAAAGACAGAATAAAAAATTTCTTATCAATTAAAGCCTGTTTGTAATTTCATCTGGTGGCCATTTCCCAAATAATTCTTCGTTTAAAAATAATAATTTAGGATTAAATTGGTTTATCAAAGCCATCTTCTTTTCCCTTCGCCAACCTTTAATTTCTTTTTCTCTTGCAATTGCATCGTTTATATACCGATAACTCTCATAAAATAATAAATAGTACGCTTTATATTTTGAAGTAAACGATGTGCCAGAACTTTGGGCGTTCCAATGCTCAATTATTCTTTGTTCAAGGTCATTAGTTACGCCTGTGTATAAAACTGTTCTGTTTTGATTGGTAAGAATATAAACATAGAACTTCCGATGAGGCATAGAACAAGTTATATTTTGCAATAAAAAAAAGAGATAAAAGAGATCGTTTCTCTACTCTGTTCCGTAGACGCGGGCATCTGATTGTTGCTCTATGTTCGAAATAATAAACCTCACATCCCTCCTTCCTCGGGAAAACAAAGCAAGAAAATTTTTTAAGTAATATAAAACACTCACCCTGTCTTGCCGACGTAGGAGGCATCTGATTACAACATCATTTTACTTAATGCAAGTATCAGATTCCTCCTATTGTCGGAAAGACAGAACAAGAGAGCGTTATAACAAGCAAACGTAATTTTCAGAATTAAGAAAAAAACAAAAAAATGAAAGACTCCTACCTGTCTTACCGACGTAGGAGGCATCTGGTTGTAGCACCATTTTTCTTAAAGCAAATATCAGATTCCTCTTATCGTCGGAAAGACAGAACACGAGAGCGTTATAACAGTAAAAGTAGCTTTCGGAATTAAAATGAAACACTTTCACCTGTCTTGCCGACGTAGGAAGCATCTGGTTGTAGCACCATTTTTCTTAAAGCAAATATTGGATTCCTCCTATCGTCAGAAAGACAGAACACGAGACTTTAGTAATACAAACGTGGCTTTCAGAATTAAGAAAAGAAGAAAACATCCTTACCTGTCTTACCGACGTTAGGAGGCACCTGATTCTTCCATTGCATAGTCCTGCAAATAAGAAAACTCTTGCATCAATTTACCTTCTTTTACAATCGTTGCTTTATCTATTGTAGCAGAGCCATCTTTTAAAAGATCGGGCAAAACATATTTAATCAATTGCTCGCCAAAATAACGTGACGCATCTCTTGGCAATTCGTTGGGTAAGTTACCAACAGCCATCATATCAACAGAGGTTGGCAAATAAGGATCAGTTTTTTTAAACGTCATTTTATCAATTCCGTACACAGGATCTTCAATTGACTGATCGCCCATATTAATTGGAACAGAACCGTTTTCATCATCAGTGATATCAGCAATTACTTCCAGCTTAAATTCTGCATCAGGCACATCTTCTTTTTCAAAAAGACGAGGTACATTTTTATCCCAATAAACACCATTCATTAAAACATCCGCCTTAAAAGCATAAGGCACAAACCTGCTTTTGTAATCAGCCGGGTTTTCATGAAAGTCAGACCGGTTATACGAACCATCTCTTTTCTTTTCGTACAAGTCGCTACCTTTTAAATGAACATAAACAGGGTATGTGAAGTTGCGGTCTAAAAATTCTTCTTTTTCCACTTCGCGAATCTGCATCAGGTTCATAATTTCTAACACGCCATGTGCCACCCTACCTGAACCCGTGACAGCTATCTTGATATTTGGAATTTTTAAACCAAAATATGTGTGGATCAATTTCTGAAAAGTTTTGTGTTCAAACACTCGTCCCAATTCAAATGCCCCGGTTCTTTTTCCATACGCCATCATGCCGTTATGCGCACCAACAATACCCGCAAAAAAACCAAACCCTATTATGCGTTGGCCGTCTTCATGCTCCAGGCATTCGTAATCAATTAACGATATATTTTTTTTGATAATTTCCCGCAATAATTTTTGATTGTGCGGCTGTTTTTTTTTGGTATGTGAGAAGAACAAATAAGTTTTGTCCTCAATTAAATTTTGTACCGGCACTTCTTTAATTCCTATCAAAATATCGCAATCATTAATATTTTCTACTACCTCAATGCCGCCTCTTTTATATTCACTGTCATTGTAACACCGGTCACCCGAATGTTCTACAACTACCTGCACCTGTGGAAAATGTTTTTGCACCCATTTGCATTGAGCAGGTGTTAATGCCACACGATTATCAGCCGGTGTTTTGCCTTCTTTAATTAGTGCTATCTTTTTTAAAATCATGAAGATTGCAAAAATGCCCTTTATAGCCGAACAAAACAAAAACAGCATTTACTAATTCTAATTTAGTGATTGGGACATAACTCACCCCCACTTCAACATTTTTACTTTACCAATAAAATTGGGAGTAAAACGGTCGCGATAGATATGGCCGGAATGATTTTTTATTTTTTGCATTAAGGTTATGGCGTGGTCATAATCACGGTTTTTTAAATACGCCATTACCAGGTAATATTCCGCATCCTGTTGATACCAGCTTAGCTTATTTGCAGTCAGTTTTTTGAAGAAATAAATAGCTGAAAAGGGATCATTCAATTGCAGGTGAGATAGACCGGTTAACAGGTAATCCTTATCATTTAATTCTACCCTTTTTTTTGCTTGTTTTATAATGGCTGCAAAATCTTTCTGCTGATACATTTCTTCAATCTGGCGGTCAGCAACGCTTTCGCCTTCCCTTACAGTTGACAAATCATATTCAATATAAACTTCGTTGTATAATATTTCGGGCGAAAGCTTATAAAATTTGTATCCCCCGATTGCAACAGCAATAAGAATTAAAATTGCTGCAACTGCCATTGATAAACGTACCACACGCCGGATAGAACTTATTTTTCCCTTTGCAGGTTTCGAAATTGTTTTATCCAACAATCCCGTAGACTTCACCGCTTCATTCTCTTGCTTATGGTTTAAAAATTTAGACATTAAACCTCTTTTGAGCAATTGAAACAAATATAACAGATGGGACTTTCAACATTTGACAAATTATTTGAAAACTACAGACTTAATTTTGTTACCAAACTAAGGGAAAATCACAAAAATTCCTCGCTTAGATTTATAGCTAATGAACTATTTTGAATTATTTGAGATACCGGTGCAACTTAAGGTTGATAAAGACCTTATTCGAAAAAAATTTTTTGAGCTAAGCCGTCAGTCACATCCCGATTATTTTGTTAATAATACAAACCATGAGCAGCAAAATGCTTTAGAGTCTTCAGCTTCGCTGAATAAAGCTTTTAAAACATTCAGCAACACACAGGAAACCATAAAATATGTATTGCAGCAAAAAGGAATATTGGTAGAGGAAGAAAAATATGTACTACCATCCTCTTTTTTAATGGAGATGATGGAGTTCAACGAAGAATTAGCAGAAGCGCAATTAGAAGGAGATAATAATTTAAAAATAAAATTGTCTGAACAACTTACTCAATTTGAAAATGAAATTTATGAACCTGTGGCGAATACTATTGAAAATTATAAAGAAGGTATTACTACCCAGGAAGAATTGTTGCAGGTAAAAGACTATTATTTCAAGAATAAATATTTGAACCGGCTGGCGCAGCAATTAAATCAAATGTTGTAATATTGCCCCCTTTAGTAAAAATTAGAAGCTAGAAATACAAAATACTAAGTAAAAGCAGGTACATACTTTGTACTTCTAACTTCACACTTCGTAAATAAATTGCCCAGGTGGCGGAATTGGTAGACGCAGCAGACTCAAAATCTGCCGTTCGCAAGAATGTGCTGGTTCGATTCCAGTCCTGGGCACGTTTATAGCCTTGTAAGTCTTGATTTACAAGGCTTTTTTATTTGGTGTATGTCAGAAAGTGTCGCTTTTTATTCCTTTCTACCACATTTTTTGACACTTAATTGACACACAAAATGACACA
>MWVT01000246.1_pt1 | contig 11945 bp, 9 predicted proteins | sample 1047201 | NCBI WGS metagenome assembly MWVT01 (sample SAMN06349988, study PRJNA376086) | soil metagenome | isolation source: TG5-1 sample Antarctic (ecotone) soil | place: Antarctica | collected 2015-01-13 | reverse complement strand
AGTGCCGTGCCGCCTTTGCCTGCAAATTGCCGTTTGTTCAATTCCTTTTCAATCCGTATTTTGATGCCTCTTATGCTTTTTGATAAGTCAAATACATCATCTCCACCGAAGCCAAATAAGGTAATGCGTCTTGTTTCTGAACGAACGAAGGTTCTCGAGTAGAAAGGGACATCCTCTTTTTGCCCGTTAGGATTGTACCGGTATATGTTTACTGCTATTCCGTGTTTATCCAAAGGTTTCACTTCGAAGTATTCCTTTTCTCTACTCCCATTAACATCCACTCTTCTTGATAAGCTTTTGTAATACCGTGAGGCTGTAATATCCAGATTGTTTCTCCTGTAGATCAATTTCTTTATGATTTCTGTACCAGATAATGACAGGACTTCAGGAGGTATTTGTTGAATAGACTTTGCAATGACCAAATCAGTTAATGATTGCTGTAGTTCTGTTGCCGCATTCAACCAGTCTTTACTGTTCATTTCATTGGCAAAAAAATTGTCAAGCAGCCTGTCATGGCTGGTAAGTGTTTTTACATTCTTAATATGGTATTTGAATGTTTGCAGTGACCGCCGCCTCGTGAGCCATATCGAAACAGGCGTCAATATACCGTTATGCGTGAAGAAGGCCTGGTCACGATCATTGGGAACAGGTTTGTAAATCACAACACCTGTATCAGCCACACCCCAGGTCCAGTTTCCGCCATGACGGTCCACATCAGAGATCAGTATATCAAACAACCTTGCTTTTATAAAAAGTGGCTGGTCTGCTTTGTATTTATTATTGTCACGCAAAGCTTCTTTTACTTCCACTGTACTGTTGTAATTTTTGTAGTTGCCCAACTGTGGTGCACCGCTCCAATCGCCGTCCACTCTTTCTTCCAGCAGGTAAAGATCATTGGCATATATCTCATTGAATGTATCAAGTGCAGCCTGCTGGGATATATAGACAAGCCTTGGCCTGGTATGATGAATATTTGCATGCTGCATCATTACCGGAAGTGCAAAAGCAGCATAGGGATGAGACATGGATACACCATCTTGCACAAGGCTTCCGAAAGGTGATTTTTTTAAAAGCCGGGGTAAAGTTTTAGCCCTTGTTTTGTTGATGGAGCGCAATGCATATTCTTTTCCATCTTTGGACCGGAGCCGCAATGATTTGCTTTCACCTCCTCCACTTTTTTGGTAAGGTTTTAATCCGCCGTAAACAGTATCTAACAACACAACAGGAACATTTACAGGAGTTACCCATTCTTTTCGCCAGTTTTTCCCCCATAGTAAATTGCCGATTTTTGACTTTTGGTATTCCTTGCCTGCCATTACCGTCACGTGTGTGCCTGAAGGAGCGCCGGTAATTTGTGCATCAACACTTCGGGCGCATATTGCAAATACAAATAAGAAATAAATCTTCTGCTTAGTGATCATCAGGTACATAAAGAACTATAAAACTATTGCATTAATCTAATGTAAAAAGCTCATGTTTGACCACCCTGAAAAAAATTTCCTGATTTGAATAGTGGTGGATGAAATGCCATTACTCAAAAATTAATTTATGTTTATTATGCAAAGTCAAGACTAAAAATTTTTAATGACAAGCAATTTTTATTCCGGCACAAGCGGCCTTGTACTTCCTGTATCACAATCACATTACCCGCCTGAGTTCCAGGGTAAAAGCCGCCTGACTTATTACGGCTTTCTATTCAATAGTGTTGAGATCAATAGTTCTTTTTATAAGATACCTAAAGTAGCTACGGTTAGTAAATGGGCTGAATCTGTTGATGAAAATTTCCGGTTTACATTCAAGCTATCAAAAGTAATAACTCATGCAAAGGCTCTTAGTTTTAAAGAAGAGGATGTTGCTCTTTTTATACAAACTATAGAACATATTGGTAGCAAAAAGGGATGCTTGCTTATTCAGTTCCCTCCATCTTTAAAGATTGAGAATATGAGCCAGGTAGAGCATCTTTTAATGGCCATAAAAAATGAGGATAAGAATAATCTGTGGAAAGTAGCAATTGAATTTCGTAATCTATCCTGGTATCACGATGAGGTATATGATCTGCTCAATACCTATAAAACTGCAATGGTGATACATGACCTGCCTGCTTCTGCTACACCACTATCAGAATCTAAATCAGAATTCATGTATATCCGTTTTCATGGACCCGGAGGCAGGTACCGCGGCAGCTACTCTGATGATTTTTTATTTCAATATGCAGACTATATTAAAAAGGGGATGAAGGAAGGAAAAGGGGTTTACATTTATTTCAATAATACAATGGGAGATGCAATAAAAAATTTGCAAACATTGAATGGTTTTCTCCAAACATAATTTTAAATAAAATAAAAAAATTGTAATAGAAGGTTTATTTTTTCAGGCCCTTCTTTATTATTCCATTATATTGGTGTTCGTTATTCATTTCAATTAAAAAAATAAAATCATGTTAGAAGAATTATTTAGCCTGGTAAAAAGCGTTGCAGGCAACAGCGTTATCAATAATGCGGAAGTTCCCAATGAACAAAATGATGAAGTAGTGGCGGAAGCTACCAACACTGTCGCATCCGGCTTACGCAATATGGTAGCCGGCGGTGGTGTGCAAAATCTTTTGCAGATGTTTGGAAACAGGAATTCTGGCAAGGCCGGGCTTTTGAGCAATCCATTAGTAAGCATGATGATCGGTCATTTTGCAAATAAGCTAATGAGTAAATTCAGAATGGGTTCGGGGCAAGCTAATAATGTAGCTACAGGACTAATACCTTCTGTAATGGAAAGCCTTATCAATAAAACTAACGATCCCAACGACAACCAGTTTTCATTAGAAGGATTATTAAAATCAATTACCGGTGGTCAAAGCAATGAAGCATTACCACAATCAGGCGGCAACCAGGGAATGAACATTAATGATCTGTTGAACCAGCTTGGAGGTGGCTCGCAGCAAGGTGCAGGTGGTGGTGGTGGCCTCATGGACATCGTAACCAAAATGGCCCAGGGTGCACAACAACAGCAACAAAGAAATGGAGGAAATTTACTTGATCTGATCAAGGGTTTTGCCAGATAGAAAAAAGCCTATTATTATTTAAAACGTCATTGGGGGATAACCTGAATGACGTTTTATTTTTAAGCAGGTTCATAACCTTAGCTTATTCTCTTTTCTCCATCCCCGGAGGCTTTATATCATTTTGTTCTTCAAGGTGCTTTTGCACCGCTCTGCTTTTTTTCCGGAATACAGCAAACTCCATAGGGCTTCGGGAAGGCCTTTCATCACCTAACAACACACCCCATTGCTTCAGGGTTTCGGTTCGGTCAAAAATAATCTTGAATACTGCTATCACAGGGAGTGATAAAAACATACCCGAAATGCCCGCCAGCGAACCGGCTACAATCACACCTACAATAGTAGCCAATGCGTTGATCTTAACTTTGGAACCTACTATGCGGGGCATCAAAATATTGTTATCCAAAAATTGTACAAATGCAATGGCGATCAATACGGCCAATATGGACCAAAGCTCCTGAGACGAAGAGAGTGTAAGCAACACTCCAATGATATTGCCAACCAGTGCACCTACATAAGGAATCAAATTCAACACGGCGAATATGGCGCCGATAAGTATAGCATGCTTAATGCCGATCACCAGCAATATGCCGCCTAATAAAATGGTAACATAGGTAATCTGGATAATGAGACCTATCAAATAACTTTTAATAATAACTTCTGTTTGCCGGATGGCTTCTTCTACTTTAGGTTGGTTCTCTTGCGGAAACCAGATAAACACAAAACGGACGAGCAAATTTTTATAAAACAAAATAAGAAATATATATATTGGCAAGAGCCCAATAAAAATGAGCACACTCGTAACAGAAGAAGCGGCCCCACCTAAAAAACCACCTGCGGCAGTTAAGATTTTTTCATTTTGTTTACCGATCAATTCTACCTGCTTTGCAGTAGAAAACCCAAATTTAGTATTGATCCATTCCGATAAAGAACTTAAGTGCATTTGCACATTCTGTTTGATCTGTGGGAAGTCGGCTATCAACCTGCTGATCTGCGATGAGAAAAACCAGACAAGTAACCCTATGATGACCATTAAAAGAATAATAGAAAGTAAAATGGCAAGTCCTTCCGGCACTTTTTTTCTTCGTAAAAACCGGTTCACAGGAAGCAACATGATAGCAAGGAAAAACGCCATTACCAGCGGTGTGATTATGTCTTTCCCGGCAACGATGATCATTCCAAGAAAATAGAGACCCATAAGTTCAATGGATCGTCTTACGGTAAGTGATAGAGGAGGCATGCAATAGGTTTGGAGCGCAATTTATGAATAAATACAACTGTTGCATTTTTTGGGCATCCTGGATGGTGAAGTTTTATAACATTCAATGACTCTGTCTTTTTATTCATTGACATATAAAATGCGAAAACATTTTTTCTTTGCTTTAAGCCGATGCAAACAATAAGGTTGTATTTTCATTATATTCCTTATTTCTTCTTAAACACTTTCTTCTGTTTTGAGAAGTCTTTTTTTTGCTGCCCCGATGCCTCTCCTACACAGCATCCTTAGTAAGGCTTCATGTCCGGCAGACTTTCACATATTGCTCAATAGAATGAAGAACGATGAAACGAGCGTGGCAACAAAAGCTAAATAGTAGCATTCTGCTTAGTACATAAAATTTCATTTCCTCTTACAAATGCTTGGCAATATTTATTTCCTTCATGAACCGCTTTGCACATACTTCTTTTTGAACCACCAGTACATCGGTACACCGGTAAGCATCAACACCATACCTATGGCTGCTTCGCGGGGGCGGCTGAACACCGTGTTCACCACAAGCGCTGCACAAAATAAAATCACAAGCGCAGGTACTACCGGATAGCCCCATACTTTGTAAGGTCGTACTGCATCAGGCATTTTTTTACGTAAAATAAAAACGCCTACCGTAGTAGCGCCATAATATATAAATACAGCGAAAATGATCATGTCAGTCAATTGGTCGAAGCTACCTGACAGCACCAACAGGCAAGCCCACACACCTTGATAGAGCAATGAATTTGCAGGCGCTTGTTTGTCATTGAGCAAGGCTACATTCTTAAAAAATAAACCTTCTTTGGCCATTGCATAATAGGGCCGGCAGCTTGCGAATATGGTTGCATTGCAACAACCAAGTGTGGTCACCAGGATAAGAATGGAAATAAATAACGCTCCGTTAGCACCCCAAAAACTACGCACTGCCTCTACCGCTGCTATCTGATTGCCGGATTTATAAATAGCATCCAATTGTCCGGTTGATAATAAACTCAGGTAAGTAGTATTGATTAAAAGATATATAGCAATGACAGTGATGATACCAATAGCAATACCCCGTGGTATGTTGCGGTGTGCATCTTTTATTTCTCCCCCTACATAGCCTACGGCAGCCCAGCCCTGGTAAGCCCAGAATGCAGCCAGCATAGCTGTGAATATGGCGCTAATAGTGACAGGAGTATTATTGTTTGTCGTTAACGAAATTCGACTTATATCGGCCTGCCCGCTTGATAATCCAAAAGCTATGATGGTGAATATTCCTGCAAACACAAGCAAGAGTATTGCCGTACTTACACCGACTCCAGTCTTTATTCCTTTGCTATTGATCCAGGTGAGAAAAATAATCAACGCAATGGCTGTGAGCTTTACATTGAGATCGGCAAATGGATAAAATACTTCACTAATATTATACGCGGCCCATTGTGGAAGCAAAGGCGGTAAATGAATAATACTGTTTAATGATTGAGCAAATAAATAAGCCAATGCCGAAATGGCTGCAGTTTGTATCACTGTAAAAAGGCTCCATCCGAATATGAAAGCAAAGAACCGGTTGTATATTTTTTTATAATAAACATATTCACCACCGGTATCTGCTAAGATGCCCGCTACTTCTGCATTGCACAATGCACCGAATAAACTGATGATGCCGGCAAGCACCCAGGCTATGAGCACCCACCCCGATGAATGGAGTTCAGCAGCCATAGGCGCTACCTTTTTGTAAACACCTGAGCCAATAATATTACCAATAACCACTACGACTACAAGGCGCAAACCAAGTGACCTGCTAAGTTGGGCTGTGCTCATAAATTCATTTGCGGGACAAGCTAAGAAAGAAATGGTAATTTATAATGACTGAACCAACTGGCTACCGCTGATTGGTCATTGAAGTATAAAAATTGATACAGGCACAAGATATATCTACGCTGTGCTGAAGTCAGATATAATTTACTTTGATGCCAAAAAAATCTGATTAGATTGCTTAATGCATTTCCATTCTTTATATGATAAATTAAGTAAGGTAGCGATGTCTTTTCCGGGAGTTCATGAAAAACCCTGTCATGATACACCGGCCTTTTACACAGAAAAGAAATTATTTGTGCGGCTGAAAGAAGATGGAGAAACCATTGCCTTATATAATAAAGAGCGGGATGATTGGATAGCAAAAAACGAGGACATATTTTTTATCACAGATCACTATAAAAATTACCCCATGCTATTGGTATATCTGAATATGGTATCAAAAGAAGATTTGGTAAAACTGATAGAAATATCGTGGAGGATCCGGGCATCGAAAAAAGCTTTGAAGCAATATGATGCAAAAAATAATAAGTAAAAAATACTTACTATTCGCATTTTTCTTCTTGTCTTCTTAGCCCTATTCAGTAAAAAATAAATGCTTTGTGCAAGGAAGTATGCAGTATGAAACTATTTAAGCAGCAATAAATTGTACTATACTTTGAAGTAATCTTCCAATTCACTCAAAGTGTCGTCTGATGTTTCAATGTCCTTTATGATCTTTCCTTTTTCCATCAATAAAATGCGGCTGCATATATCTGTAATGTGATTCAGATCGTGGCTGCTGATCAAAATGGTCATTCTCTTTTTTTCCTGCAGCTCTTTGAGCATTTGTTTTAACCTTATTTGCGATGATGGATCGAGGTTCGCAAATGGTTCATCAATCAGGAGTACTTCCGGTTCCTGCAAAATACATGCGGCAATGCCTGTTTTGAATTGATTGCCTTTGGAAAGATCGCGTATGTACTTACCGCTTTTCAAAATAGTTCCATCAAAAAAAGCATCAAAGGTTTGCAAAAACTCATCAACATCTGCCTTAGAGTGGTTGTGCAATTTACCCACAAAATAAAAATATTCTTCCGGGGTAAGGTAGTGAATCAGAAAACCTTCATCTATATAAGCAGCAGTGTATTGTTTCCACTCTTCATGGATAGTAACCGGTTTTTCTTTAGATAATATTTCGCCACGGTCAGCTTTTACAATATCCAATATTAACCGGAACAATGTTGTCTTTCCTGCACCGTTATTGCCTACCAATCCTACAATGCCTCCTTCTATTTGCAATTGTGGAATATCAACAACTATTTGTCCGTTGTATGCCTTACCAATATTATTGATTGTAATCATAAATTATTTTTCTCTGAACCCGGATAGGATTTTGTGTTTGCGTTTTTGAAGTTGAAGCGAAATTTTATCTACCCACCAATCCTGCAGCAACAAATTAATGATACCAAGTATGCCCACCACTGCAATGCCTGCCCATGAACTGATCAGGAGTGCAAAAGGCAGGTAGATGATAACACCCACGAGCATAATGATCAAGGCATAAATCCATTGTGCTACCCCAATACCCTGGAAATTAAATGAGGAACCTTTACTAAGGTCCAATCCTTTATAATTATACGTTCCGATGTAGGCAGCAATCACACTGTGAATACCTATATTAAAAAAATAGGCAGCTATCTGAACGGGAATAATTTTCCAATTCATAAAGCCATACAACAGGCTTATCAAAAAAGCCACTGTGCAAAATCCTGTCAATAAAAGAAACTTACTTTTGATATAGGTTTTCAAATTAACGTTCGAAGCCATTAATCCATCAAAATGTCCGCTTTGCCAGGCAAATAGAAATTGCCCATAATTCATCATAAACATGCCGGTGATGAAGATGGCTCCAAATAATATAAAGCCAAGCTGGTCTTTATCAAAATAAGCTGGTTTATACAATAAAAATCCATAAAGTAAAAAAATGCATGACAATAACAAGAGTGAGCGTGGACGCTTATTGCGAATAATTAATTTCAGATCAATGGCTATTAGATCTCCTATATTACCAAAACGTTGTAACCAGTGGTATTCAGAAGAAGCTTTGTGACCAGGTGACTTTACCAGGTCGTCGAGGTATAAATTATTTTTTAAATAAAGGGTGTTATTATAATATGAACCTATGGCTAAAACTATAACTGCAATACAAAAAGAAGGTGTGCTTAACAATAAACCAAAAACGGATGCGGATAATTTCTGGACGGAGAAGATCTTAAAATAATCACCTGCCATCAATACCAGCACTACAAGAAAGAATCCAACCATCCACCAATTGCTTAAAACGGTCTTTCGTTTTATAAATAGTACGAGAAAATTATTGAAAAGTATAAGACTAATAATAGTGATTACAAAAGCAAAGGATGCCGAAGAGCCGTATTGATTTTTTATTGTGGACAATGCAAAAGGAATAAATAAAAACAAGGGAAAGACATTAAAAAAAGATACCAGCGAGCGGAGATTTAGAAATTGAACCAACCGGCTTCGCTTAACATTCTGTACCAGGTAAGGCTGAATAACCAGAGTAGGCAAATCCTGCATCAAAAACCGGGAAAAAATATCCAGTAAAAAGAAATAAAGAATAAAGCCGCAATAAACAGTCACCGGATCTTGCTCTGGAAAAGCTTCTTCCAAAATAGAGTGGAGATAAATGCCCATGAATATCGCTGCACTCAAAAGATAAAGGATGATGAGGCCCATGAATATTTGCACAGCTAAGTTTCTGCCTGCGCTTTTGCTGCGCCAGAATGCTTTCCATTGATGCGTCAATAATGTATAAATCAAGACTATAATTAAGTGGTTTAAGATATGCAATAAAAAACATCATCATGATTTCAGATTTGGAATATTTCTGATCATTGTTAAGGCATTAAGTACTAATTTAAATAATCGTATTACAAATACTCAGCTATGGCAAATGAAGATTTTTTTGAGCCTGAAGAAAAACTAAATTCCCTACATAGGGCAAGGCGTCAATTTTTAAAACAGTCATCAGCACTCGCAGCTATCGCAATGGCAAGTCCGGCATTAGTAAAAGCAGCCGGTAATGGGCTCGATGAAAAAGCAGCCGGCTATTTTGAAAAGGTACCGGTGCAACTGGAAATAAACGGAGTGCAGCATAAATTATCAGTTGAACCACGAGTGACACTTCTGGATCTGCTTCGAGAGCAATTGCATCTTTCCGGTACTAAAAAAGGATGTGACTTTGGACAATGCGGTGCTTGTACGGTACACGTTAATGGCAAGCGTGTGTTATCTTGTATGAGCCTCGCAGTAATGCAGGATGGGAAAAAAGTAACAACAATTGAAGGCCTTGCGACTGGTGACAAACTACATCCCATGCAGGAAGCTTTCATCAAACATGATGGTTTTCAGTGCGGGTATTGCACACCGGGACAGATCATGTCGGCAGTGGCCTGTGTACGTGAAGGACATGCAAATAATGAACAGGAGATCAGGGAATATATGAGTGGTAATATTTGTCGCTGCGGCACTTATCCCAATATAGTAGATGCCATAACCGAAGTACAAAAAGGAGGAGGTGCATTATGATCAACTTCGATTACATACGGCCTTCCACACCAAAAGCGGCTATTGATGCAATCAATAAAGATGCATCTGCACAATTTATAGCAGGCGGTACTAACCTGGTGGACCTGATGAAAAGAGGAGTGATGAATCCTCAAAAATTAATTGATATCAACAACCTGCCTTTGCGTGCTATAGAACAAGGCGCGGGTGTCATTCGTATAGGAGCACTGGCATTGAACAGCGATGTTGCAGAACATGAATTGATCAATAAAAAATTGCCTCTGCTTGCACAGGCATTGAAAGCAGGCGCATCTCAGCAGTTACGTAATATGGCAACAGTCGGTGGCAATATGATGCAGCGCACAAGATGCCCATATTTTTATGATACGGTTATGCCTTGCAATAAAAGGAATCCCGGGAGTGGCTGTAGTGCATTAAAAGGATACAATCGTATGCATGCCATTTTTGGCGCCTCCGATGCATGCATTGCTGTGCACCCAAGCGATATGTGTGTTGCATTGGCAGCGCTTGATGCAAAGGTTATCGTGAGCAGCAGCAAAGGGGAAAGACGGATACTATTCACAGATTTTCATCGCCTGCCAGGCGCAACACCGCAAAAAGATAATAATCTCCAAAGAGGTGAATTGATCACTGCCATTGAAGTGCCGGACAATGCCGCATTTGCACAGCGGGTATTATATACTAAGATCCGCGACCGTGCATCTTATGCGTTTGCACTCGTGTCTGTTGCAGCAGCTTTAGACATAAAAGGAAATACGATCAATGCAGCACGACTCGCACTGGGGGGAGTAGCTCACAAACCATGGCGATTAACAACTGCAGAGAATTTTCTAAAAGGCAAACCCGCAAACATCACCAATCTGCAACAAGCTGCTCAGTTAGCAGTAAGGGAAGCTAAGGGATTTGGCTATAATAATTTCAAGTTGAAACTGGTGCCAAATACAATTTTGCAAACATTGAAAACCATCACAGGTTTATCATAAACTATAGGTATGGGAAACAAATTTTTTGATACAGAAATCATTGATGAAGGAGACAGGGTAGATGGTATAGCCAAGGTAACAGGAGGGGCTAAATTTGCTGCTGAATATGAATTGCCAAACCTTACCTATGGTGTGTTGGTAGAAAGTAAAATTGCAAAAGGAACCATTGCAGCCATTGATTCAAAGGCTGCCGAAAGAGCGCCGGGTGTGCTGGAAGTAATTACACATCTGAACGCTCCCAAAGTACCAGGTTATGATGCAGGTGCAAACCCGGTGAAGGGCCCTACCGGAGGAAAAGGCTTGCAAATATTCAATGATAATATTATACATTTTAACGGGCAGCCAATTGCACTGGTGATTGCAGATACTTTTGAAAGAGCAGTGCATGCTGCATCGCTGGTAAAAATGCAATACAAGAAAGAAGCACATCAGACAGCGCTGCACACCGCAAAAGATACATTGCCTGCACTGGAAGGACAGCGATATAATGATTACCTGCGCGGCGAAGCCAATGCTTATAAAAATGCACCGGTGATAATAGAAGCGGAATACACATCGCCTCTTGAAGTGCATAACCCCATGGAAATACATGCGACAACGGCTCATTGGACAGCAGAAGATAAAGTAACGGTGTATGAAAAAACACAGGGCGTTAAGTCAACACAACGCAGCATTATGCAAGCTTTTAAATTGCCTGAAGAAAATGTAAAGGTGATTGCAAAATATGTGGGTGGTGGTTTTGGAAACGCATTGCGCACCTGGCCGCATGCCATTGCAGCATGTATTGGTGCAAAAAAAACAGGCAGGCCCCTGAAGCTTGTTTTAACCCGCCCGCAAATGTTTACCATGGTAGGTTACCGGCCACCTGCGTTACAAAAAATCGGGTTGGGTGCAACAGCTGATGGAAAACTGATTGGCATCACACATGAAGCTATTTCGCATACTTCTAATTATGAAGAATTTACCGAAGGCATAGTAAATATGTCGCGATTTATGTATGCATGCCCAAATGTAAATACAAGATACAAAGTATATCCGCTGGACATGAGCACACCAACATGGATGCGTGGACCGGGTGAAGCTACAGGCGCTTTCGCATTGGAATCAGCGCTTGATGAATTGGCTTATCAGTTGAACATTGACCCTATTGAATTACGTTTACGCAACTATGCGGAAACTGACCCGCAAAGAAACCTTCCCTATTCGAGTAAGTTTTTAAAAGAAGCCTACCAATTAGGGAGGGACAAGATTGGTTGGGACAAGCGTAATCGCA
>MWVT01000244.1_pt1 | contig 11954 bp, 9 predicted proteins | sample 1047201 | NCBI WGS metagenome assembly MWVT01 (sample SAMN06349988, study PRJNA376086) | soil metagenome | isolation source: TG5-1 sample Antarctic (ecotone) soil | place: Antarctica | collected 2015-01-13 | reverse complement strand
ATGGCTGCAAAGGATGCCCGCAGAAAAATAAGGCAAGTATGTTTTCAAACCCAGTCTGCAGACCACCCCATTATTTGGGAAATGGAAAACACGCATTACCTGAAATTTTTAATTGTTGAAGTGGGGTGAGTAATAGTTGATGGTTGATTGTTGGAAGTTGAGAGTAAGGAGTGATGCCCATGAACTACGGACTTAAGAACAGACTTCAGTAGTATAGCATTACAAAAGCACAAGAGCGCTATATTGTAAGATAACTGCTAAATCAATATCTATTTGGAAACCTGAAACTTGCCTGATTCTACCATTTTACCGGCTTTATTGCGAAGCTGGTAAATATAAACACCACGATTAAAATCTGAAAGGTTAATTGAAGTACGTTGATCAGCATTAATTTTTTCGTACATTTTTTTACCTAAAAAGCTATAAACCTGGATGGTGTAGCCCTTTTCATAAGCTTTTTGAAAATCAAAGTTTACAATAGATGTGGATGGATTTGGATAGAAGCGAATAATCGGACCTACAGCATTTAAAATGGGATTAGTTCGCGTTTGTGCCTGGGCAAAGACGGTTGTTAATAGAATAATGGATGTTATGAGTAAAGTTTTCTTCAACGATACAAGTTTGTTTTTATTATTTGCAAATTAGAATATTTTATAGGAAGTGCAAAGCTTTTGCCAGAAAAAACTAAATTTTGCCAATACTACGCCATTATTTCACCTAATTTTTTATTGATCCCTATAAAGTTGGGCTGCTCACTGGCATTCTCCAGGACCTCGGCATATTGTATTATTCCTCCCCTATCAATTAAAAAAGCAGAACGTTTGGAAACGCCTTGCATGCCAAAGCCAAATTTTTCATAAAGACTATCATAAGACCTCGAAACCATTTTATTAAAATCGCTCAATAATGAAAAATTTAAGTGCTGGTCTTCTTTATACCTGGCAAGCGAATAAATTGAATCGACAGAAATACCAAATATTTTTGCGTCAAAATTATTATAATGACTGATATTGTCCCGTACTGAACAAAGTTCTGCAGTACAAGTGGATGTAAAGGCCAATGGAAAAAACAACAGCAATACATTATTTTCTCTTTGTTCCGAAAGCGATACTTTATTCTTATCGCTGTCATATAAAGTAAAATCCGGAGCGTGGTCACCAATTTGTATCATTATTAATTTTTATTATAAACAATTCAAAATATGTAAAGTTTCAATTGGTTTTACATTTTGTAGATCGATAAACATAATTCTCGTAAAATGCAGAAAGGAAAGAATCAGAAGATTATAAAAAACATGCCCTATAATGATAAAGTGATGAAAAGAACAAAGCCACCTTTTAGGTGGCTCCATTTATAATGCTATATAAATTTTTTATGCAATGGCATTAACTCTCCTGGTTAATTTACTTTTTAAATTGCTGGCTTTGTTTTTATGAATAACTCCACGCCTGGCTAATTTATCAATCATAGAAATAACACCTATTACTTTTTCACCAGCCATAGTTTTATCTTCAATTGCTTTCAGATCGCGAATGGCGTTACGGGTGCTTTTACCATAATAACGGTTTCTTTCCCGGCGCTTCGCAGCCTGGCGCATATCTTTCTTTGTTGCCTGATGATTAGCCATGTTCTTTAATTTGGACGGCAAAAGTAGGGGAAATTTGAGGGTTTCAATTTTCAAATTTCAGATTTTTTGTAAAGGCTTTGGGTTTTATCGTTGTTTTAAGAGATTATAATACAACCTGCACAATGCCGAAGTTCTTGATGGGATACATATTTGTCCCGAAACAAGTTCGGAATAGACTGTGCAATTGCCGTTCAATAGTTGCTGTAAAGTCGGCTAATAAATATCAGTTGTATTTTATTCAATTCTTAATACAAAGTATATTTGCTTACCTCAATCGCCCAAATAACGTTCATGAAGGATTTTTCATACATCACACATTCACATCCGGCCTATATAGAGGGATTATATAATGATTTTGTTCAAAACCCTGAAAGTGTAGATCCCGAATACCGGAAGTTTTTTGAGGGCTTTGATTTCGCTGTCAATTTTGGAAAAGAGGATATTAAGAGAAGCAATGGAACTTCTCCTTCAGAAACCGGGGGTATCAAAAGGGAAACTTCTTCCACTGCTCTTCAGTTGGGTAAACTCACCAATATAACCCGGCCCGACGCGGATGCGAGCAAGTCTATAAATTGGCAAAAAGAATTAGGAGCCTATAGGATGATACTTGGGTACCGCAATAAAGGTCACCTCGTTGCTAAAACAAATCCCATACGTGCCCGTAAGGACCGCGGGGCTAACCTTGATCCGGCTTTTTTTGGTTTTACGGAAGAGGACATGGATAAAAACTTTCAGGCAGGGAACTTAATTGGATTAGGAACTACCTCACTTCGGAACATTATTCAGCATCTTCAGAAATGCTACGCTCATCATGTAGGTATTGAATTCAAATATATTAGTAATCAGAAAAAAATTGACTGGCTCACGAGTGAAATGGAAAAAAAATTTTCAGCCCCTCTTCCATTGGAAAAGAGAAAAAGGATACTGGAAAAACTAAACCAGGGGGTGATGTTTGAAAAATTCCTGCACACAAAATATATCGGGCAAAAAAGATTTTCGCTTGAAGGAGGGGAAACGGCAATAGCCGCACTGGATGCAATTATTAATACTGCAGCAGATCATGATGTACAGGAAGTGGTGATAGGCATGGCACACCGTGGAAGGCTGAATATTTTAGCTAATATAATGGGGAAAACCTATGAGCAGATTTTCAGTGAATTTGAAGGAACCGCTCAACTTGATCAAACCATGGGAAGCGGCGATGTGAAGTATCATATGGGCTTCGGAAGTGAAATAAATACACCAAACAATAAAACCGTTCACCTAAAGTTAATGCCCAATCCCTCGCATCTTGAAGCAGTGGATCCTGTGGTGGTGGGGTTTGCGAGAGCAAAGGCTGATGTATTGTACAAAAGCGACTTTGATAAAATTCTGCCCATACTCATTCATGGAGATGCGTCTGTGGCGGGTGAAGGTGTTGTGTATGAAGTATTGCAGATGAGTGCTTTGAAAGGATATTATACCGGCGGCACCATTCACTTTGTGATCAATAACCAGATTGGGTTTACCACAGATTTTGATGATGCAAGAAGTTCTGATTACTGTACTTCGCTCGCTGCTGCCATACAAGCTCCTGCGCTTCATGTAAATGGTGATGATCCCGAGGCCGTGATTAAATGCGTCGAATTGGCAACACGATACCGGCAGGAATTTAATTCAGATGTTTTTATTGACATGGTTTGCTACCGGCGCCATGGGCATAATGAAGGGGATGATCCCAAATTTACACAACCGCATTTGTATGCGTTGATAGATAAACATGCCAATCCAAGGGAAGTGTATGTAAACTATTTGCAGGAGCAAGGCGAGCCTGATGCACAGGAACTGGCTAAGGAAATGGAAAAAAAATTTTGGAGCGATCTGCAGGAAAGGCTTGATGAAGTGAAACAGCATCCATTGCCGTATAAATACCAGCAGCCTGAGTTGTGGTGGAGAAGTTTGCGTAAAGCCAATCCGGAAGATTTTGATCAATCGCCTGTAACAGCAATCAGTGCGGACCATTTTAAAAACATTTTTGATGCCATCATGAAATGGCCTGAGGATTTTAAGCCGTTGCGAAAAGTTGAAAAGATCATTCAGGATAAAATAAAACTATTTGAAACGGAGAAAAAGGCCGACTGGGCTACCGGTGAGTTGTTGGCCTATGGAAGTGTGTTGCTAGATGGCAATGATGTGCGTATGAGTGGGCAAGATGTACAGCGGGGCACTTTCTCGCATCGTCATGCAGTGCTAAGTGATGATGATAATAATAATAAAAAAGCTCATAACAGGCTAAGTGCTATCCCTGGTGCAAAAGGTAAATTCCGCATTTATAATTCTTTGTTGAGCGAATTTGGTGTTTTGGGTTTTGAATATGGATATGCTATGGCAAATCCGAATGCTTTAGTATTATGGGAAGCACAATTTGGTGATTTCGCTAATGTTGCTCAACCCATTATTGATCAGTTCATTTCAGCCGGCGAGCAAAAATGGAACCGTATGAATGGGCTGGTCATGCTGTTGCCGCATGGTTATGAAGGCCAAGGCCCGGAACACAGCAGTGCCAGGCTTGAACGATTCTTACAAATGTGCGCCGAGCTAAATATGATCGTTGCCAACATTACTACCTCTGCAAACTTTTTTCATGCGTTGCGCCGCCAGTTAGCTTTCCCTTTCCGCAAACCATTGATTGTTTTTTCTCCAAAAGCAAATCTCCGTTTGACAAGCAGCTATTCGCATATCGATGAATTTACCTCCGGTGGCTTTAAAGAAATAATTGATGATAATTTTATTAAAGATGCGAAGGCAATAAAAAAAGTCTTGATCTGTAGTGGTAAAATTTATTTTGACCTGGCAGAGCACCAGCAAAAAGAAAACAGGATGGATGTTGCCGTTATCCGGTTGGAGCAGATATACCCCTTACCATTAAATCAATTGGATAATTTGTATAAAAAATATAATAAGGCTACCTGGTTTTGGGTACAAGAAGAACCATTGAATATGGGTGCCGCCTCTTTTTTACAAATGAATTTAAAAACTATTAACTATGGTATCATCAGCCGTCAACCCAGTGCGTCAACAGCGAGTGGTTATAGTAAAGTGCATGCCCAGGAACAAGCAGAAATAGTGGAAACTGCGTTTAGTATTTAGAAAATCAAGAATTAATTAAATATAATTTAATCGGTAAGAATACAAAATCATGATCGATATAAAAGTTCCTGCAGTTGGTGAATCCATTAGCGAAGTATCATTGGTAAAGTGGCTAAAAAAAGATGGTGAATATGTTGAACGTGATGAAATGATTGCAGAATTAGAAAGCGAAAAAGCCACTTTTGAAGTAAATGCCGAACAAGCTGGTGTATTACGAACTGTAGGGAAAGAAGGAGATACATTAAAGATTGGTGATGTAGTAGCACAAATTGATGAGGCGGCTGCAAAACCTGAACGTAATGATTTGCCGCCGGCAAATCTTTCATCAAATAATACAGAGACACAAAAGAAAGAAGGAGCCAAATCGCCTGAGAAAAAAGCAGAAAGACCTGACAAAAAAGAGCCTTTTAAAAATGAGCAACACGTGCAAAGCACTCCGCCGGGCGCCGGGGATGGTGGCATAAAAGCCTCACCGCTTGCTTCTGCCATGATAACAGATAAAAAAATTGATGCAAAAAACATTCACGCAAGCGGATATAACGGAAAGATTTTAAAAGACGATGTGTTGGAGGCTTTGACTAATCCTGGTAGAAAGCCTAATGCTGCCGCATTTAGCAGAGATGAGAAGAGGGAGAAAATGAGCAACCTACGTAAAACAATTAGCCGCAGGTTAGTAGAAGCAAAGAATTCAACGGCCATGCTCACTACTTTTAATGAAGTTGACATGAGCAAGATCATGGCAATCCGTGCGGCTAACAAAGACAAGTTTAAAGAAGCGCATGGTGTAAATCTTGGGTTCATGTCTTTTTTTGCAAAGGCAGTTTGTTTTGCCTTACAGGAATGGCCTGCAGTAAATGCTTATATCGATGGTGAAGAAATTATTTATCATCAGTACTGCGATATTTCCATTGCCGTTTCGGCTCCAAAAGGGCTTGTAGTACCTGTGATCAGGAATGCAGAAAGTCTAAGCATGGCTGAAATTGAAATGAAGGTGATTGAACTGGCAACTAAGGCAAGGGAAAACAAACTAAGCATGGAAGAAATGCAGGGTGGTACATTCACCCTTACAAATGGCGGCGTTTTTGGTTCCTTGATGTCAACTCCCATTATCAATATTCCACAATCTGCGATTTTAGGAATGCATAAAATTCAGGAGCGCCCTGTAGTGATTGATGGACAAATCGTTGTGAGGTCAATGATGTACCTGGCATTAAGTTATGATCATCGTGTTATTGATGGCAGGGAATCCGTGAGCTTTTTAGTACGTGTAAAAGAGTTACTCGAAAACCCGGAATTATTATTATTTGGAAAAGATCCGGTAAAGGCTTTGTTGCAGTTGTAAGGCATGTGTCTGACATCTTTAAGATGTCTGACACGTATTGTAACACCGAATTATCTGCTTTCATAATTGATGCGACTACATTCCTATTTAAAAACTGCAGAATCTATTTTAGCTGCTTACGATGGCACATCTACTTTTGCCGCTTGGCTAAAACAATTTTTTGCAGCAAATAAAAAATATGGCTCAAAAGACCGTAAGCATATTTCACAACTATGTTATAATTATTTTAGATTAGGCCCTGCATTTGAAGATTATGCTGTAGAAGAAAAACTTTTGATTGGACAATTTCTTACATCCAACACTTCTAATATTTTTTTGGAACAAGAAAAATGTGAATGGAATGCAATCACCCATCAATCAACCTCGGACAAATTTGTTTTTTTAAATAAACCTGACCAATGGAATCAAATTTTTCCCTGGATAAACGAATTAAGTAAGGAAATAGATTCTAAGGCTTTTGTTTTATCACATCTTACACAGCCACATCTTTATTTGCGTTTACGCCCGGGGAAAAAAGAATTGGTAAATCTAAAACTAAGAAATGCAAGAATTTTATTTGAAGAAATGGAAGAGACTTGCCTTCAATTACCCAATAGCACAAAACTTGACAATTTAATTACTGCAGACGAAGACGCCGTGGTACAGGATCTAAATTCTCAAAAAGTACTTCAACCATTAATTGAATATTTATCTGATTATACAAAAAAAATAAATGTGTGGGATTGCTGTGCTGCAAGTGGGGGTAAATCTATTCTTGTATATGACACTATTCCAAACATTTCACTTACCGTTTCTGATGTGAGGAAGTCAATTTTGTTCAATTTGAAAAAACGTTTTGCTTCCGCCGGAATAAAAAACTATAAAAGTTTTGTTGCTGACCTTTCTCATTCACCACTTACTATTCACCATTCACCATTTGACCTAATCATTTGCGATGCACCTTGCAGTGGTTCGGGCACATGGAGCCGTACGCCTGAACAGCTTTCATTTTTTAGGAAAGAAAAAATCAGTTATTACGCCGACCTACAAAAAAATATAGCACTAAACGCAAACAAGAGCTTAAAGCAAGGCGGTTATTTTCTTTACATTACTTGTTCTGTGTTTCAAAAAGAAAATGAAGAAGTGGTTAGCCATGTGCAGGAAAATACATCCTTACAATTATTATCCATGAAATATTTTAAGGGATATGATATGCAGGCTGATACCATGTTTGCAGCGCTGTTTACTCTATAAGTGGTGCATTCTATTTTTTTCGTTTTGTGGGGACACCAACCGAGGCGGCCCCGCCATGTGCAGTGTCTCCACAGCCCACATTTATGAAAATGCTCATACTTTATTTACAGCGTTGTTTCCTTATAACTTTAGCACCTCTGTTGTCCCAATCAATTTTCCTTTACTTGAAACCTGTATAAAATAATTTCCTCTTACTAAATGGGTAATGAAAACAGGTATTGTTATAGTGCCATTAGGCTTAGCTCTTGAAATCTCTGTTACTGTCTGTCCTAATGCATTATAAATTCTTATATCAAGCGATTGAGCCTCTTCTGTGCTTACCAGTAACGAAAAATTATTATTTTTTACGGGGTTAGGTATAACCAGGAGTATATTTTTTGCACTGCAAGATGAAATATCTGTCATCACTGTATTAATATAATCAGCCATAAAAGAACTTGATGAAGTATCTATTACCTGGCGGATGCGGTACTGTGTAATGCCTGAAGGTAAATTGCTTACGGGATCATTATATTGATATGTATTGGTTTTAAAAATATTTCCTGTGCCAAATCGTTCTGCTATTTTTGTGTAAGTATTCTCCCCGGGAGCTTTTCTTTCAATCTCGTATTTCATAGCAGCAATATCTTTGCTTGTCCAGGTAATATTTGCCTGGCAATTGTTTGTTGATACAGTAGCTGTTGAAAATTCTTTTAAAAGGTTCATTACTGCTTTTTTTACATCTGGAATGCCATAGCCAATTCTATCATTTGGCGCATTTGCAATACTTCCTGCTTGTCTTAATGCACTGATGATCTTCATATTATTAAACTCAGCAAACCCTTGCCAGAGGCAGGTTGCGAGACCAGCAATATTTGGAGCAGCGAAAGAAGTCCCATTGTTTCTTGCAATGGTATTGTTTGGGAACTGTACTACCGTACCCACACCAACAGATGCTACATCAGGTTTTACTTGTCCATCAGAGGAGGGACCATAACTGGAAAAGCCTCCCACTGCACCATTTACATCTACGGCGCCCACAGCCATCACGCTATCTCCATCGGCCGGGGTACTAATATATTTCCAACCATTTGCTCCGTCATTACCTGCAGCATTTACTACAAGTATTCCTTTCTTAGCGGCGAGATCGGCGCCAATTGTTGCTATATTAGTATTGCCATTCATCTCAGCATACGTGTGGCTCTGTAAGGGTGCATCAAAAGAAGTATAACCTAGTGAAGAAGAAATAATATCTCCACCAACACTATCAACACGTTCAGCCGCACAAACCCAATTATGTTCTTCAATAGGATATTCTGTAGCAGCGTCTTCACTTCTAAAAAGATAAAAACCTGCTTTTGGTGCAGTGCCTACAAATTGTCCGGGAATATTAGCTGCAATTGTAGATAAGCATTGCATACCATGTGAGTGATCTTCATTTACGTTCTCATGTTTTTGCACAAAATCCCATGTTCCTAAAATTTGGCCGTTAGCTCTTGCACTGTCAAATGCTCTTACAGTCAAATAATTTGTATAACCGGCATCTAACATTCCAATGATCATGTTCTGTCCGCGTAAACCAATATTATGCAAGAACTCACCATTATGTATATGTATTTGCCCAAACGATTGTCCGTAATTATAAAGATCAGCCGTGGTATTAGTTGTTCTAAAAACAGAAGTGGGTAAATTATCGTCTTCCGTCTTTTGATCGTCTTCCATTTTCCGGGATATTTCAAAATCATTAAAATCCGGACTTACACGTGCTGCTATTTGCGTAACGGATTGTACGAAAGAATAATTGTTAATGATATTGATTGCATTAGCATCTGAGGTTTGAACAGAAACCTGGTTTAACCACTTTGAAATATTTAAAACAGTAACAGCCGGTAATTTATTAATGCTGTCAATGTAACGTAGAGTTACCGGTAAATCGGTGCTATCATAACCAATGCTATAACGTGTTCTGCGCTGTATGCTTCGTTGTGATAAATAAGCGGATGGATTGTTTAAAGTAAAAGAGGAAGTGCCTTTATCCCTGAATTTTATAAGATATCTCGTAACCTGGGCTTTAGCATTATGGCTGGCAATAAAAAAAAATGCCACCGTCAACAAACCAGTTATTCGTTTCATAGAGAGTTATCAATTATGATCAATCATACTTCTTTTTACGCCAAAACCAGTTTTGTATGGAGTTCCATTTAGGTTGGGTTGATATTCCCATAAAATATATTCCTGGAAGATGAGGCCTATTCCTTTAGCAAATTTTTCCTGTAATAAGGTTTTAGATGCATAAGACCTTGCATCTGTAATTGGCACATTCAACGATTCGTCTATGGCGGTTAAACTTACCACATCATTAATCGTTTGAGAATTCAGGACAATCGTTTCGTTTTCACTTTCAATGGTGAAATCCCAATCAGCAATATTATCATCATTACTAAAGTTGTAAAGTGATGCATATGGTTCCGTGCCAAAAAACCGGGCACCTTTCCATGTCGTTCCTTCTTTGACAGGTGAAATCAATTTTATAGTTCTCAAATTATCTTCTATCACTTCCACTGAATTTTCTAATGGTGTAATAAGATAGGAGCCCGATGGTCGCCATGGTTGTGTGCCTGCAAGATCACGAAGAGACCTGTAAACGCGATAGCTGGGACGATTTAAGTTGTCAGTTATTTTTAAGTCAACAATGTGTCTTTCCTGGTAAGAGTGTGTTTCTTCTGACCTGCCCTGTTGGGTAAAAACAAGTGAGTCTAATCGATAAGTAATATATTTTCCAGGTTGTAAAGTAATGGAGTAATCTTCCGCGGATGCAACTTTAAAATCTTCAAATTCTTCTTTGCAGCTAAAAAGAAAAAATGCTGGAAGTAACAATGGCAGGATTCGGAAAACTATTGGTCTCATGAGTTTAATGGATTCAGGGTTGATATAGGGCTTAAAGCTAATTAAAAAGTATGGAGTTGGCAAGGGATGGATTGTATTATCCCTTAATCAGTTATCAGGGATTACTTATTGACTTCTCAGCTAATTAACCAATAAACTGATTAATCAATTAACTCCTCAACAACTTCTCTGAATTATCCCTCCGCCAATTACATCATCGCCTTCATAAAACACTGCGCTTTGCCCTGGTGCAATCCCTTTTGCTTTTTCATAAAACCTTACGGAAAAATCAGTTCCATTTTGTTCAATCAAAGACATGCTTCCTTTGTCTTTATAACGGATTTTTGTAACCGCTTCCATTGGCTCTTCCAATTTTTCATATTTGATCATGTTCGCTTTTGCCACCATCATTGTTTCTTTTTCCAGGTCTTCTTCATCACCTAAAACAACAGTGTTTGTATCAGGGTCAATAGATGTTACATAAGCGGGTTTGCCAAATGTAATATCCAGTCCTTTGCGCTGACCAATAGTGTAAAAAGGGTAACCTTTATGTTGCCCTAAAATCTTTCCTTCCTTGTTTACAAAAAAACCGCCTGTTACCTGTTCTTCCAATCCTTCCACTTTTCTTTTTAAAAAACCGCGGTAGTCATTATCTGGGACAAAACAAATTTCATAGCTCTCATTTTTCTTTGCCAGTTCCGGATAACCAAAATCATGGGCCATTTGGCGAATATCCGTTTTCCGATAAGTACCTAATGGTAACAAGGTGCGTTGCAACAAATCTTGTTGCAGCCCCCATAGTACATAGCTTTGGTCTTTCGTTTCGTCAACACCTTTGGTAATTACATGCCTGCCATTTTTATGTTGATACACAGAAGCATAGTGACCTGTAGCAATAAATTCGCAATCAAGCGCATCCGCTCTTTTTAATAAAGCACGCCATTTTATATGGGTATTGCAAAGCACACAAGGGTTAGGCGTTCTACCTGCCAGGTATTCATCTACAAAATTCTCCACTACAAATGATCCGAATTCTTCTCTTATGTCCAAAATAAAATGTGGAAAGCCATGCTGCACTGCCGCCATCCGGGCATCATTAAAACTATCCAGGTTGCAACAACCCGTTTCTTTTTTACCCCCGCCGCTGGCGGTATAATCCCATGTTTTCATAGTAATGCCTATTACTTCATATCCTTGTTTATGAAGCATTAATGCCGCAACGGTACTATCAATACCGCCGCTCATAGCTACCAAAACTTTTCCTTTTTTACTCATGCAGAGGGCAAAGATACAAATACTGCATTGGCTGTTTTTATAGTGATTGTTAAGATGTGGAAGCCAATTACTGTACTACTATGAAACTTCTGTGCAGTTTACCCTGAGGTGCGAAGGGGCGCTCCGTTTGACAGTACCGCTTTGTTCAGCAATTTGCATCTTTCTTTCCTTATGCTGCACCGCTTCAGTTGTAATACTGTTACATGATATTGGGCAATTAATATAGAAGCAAGTTTTTGCTTACCTTAACCGCATGCACTCCACTAACTGCGCTAATTGTGATCGTCTTTTAACACCGGATCAAAATTTTTGTGAAAAATGTGGTCAGCAAACTGCAATTCACCGGATCAGTTTCGGGCATGTTATACATGATGGTGTACATCATATAACGCATGCAGATAAGGGCATTTTTTACCTTCTTAAACAACTGGCAGTTAGGCCGGGGCATGTGGCCAAAGAATATATAGATGGCAAAAGGAAAAA
>MWVT01000242.1_pt1 | contig 11993 bp, 12 predicted proteins | sample 1047201 | NCBI WGS metagenome assembly MWVT01 (sample SAMN06349988, study PRJNA376086) | soil metagenome | isolation source: TG5-1 sample Antarctic (ecotone) soil | place: Antarctica | collected 2015-01-13 | reverse complement strand
TTTATTAGTGGCAAAACGTTGTACTGGTGGCGTTAGTATTAGTAGAAAAATGATTACAATAAAAAGAAATAAGAATAAAACGATTTTTAATAAAATTCGTGCAACACGTTGCAGGCCTGTTAATGGTTTATTTTCTGTTTGCATTCTTATTTAAGCGGCGCTAAACATATTTGCAAATCGCAGGCCTCAAATAGATGAGGGGTGATGCTGCGACAGCAAGGGTTATAAAATAAAGCGGTTAAGAAAGATATTTTCGGTGTAGAAAAAAATCTACATCTTAATATAAACTTTAATGGATAGCAGCTTTTATGAAAGCTTATCCACATTTCTTAAATATTTTCAGTTTTAGCAATGTGGAAAATGAGCTAATTCGTAAAAGTCCTATTGCGGTTGCGGAAAGTGCTCATTAAGTTTGTCAAGGATTTAGTCGCCCATAAAAGTAGACTAGCCCTTTCAACAATCCCAACTTCCTACGACTAACCTAAATTAGTTTTCATCCGTATTAAAAACATATCCCAGAAAAATCATAGCATCCAATAGTCTTATGAGTTTTTTTAACTCTTAATCTACCCCGCTATGAAACAAAGACGTGAATCCATCAGGCAAAAAAGCATTGTAAAAGATCATGGAAAAGATCTTTTCGACACAGTTGTTTTCTTAATTCTTTTTATGCTGTCACTATGGTATTTTAATATTTAAGACTACAAGCCTGGAAGCATCGGAAAATCATCCATTTCTTGCTTGTTTGTTCATGCACCTCCATTCTGCACTTTCATTATTTCTCAAATCCAGGTGCGACCTTTTGTGCCCGGGTTGGGACAAAAGTTAGTGGTAAATATCAGGTGCAAGACTCGCTTAAAACGTTTAAATTTTTGAATCTTATTTTCGGCATGCAAAAAATGTGTTTCATCACTCTATTGTATTGCGCCAATGAAAATATCATACTTGATCTTTATTAGTATCTCCTTTATTCTGCTTCTTTTTTCTATTACTACCTATATCAATTTTAAACAGTCGGAAGAAGTAAGAGAGAACGCAGAGTTTCTTTCAGGTTCTTCAAGTACAGTCCGCCAGAGCAATCGCTTTCAGCGAAATATACTTTATATGGAGCGAGGTTTAAGAGGTTATTTGCTGACCGGTGAAAATTTTTTTATTCAGTCTTATGATTCTGCAATACTTGAAAATGAAACGCTTATAAAAGACCTTTCTGAGCTCATTCCTGATACATCTGTCCAGTATGAAGATTTTAAAGAAATACAAGTTTTATATAACCGCTGGGTTAATAATTTTGCCGGGCCTTTAAGAACTGCCAAAGCAAAAGCCGATAGTTCGGGAAGTTATCTTGCCTTTAATAATTTGTATAGAACGCAACAAACTTTAGGCGAAGAGGAAAAAATAAACAAAGAGCTTCAACAAAAATTCAGAGAGTTAATAGGATATGAATATAATAACCGGGAGCGGAGAAAAGATATTTTATCAGACTCTGAACGAAAAACTAAAAACATTTCTTTTTCTTTAACCGCTTTATCTATAATCATTGGTTTTGTTATTGCTATTTTTTTAGCCAGCCATATATCTGCACGAATTTTAAGTATGGTAAAAATGTCAAACAGTATTGCTGCGGGTAATTACCAGGTGCAGGTAAAAGACAAAGGCAATGATGAATTAAGTAAGCTAAGTAATTCTTTAAACCATATGTCTGTGGTGTTATCGGAAAATATTTCGCTGTTGAAAAGAAAAAATGAAGAGCTTGATCAGTTTGCACATATTGTATCTCATGACCTTAAAGCCCCGCTAAGAGGGATAGATAATGTCATTTCCTGGATAGAAGAAGATCATGGAAGTGAAGTGCCGCCCAAGGTTACGGAGTATCTGCAACTTATAAAAGGACGTTTGAACCGCTCGGAAAGCCTGATACAAGGGATACTTTCTTATGCAAGAATTGGTAAGGAAGTAGAAACGAATGAAGAAATTGATTTAAGGGTTATGGTTGCTGAATTGTTAGAAAACCTTCCTTCAAAACAAGGATTGAAAATTTCGGTTTCAAACCACCTGCCGGTTGTTATTACAGAACGATTTCCATTAATGCAGGTATTTTCTAACCTGATAAGCAATGCAATAAAATATCATAACAAGCCCACAGGTGAAATCAAAATTTACAGCGAAGAAAAAGCAGATCATTACGTTTTTTTTGTTGAAGATGACGGTCCGGGAATTGAGAAAACTTACCATGATAAGATATTTGTTATTTTTCAAACCTTACAGGAAAGGGATAGCTTTGAAAGTACCGGTGTTGGCCTGGCTATTGTAAAAAAGATATTGGACGCACGAAAAGAACAAATTATGATAAAGTCGGAACCGGGTAAAGGCTCTGTATTTTCATTTACCTGGTCAAAATTTTAATGCATGAAAGTTATAAACATATTATTGGTAGAGGATGATCACCTGGACACAATGGATATTAAGAGAAGTCTTGATAAAATGAAGATCCTTTATAAATTGTACCCGGCAAAAAATGGCGAGGAAGCTATAAAATTATTAAGCGGCGAAGGAGAAGTCAGGTTGGAACAGTTTCCGGATATAGCATTGATAGATATTAATATGCCGAGGATGAATGGTCTTGAATTTTTAAATGCTATCAGAAGCAAAGAAGAATGGAAACATTTAAAATGTTTTATCATTACCACTTCCGAAGAAAAAGTAGATAAGGAAGCTGCAAAAAAATTAGGAGTATCTGGTTATATAGTGAAGCCTTTCAAAATAAATAATCCTGCTTCAATGGATTCGTTTAATCTTATGATTGACCTGATGAATATGAAAGACTGACCAACATTATTTTAATTTCCTTCTTATGTTTTTTCTTACCTCTTCGGTACAGTGTTCAATAAACTGATCAGTTATTACATCCATCTGTCTTATGTCAATAGGCTTGGTTAAAAACCCCGCTTTATAGCGCCTGGCAAATTCTATATCGGACGGCAAAGAAGAGGTAGTGAATAACATAACCGGTACAGTTTCGAACCTGTCCAGCTGCCTCAATTTTATAAGAGCTTCCTTGCCAGTCATGCGGGGCATATTAATATCAAGTATCACAAGGCATGGGGTAGGGTCGAACTGCGATAAATTAGTTAAATAAGAAATGGCTTCGCTGCCGTCATTCACCATAACTACTTCTACATTTGATGCATACCTGTTAAAAGCATCTTTAACTAATTGAAGGTCATCAACGTCATCATCGGCATATAAAACAATACTTTTTGACGGAATTGATTTTGTCATTGTGGTGGCTTAGGGAGCAAATATAATGGTAGTACCGAAAGTAAAAAAAGAGAAAATGAAAAGTACGGTCAGCACTTCACAAGTTCCTCAACATTTATTTGTTCTAAATAAGGATTAAGGAGTAATGTAGATGTAAAGCAATGCAACCTTTTTACTAAACACCGGTACTTTTGATAATAAACTTCAACATAAAAAGCATCGAGTTGGTATAAAAGAATAATTGCACCCGGGTGTGCACGTTTGCCAATGTAAACACCATCCTTATAAAGAAGATCAATCTGCTCGCAATCAGATAACATGCGAAAGTCATATACCGTCATAATCTGAAACCTCCGGGTAAATGAGCCTCAATAACCATGCAGCATTTAAAATGTAAGTAATTAATATTCATTTGGTTTGGATGGTTTGAAAAATAAAAATCTGGTAACAGATTAGTTCAAAAATAATTAATTATTGTTCTTTTTGATTTATCATTTGCTTGGCTCTTCTTTGGGACCGGGCATAAGCGATGGGGCTTGATGCCATTCCAAACAGTTCCCGAACTGTAAGGTAGCGTGGTATTTTAGTTGAAGCCTTAAATAGATTTTTTAAATTCCACCGATATAACCAGTCAACAAGCGAGAATTTAAGGAGCGAACCAGCACCAACAGTTTTGTTTTTGTAACAGGTAATTAAATAACAGCCAAAACTTTTACCGTTATCAGAAATTTGTTTTTTGAGTTCCCCATAATGTTTTCTATGTGTATGCCATACAAGCATTGATGGTTCATATAACAAATGATATCCCTTAGCCACAACTCTGTGAAACATTTCAATATCGCCACCACCACAGCTTGGTGTACCCACATCGAGAGCAACATCAAAGTTTCCTATTTGTTCAAATATTTTTTTGCGGAAGGACATATTTGCACCAACACCAAAATTGCTTGCCCAAATAAGCTGCCTGTTGGATAACTGTTCTTTTTTAAATATTCGTTGTCTGAATCCATGCGCCATGCCTCCATAGTTCAATTCAAACATCCGTTGTGCCCCTGTTTCCAGTTCTGCAGGAGCTACAAAACCGGTGACGCACATCACTTCATCGTTATTAAAAGCTTTTGAAATAACCTGTAACCAGTATTTGTCAACAACTGCATCATCATCTGTAAAGGCAATAATATTATGTGTTGCTTCAGCAATGCCGCGGTTTCGTGCCCAATCAAGGCCAGGCTTATCTTCCCGAACATATCTTACGGGAACTGTTGCGACAAATTCCCGGGTTTCTTCAGTACCTGGAGCATTGTCCACAACAATTATTTCGTAATTGGAATACTCAAGTTCCATTAATGCTTTCAAACAGTTTGCTAAATAAGCTGTTCGATTACGGGTGCAGACTACTATACTAATGGCCTGCGGCTGAACTATGCTTTTTGGTTTGACATCTATTGCATGTGCAAGCATTTGTCTAACTATACTATAGCCGAGCCTATCTTTTATCAGTTGTTCTAATTCTTCAGTGGAAATAACATCACTTTCAGTGCGTTTAAAATAGAGCCAGCCCAGGGGATGCCGTTGAAACTTTATTAGAGTGTAGTATTGATCATATCCTTCAACAAATGGAATTGGTTTAATTTTTTCTGAAATATCCAGTTCAAAAACTTTCATTGCTGTTGTTTTAATTTGATATTAGATTTTTTTGATCCAAATACTGGAACCTGGATTTTTAGCGCAAAGTGGCATTTTATTTTGCAGCATATCCATGTAAAAATCACTAATGAATGAATTAAAAAATACAATTTCAAATTCGCGATTATTTTGTAGAAAGGCCCTTAACAGGTAAGCTTCATTCCATGCCCTTCCTTCGTATATCCATTTTTTTGGATATTCGAAAGGAAAGTAAATATCATGAAAATGTATATAAACGCCGCTATTGATTAACGGTAAAATTTTAAAGAAAATATAATTGACATCGCTGCCTATTTTAGAAACATGCGTAGAGTCAATGAATAAAATATCGCCAGCTGATAAAGTTGCAAATATATTTTCATCAATATCCTGCAAACCGCTTGAAACAATGTTTATATTATTTATATCAGATGGTTTTAATAGAGACGATAATAAGTCGGGATAAGGTTCAATAAATGTTAGTGCTATAGAGTTGTTGAAAAATAATTCGTTTGTATCCAGTAAAGCGCAGGATGAATATCCCGATCCGATTTCAATGATTTTTTTTGGTTTTATTTGCATTAGCAAGCAGAAAAGAACTATTGATTCTCCATAAGAATAATTAGGGTTATGGAAATAGTATCTTAGATGTTCCTGTTTGCCGTCCTGCCATGGTTGTTGGTTATAATAAGAAGAAAATTGATGAAGCATTTCTACTTGTTTATTTTCTTGTAAATCAACACCAGATACCTGTTTAGATGGAACTCCCCAAATTTTGTATTCTATTTTTTTTATTTGATCTAAAGATGGAATGGGGGAATAAAAATGGCCTGGCGGCCATCCCATTTCGTATTGTAGCAGCTTTTGTTTTAATTCCTCTATTTCTTTTTCTAATTCCTCTATTTTATCATCACTCTTATTTGATGTTGTTTGTTTTTTTAAATTCATCAACGTTTCGAGCATACTGGCAATTGTTTTTTTCATACTTAATGCCTCATTATTAAGAGTTAAGCGCATTCATATTTGTGCTATCAATCACAGAATGATTTTGAATTTTTTTTTTCGATGGTGGAGTACTATTGGTCAGCTTATCAAAAGCCACTGTTTTCATTAATGCCGATTCAAGTTCTGTAGCCAATATCGGTCGCAGATGCACGCCACGTAATCGCTCAAATCCGGGTTTGTAAGCAATTGATCCTATCTGGTGATTGTCAAGTATTATTTTAATGGTTGCAGGGCGGTTTTCATCAAGTATTTTTTCTGCAGCCGCCAGTCCATTTTTTAAATTTATGGTTAAGCATTCGTGGTTTATTCTATTTTCTGGTTGAAACCGGAGATAATCCTTTAAATTCTTCCGGGTATGTAATTCTTTTAAAACTCCACTTCCATACCAATATGAATGTAGTTTGTTGTTAAGATAATTCCATTTGTTCCGAAAGCGTAATAACTCAAAAAGGTTCATTAAATGACGGGCTAAAAAAGCCATAGCATCGGTGAATTCCGGTATTTTATCAATTAACAAAATGTAATTGGAATTTAAAAAAGTATATTGGTTTTTTGAATAGGAATCTTGTGCAGGACTGACCATTTCAGGATGAGCTTTCCAAAATTGAATGTCCGCTTTACCTTCTTGCTTTTTTCTCTCCAGAGAACGTTTCAGATTCGTTACCTGGTCGCGATGGTAACCCCAGGCTTCTTGCGAAAAAATAAACTCTGCGTTTGATTTGATCAGGCGCATTCCTAATTCATAATCTTCGCGACATCTTAAACCCGTATCAAATCCATTTAATTTTTTAAACAATTGGTGAGGAATAGAAAAATTACCACTTATTAAATCTTCGTAATTAAACCTGTAGCCGGGCATCCTCATTTGTTGGAATTTTTCTTCCCACCACGATCTTAAAATTAATTGATAAAAACTACTAGCTCTTGTAATTGCAAATGGTAAATATCCGATCACAACCCTGTTTCCTGTCTCATGTAGATCAACATGTGCTTTTACCAGGTCCTCTGATGGGTCAATGTCATCGTCTAAAAAAAGAAGCAATGGATTAGTTGCCAGCTCAACACCCTTATTTCTCGCTATTGCAGCACCACGGCCTTCCAACTCGACAAAATTTAATACGTACCCAGGATTGTATTCTTTTAGCATGGTAACCGTATTATCCTTACACCCATCAGCCACAACAATCACCTGCATTAATTCAGGGGAATAGGTTTGCCTACCCAACTTGTCCAATAATCTTTTTAAAGAAAACGACCGGTTATGAGAAGGTATAATAATACTTATTGTTTGTTTTGAATTAATCATGCAGTAATACGCTTTCTTTTTAATTTTCTCCGGGATCGGAAGTAGGCCCACGGCCCTAAAATGCATCCTTGTAATTCGGCATACAACAGAAATAACGGCTGAGTATTTTTCCTGCCAAGTAAAGAGCGAAGGACGTTTGGTAGTTGTGTATATCTAAACCATTTATAGGGAAGTTCCAGTATTCCAAGCTCCCGTTCAACAACTAAAGTTCTTGTCCAAAAAGCATAAACACCAATACCATAACCTTTGATTGCTTTGCGGGTCTCTTCCCAGGTTCTGCGATGTCTGTGCCAGCTTAATGCATCTGGTTCATAGACTATATGATAACCTGCCAAAAGAATACGGGTAAAAAACTCATGGTCGCCACCCGATTGTGTAGGAGTGCCCGCATCAAGCGTTTCATCAAAAAGTCCCACCTTTTGTTGCACACTTTTTCGCAAAGCCATATTAGCTCCTGCGCCCACTTGGCCGGTAGTTAATGGATTAATTGAGGACGGAGTATATAGTTTTCGTTTAAAGCCTTTTCCAAAAGGACTGTATTTTTCAAATGCTTCCTGTGCTTCTGTTTCTAATTCTAATGGCATTGTCATTCCTGTCACGCACATCACCATCGGGCCATCAAAGTTGCTAACCAATGCTCTTAGCCAATTTGGATCAGGCGTCGCATCATCATCGGTAAATGCCACGATTTCATTTTCAGCTTCTATTAATGCCCGGTTGCGTGCCCAGTTTAGCCCGGGGTTTGCTTCACATATATACCGTACGCTCTCATAATTTTCTACTAGCTTTTTTGTAGCATCGGTGGAAGGAGCATTATCAATAACAATAATTTCCTGTGCATCATTTGGTAATTTAATTAATGCATCCAGGCACCGTTTTAAATCTTCTGGCCGATCGCGGGTGCAAATAGCTATTGTTGCTTTAGGCGGATTAAAACCAATAGAACTTCTTTCATTCCAATTCAGGTATTCATGACGCCAGGCAGTATATATATGTTCTTCTGCAGCAGTAAATAAAGTTTGATAACAATCCTCAATTTTAATAATGCCCCCAATAACTGGCACAGTTGCCTGTCCTATTGGCTTGCCATTATATCTAATTAAAACAAATGCTTTTGTATATGCATTGAGTCCTGTGATTTGTGAAGGCAAATTTTTTAAATCCAAATCGAGTACAGCAGTGGCCATTGGTTGTATGTTGTTATTTAAAACTCTTCTTTTTTATACAAAAGGCTTTCAATCTGTGGCCTTATAATGCCAGGCCACGCTCCAAAATAATACATTTCTTCGCGAATGTCTTCTACTTCAAAACTTATGCAATTGGAAAATTCAAAAACCGGTGAAGAATTATTTTTTACAACCGTTAAAGAAATACTGTAATCTGTATTATTCAGCAAATTTCCAGGTATAATATTCCTTAATCCCAAAATAGCTTTTTCAGCCCTGATGGTTGGTGAGCCGAGATCAAAAACACATTCTCCGGAGTTTGTAAGCAACCGAACATTTACATTAATATCAAAGCCCTCCTCTAAACACCAAAATTCAACATCTAATTGAATTGGTGTTTGCACAGTAATATAATCATCACCCATTTGGGGTTTTACCGTGACGCTTTTCAATTTAACCACATCGTTGCCCGGCGCAAGTTCCACGCTATCGGAATTAAATTCCGGCAGGTCTTGTTTCAGGCTGCTGATATAGGAACCCACAACATTTTTGGCCTTTCCAATATTTTTTATCTGTCCTTCTTTGAGCCATAAGGCAGAAGTGCACAGGTTGGTTACGGCGGTCATGTTGTGGCTTACAAAAAGTATTGTTCGTCCTTCTTTGTTCGATACTTCCTGCATTTTGCCCATGCATTTTTTTTGAAAATCAGCATCACCAACCGCAAGCACCTCATCTACAATAAGTATATCAGGTTCCAGGTGAGCAGCTACTGCAAACGCCAAGCGAACGTACATGCCGGAAGAATATCTTTTCACAGGCGTATCAATAAACTTTTCAATACCTGAAAAAGCAACGATCTCGTCAAACTTGCTTTTGACTTCCTGTTTGTTCATTCCTAAAATGTAGCCGCTGTTATAAATATTTTCCCGTCCTGAAAGTTCGCCATGAAAACCTGTACCTACTTCTAATATGCAGCTTATTTTTCCTTTGCCGCGTACTGTGCCTTTTGTAGGTTGTACAATACGGGAAATAATTTTTAGGAGTGTGGATTTGCCCGAACCATTAGCACCAATAATTCCTAATGCTTCTCCCTGCTTTAATTCAAAACTAACATCTTTCAAAGCCCATATCGCCTGGTTATTCTTTTCTGCTGCTTCTTCCTGGGCTTTAAAAAAAGGTGTTGCTTTTCTTAAAACAGATTTGTTCCAACGATATTGAAGATCCTGCCGGAATGAGCCCGAGCCAATTGTACCCAACCGGTATAATTTAGAAAGATCATGTACTTCAAGAACAACGTCTGCCATATATTTTTTTAAACTACATCAATAAGTTTACTGCCCTCTTTTTTAAATAAATATAAGGCTGCAATCATCGCTAAACTTGCAAATAATGCACTATATAAAAATTGAGAAAAAGTTACCGTGCCCGAGCCTAGTAAGCCCAAACGGAACAGTTCAAACAAGGGCGTTAACGGATTTAAATTTACGATCCAGTGTAAATTTTCTCTTACTGCAGATAATGGATAAATGACCGGGGTGATAAACATAAGGAGGCGAATACCTACAGTTACTAAATTACTAATGTCGCGGTATTTGGCTGTCAGCACTGAAAAGATGAGTCCAATACTAAGGCTAATAATCCCGACAAAAAGAACAGCTACCGGAACTGCAAACATCAATTCACTAAACCTTATATTAAAGCCCTGGAAAGTAGTGTAATAAATAATTAGCAGTATCAACAAAATCAATTGAATGCATAAACGCAAAAATTGGGTGATCATTAGTGATAGCGGCATAATGACACGGGGAAAATAAACTTTGCTAAAAATGTGAATGTTATTTAAAAAAGTATTTGAAATTCCCCCAAAGCTGTCGTTAAAAAAACTCCAGAGTACAATGCCTGAAAAATAAAATAAAACCGGAGGCAGATTGCCCCCGATAGGTATGCCTATAAGTTTATTAAAAACCAACATGTAAGTAATCAGGGTTAAAATTGGTTGAAATAAAATCCATAAGGGACCTAAAATAGTCTGTTGATAGTTCAAAAGAAATTCTCTTCGTACAAGGTTGCTGAGTAAATGGCGATAGGAGAGGAGTGGGCCAAAATTCCAGCTCCAATTTGGTTTTGTACCAATTTCCCAGTCCCAGTTTTTATCATTTATCATACTAAACGTTTACCCCAAAGCAAAAATTATTGTAAAGCAATCAAAGATATAGTTACGGAAATTAAAAAGATAGCCCATTGATTAAAAGCTGAAATCATATTAGCTTTTATTTTTTTTGCGGAATAGCTAAAAAAAATACCCAATTTGAAAACCATAGTTTGGGCAACGGGTTGTTTAAAAGAAAAAGAAGTGTTAAATAAAGTCTACTAAAAATGTGGACTAATAATTATATCCTCTATATTTGTGCAAGATCTTTTTCGATTGCTTATCAAGAAAGGCAGAGGGAAATGGCCCTGTGAAGCCTTAGCAACCGTCTCTTCACTTTAGAGAAAAGGTGCTAATTCCATCCAATTGGGTAGATAAGTCAGATGCAGTAAAAAACACATTGTTCTAATACAAAGCACTTCTGGCCTACGTGACCGGTAAGTGCTTTTTTGTTTTAGGCAATTGATCAGATAAAAAATAAGTAGTTCTCGTTTCAGGTTAAACTCTTAAGTGAAAGTCAATGAATGAATTTTTAAATAAAAATTTTACATCGTTACAAAATCAATCAGCAGGGCTCAGCATATCGCAGACCTTAGGATTAATTGCAAAGACTTTTGCCGGCAAGACTACTTTTTCCACCAGCTTCAGTTACGAAGACCAGGTGATAACCGATTTTATACAAAAAAATACACCCGCTGTTTCCATTTTTACCTTAGATACCGGTCGCCTGTTTCCTGAAACTTATAATGTGTGGAGTAGAACAAACGAACACTATGGTGTACACATAAAACCATACTATCCTGATGCTTTTAATATTGAAGAATTTGTAACGGCTAATGGCCCAAATGCTTTTTATGAATCTGTAGATTTAAGAAAAAGTTGCTGTTTCATTCGTAAAGTGGAACCCCTAAAAAGGGCGCTTGCCAATAATTCCGTATGGATAACAGGGTTAAGAGCAGAACATTCTGCTTCACGTCAAGCGCTTGATATTATTGAATGGGATGAAACAAATAATATCATCAAATACAATCCTTTGCTGTATTGGACAACCGAAGATGTAGTGAATTATATACGAGAAAACAGTATTCCTTATAATGTATTGCACGATCGTGGATTTATAAGCATTGGTTGTGCGCCTTGTACAAGATCGGTAAAGCTCGGCGAAGATTTTAGGGCCGGCAGATGGTGGTGGGAAGATGCCGGCAAAAAAGAATGTGGCTTGCATATACATGCCACTGCAAACACAAATTAGAATTTAAACGAGTTGAATATGAGTAAATATCATTTGGATTACCTCGACCAGTTAGAAGCGGAAGCTATCCATATTTTTCGGGAAGTAGCAGGGCAGTTTGAAAAACCGGCTTTATTATTTAGTGGTGGTAAAGATTCTATAACACTTGTGCACCTTGCACTAAAAGCTTTTCGGCCCGGTAAATTTCCTTTT
>MWVT01000241.1_pt1 | contig 11993 bp, 8 predicted proteins | sample 1047201 | NCBI WGS metagenome assembly MWVT01 (sample SAMN06349988, study PRJNA376086) | soil metagenome | isolation source: TG5-1 sample Antarctic (ecotone) soil | place: Antarctica | collected 2015-01-13 | reverse complement strand
GTGATGAATATTTTCCATAAACTACATGTAAACAGCCGTGCACAGGCTATGCACCTGGCTTATGAAAAAGGCCTGTTATGAGAGCCGAAACTTTAATCGTCCCCAATCCTATTTTTTATTATTGAAAAACAGTTAGGCTCAATAGTTTGCCATAAGAACTACCCGCTATTTAATTTCCCTGGCATCTTCTTAACGCATGTCAGTATCTTTCTCTGGTTGATTTAAAATTCTGTAAACAGGATATTGCATGTGCGCCGGTTCGTAATAAGGCGAGTTCTGAAAAACAAAATTCAATTGTGCAGACGCACTTTTTGCAAATGCAGAATCAATGGTTTTGCGTTCTTCTAATTTTGCTTTCACTTCCGGATTCAGTTTTAAAAATTCAGTTGCGGTTTCTTCAAACACATAGCTCGAGAATCCTTCCTTTTGGCCCAGTATTGCATCAAAAAAATTCCAAACGAAATAACTGTCTTCTGCCTGTGGTTCCAGCGTTTCAATTAAAAAGCGATTGGCTCTTTGATTTAGCGGAATATAATAATCTCCTTTTCTAAAGAGAAGTTTTTTCATGCTTTTTGAAACACCAACATTGCTATTAGGCCTATGTCCTTCGAAGGGGCGGGAAGAAGCCTGGTAGTTTTCAATGCGGTATGCTTCTATTTCAATGGTGGTATCATTAATTATTTGACGCATTTGAACTTTATTCATTTTCAAGCGGTCAATCACTTTCCACCAACCTTGCGGAATAATATAAGCTATTGGTTTTTCAATAGATAATGTATCGTAATAAGTATTATAAAAAGGAATACTTTTTTCGAATGGTTTGCTTCGATCATAATACAATCTTTCTAAGCCGGAGACATCGCTTATTTTCTTGCCTGCTTCAAAACCTTTAAAATTTATTTCTGTAAATTTTGTTCTGTCCCATTTCCACGCAATAATAAAACTGGTTTGTACAAGCTGTTGTTTTTTTGTTTGAGCCCGTAACTCAGTAATTTCAGTGCTGTTTTTCGAAACAAATTCAATAAAACTTTCCATTAATGCCTGCGTAGAGGCAACTCTTTGTTTATAAGGTTTTAGCATATGTGTTTCAGGTACAAATGCAAACGTATTCCATAACGTAGCATACCCGCTGCTATAACGGGGGCTATCCCAAAATTGTGGCCAGCCTGCATCGGGTGTTTCACCAAAATGATTTACATAGGGAACTAAATCAAATCCCTTGTTTTTCATTAATGGATAAAGTGCAGGTTCGAATTCTTTATTTAAAAATTCACCCATAATTCCTCCCAACTTATTATGTTGAGACGTAAGCAGGGTCATTACATGTTGGTAATCGGCGCCGTTACTTACATGATTATCTATAAAAACATCTGGATCTAAATAGTGAAAAATCTGGGTAAAAGCAAGTGCATCTTTTGAATCTGCTTTAATAAAGTCACGGTTCAAATCAAGGTTTTGAGAATTACCGCGAAAGCCAAAGTCTTCCGGGCCGTTCTGATCAACACGGTAATTGCTGCTACGGTTTAATGCACCACCGATATTGTAAACCGGTATAAAGGCAAGCACTACATTTGTTGGTAAAGTATATTTTTTTTGAATGATGTCTTTTACCAACAGCATACTTGCATCAATGCCGTCCGGTTCGCCGGGATGGATGCCGTTATTGATAAGAATGATATTTTTCTTTTTTCTTTTTAGCGATTTAATATCAAAATCCCTTTCTGCAGAAACTAAAATAAGATGTAAAGGATAACCGGCATCCGTCATTCCCACTGCCTGCATTTTTACAATTGGTGAAGCTGCATCAAGTTTTTTCCACCAATCAATTGCCTGGAAATAAGTTGGAGTCTGTTTACCATTTGATTGTTCGAAAATGGTAATTAAATTTTGTGCTGATAAAATAAAAGAAGAAAACAGCAGGATTAAACACAATAGTTTATGCATGTGCAGATTGAATTAAGTATAAAAATAAAAAAGGTATGAGTACGATACCTTAGTATTTTAATGGGTCTCCTCATATAAATTGACACAAAATTTAGATACCTCATACCTATCTTTGAAAATACCTGAAGAATACCTTAAAAACCAATCACTGCAGTTATTAATAGTAATAATGAAAAAGATGATGGCTCCTTGTATAAATAAAATAGTGATGCTTGTTTTTATAAGCTGCCTTTTGATCACGAATAGTGTAGCACAAAACAATTATGCTTCCTCAGATATTTTTTTAGGTCTTCGTAAACTGAATGTATTAGGCACTGTATTGTATGTAGCTGCTCACCCAGATGACGAGAATACGCGTTTGCTAACTTATTTTTCAAAAGATAAATTATACCGTACCGGCTATCTCTCTATTACAAGAGGTGATGGAGGCCAAAATTTAATTGGTGATGAACAGGGAGTAGAGTTGGGATTGATCCGTACACAGGAATTATTATCCGCTCGCAGAATGGATGGCGCTGAACAATTTTTTACAAGGGCTTTCGATTTTGGCTATTCAAAAACACCGCAGGAAACATTTGCCAAATGGGATAAAGAAAAAATATTAGCAGATGTTGTTTGGGTGATAAGAAAGTTTCAACCTGACGTGATCATTACCCGTTTTCCGTCAACGGGTGAGGGAGGACATGGTCACCATACTGCTTCGGCTATTTTAGCAAACGAAGCTTTTACAATTGCAGCCGATCCAACCCGTTTTCCCGAACAATTAAAATGGGTGGAGCCCTGGCAGGCAAAACGTATCGTTTGGAACAGTTTCAATTTTGGCGGGAATAATACACAGCGAAATGATCAATTTAAATTTGATGTGGGTGGGTATAATCCTGTTCTCGGAAAAAGCTATGGAGAAATTGCTGCAGAGAGTCGCAGCCAGCATAAAAGCCAGGGTTTTGGTGTACCCAGGACAAGGGGAGAAGCGCTGGAATATTTTTCTCCTACAGGCGGCGATGCAGTGACTACAGACTTATTTGAGAATGTAGTGATAAACTGGCAAAAAATACGTGGTGCTGAAAGTGTAAACCAGTTAATTCAATCAGCTATTAATTCATTTGATTTTTTGCAGCCGCAAAAATCTGTTCCATCATTAGTGCAGATATATAAAGCGTTAGTAAATCTGCCCGCCGGCAACTGGCGGAATACAAAAATGGCAGAAACAAAAAACCTGATTGAAGCAGCCAGCGGTTTATGGATAGAATCTTTCACACAGCAACAATATGCTGTGCAAGGCGATTCATTGCGGATCAATTCAATACTAAATAACCGGCTAGGTGTAAATGCAAACCTTAATAGGGTTTTGTTTGATGGATTTGACTCAAGTATTCAAACCCAACTTTTTTCCAATAAGAACCTGGTATTTAATAAAACGGTTTTGATTCCCGAAAATAAAGCGTTGACACAACCTTATTGGATCAAAGAAAAAATGAACGAAGGTTATTTTACTGTTACAGATCAGACCTTAATTGGAGAGCCTGATGTGCAACCATCTATCATAGCTACTTATGAACTGGTAATAGAAGGAGAAAAATTTTCATTTTCAAAACCTGTACGGTATAAGTTTACGGATCCGGTTAAAGGTGAAGTTTATCAACCCATTACTGTTCTACCACCCCTGTCGGTTAATACAAATCCATCGTTAGTTATTATTAAAAAAAACAATCCAGAACAGAGTAATATTTTAATAACAGCAAAAGCAAACAAAGGAATTCGGTATAAAAAAACAGAAGTCAGCCTTAGATTACCGAGGGTGGAACTTTTATCTGTAATTGATACTGGTAAGGTATTTAGCAAAAATGAAGTTAAGCAATATGATTTTCCGATTAAGCCATTAAGGATTTTGAAAGAAGAGTTTGCTTATCCTTTTGTAAAATTGGATACAAATTCACAGCAGGCTTTTCTTGCACTTTCTACTATCAATTATGATCACATTCCATCTATAAATTATTTTTATGCCGATGCGATAAAATTTTTGCCCATTGATTTAAAAACAGAGGGAAAAAAAATAGGTTATATAGTGGGTGCCGGCGATAAGGTGCCAGAAGCGCTGGATCAAATGGGTTTTGATGTTACGTTCCTTACTGATAAAGAATTAGCAAGAAATAAATTAAAAGAATTTGCTGCTATCATCAGCGGTGTGAGAGCATACAATACCAATGAATGGTTGAATAAATATTATGAGAAGTTAATGAAGTATGTTGCAGAGGGAGGAAATCTCATTGTTCAATACAATACCAGTAACCAGATCGGGCCTGTTCGTTCTAAGATCGGTCCTTATAGTTTTACCATTAGCCGTAATAGAATTACTGATGAAAATGCAACGGTTGAATTTCTTAAGCCTGCACACTCCGTATTAAATTATCCAAATAAAATAACTGACCAGGATTTTAAAGGATGGGTGCAGGAAAGAAGTATTTATCATGCAACTGAACTGGATAAAAAATTTGAGACAATTTTACGCATGAACGATCCCGGGGAGAAACCGGAAGATGGTAGCCTTGTGATTGCGCCCTATGGAAAAGGGTTTTTTGCATATACAGGGTTGGTATTTTTTAGAGAATTGCCTGCGGGGGTACCGGGCGCTTATCGTTTATTGGCTAACTTAATTGCACTAAATCAGAAAAAAGAATTTTAGGAATGCAAAAAAAGAAGCCGAATGGTACGCGTGGGGTAATGGCATTTATTTTAATTATCTTACTTGGGTATGCATTAGGGATGCTGATAAAAAATGTAAGGGCAGGCTTATTGATCGGTCTTGCTCTTGGTTTATTATCTTCTGGGTTTTTGCGTAGACTTAGATAAAGTTGAACAACAGAGACACAGGAGCACAGACTAACACAGACAGATCTACGTGAACTCTTGGAGAGTGTGCCGCTGCAGTTCAAAACAGAGAAAAATGCAACTCTTGCGTCCTTTAAAACTTAATTTTTTTGCGTGAAAAAAATTAAAGAAAATCAAAAACAACATCAAAAAGAAAATATTCCTTTCTTTAAAACATGGAATCAGTGGTACCTGTTTGTGATCTTGTTTTTGATAGCTCTCATCATTTTTTTCTACTTTTTTACTAAATATTTTTCATGAACGGCCTGGATTGGTTAGTGTTGATTGTAACGCTTGCAACCATTGTGTTGTATGGTTTATATAAAAGTCGAACAACTAAAAATCTGGAGGGTTATTTTTTATCTAACAGAAGTTTACCCTGGTATCTTGTTTTGTTGAGTATAATGGGTACGCAGGCAAGCGCTATTACTTTTTTATCGGGCCCAGGCCAGGCCTTTGCAGATGGGATGCGTTTTGTGCAATATTATTTTGGTTTGCCACTGGCAATGGTTGTGATCTGCATAACCTTTGTTCCTTTATTTAACCGTTTAAAAGTTTACACGGCCTATGAATTTTTAGAAAAGCGATTTGATAACAAAACGAGAACATTTACTTCCATTCTTTTTTTATTGCAACGCGGCTTATCAACCGGCATCAGTATTTACGCACCCTCTATTATTCTTTCCTCTCTTTTTGGCTGGGATATTTTTTGGACTAATATTATCATGGGTGGACTGCTTATCATATATACAGTTAATGGAGGCGCCAAAGCGGTGGCATATACGCAGCAACTGCAATTGATAATTATTTTTATTGCCATGTTTGCGGCTGGTTATATGGTGGTGCACCTGATGCCGGAGAATATTGGTTTTATAGATGCTTTGCACGTCGGCGGGAAGTTGGGAAAGTTAAATGTGATAACGACCGGCAATACTGAAAGTGGTTTTAACTGGGATGATCGCTATAACATCTGGAGTGGGGTAATAGGCGGCTTTTTTTTAGCGCTTTCTTATTTTGGTACCGACCAGTCGCAGGTGGGACGGTATTTAACTGCACAAAATAACAGGGAGAGCCGGTTAGGATTATTAATGAATGGCCTGGTGAAAGTCCCCATGCAATTTTCTATTCTTCTGATTGGTGTTTTGATATTTTCTTTTTACCAGTTCAATGCGGCGCCGCTTTCTTTTAATGCCAGTTTGGTAAGCGATGCAAATAATTCGAAGTATAAAGATTCGGTGACAATGCTGCAAACAAAATATGATTCTGTAAGCAGCCTCAAAAAAGCTACAGCCATTCGGTTTGCTGCGGCAGAAAAAAAAGAACAAAATGATTCTGTGCAGATGATTACTACGCAATTAAAGGAGTTAAATAAACAAACAGAAATTCAACGCAGTGATTTTAAACGGATAAGCCGCCAGGTAAGTAAGAAGGATACAAATGATACCAATTATGTTTTTCTTGCTTTTGTAAAAGAATATTTACCGGCAGGGTTGAAAGGATTGTTGATTGCTGTAATTTTTTTAGCAGCCTGGGGTTCTATTGCTGCTGCATTAAATTCATTAGCTGCCAGTACCGTTGTTGATTTTCATAAGCGTATTGCCGGAAAAAATAAACCTATTAACGAATATAAAATTTCTAAATGGCACACCCTGGGCTGGGGCATTTTCTGCATTTTGGTGACAACGTTTGCTAATCAATTTGGGCAAAGTTTAATTGAGGCTGTGAATGTTCTGGGGTCTTTATTTTATGGAGTGATCCTCGGTATTTTTTTAATTGCTTTTTATGTTAAGAGAATAAAAGGCACAGCGACTTTTATTGCAGGACTAATAATGGAAATCTTTATAATATTACTTTTTTTTAATGAACGTTTGCCTTTTTTAAATTTTTTGCCTGACGTCGGTTTTTTATGGCTGATCGTCATCGGGGCTGTGGGAGTAGTTTTGCTTGGTTTAATCCTGCAAACTTTTCAATTTTCAAAACAGGAAACGAATCAGAAGGGACAATAATTATATAATCTAATGATGTCCGCACTATCTGAATTACCTGAACGCCTGACCTCTACTCTAATGCCTTTAGATATTTATCAATTACAAATTCAGCAGCTTACCCAGCAATTAAAAGAATTGAAGAAAAAGCAAAGCTTATTAGGCTGGTTACGGTTATTTGTAGTAGTTGTTTCTATTGTAATAGCTTATAATGTTTTTATGTCGGCTGGCGCCATAGCCTGGATAATAGTTGGTATAAGCATTATTATTTTCCTTGTGTTAGTAACTGTGGATGCAAATAATAATGCTAAAATTACTAATGTGAAAAATCTGTTGCAGATCAATGAAGACGAACTTGCGATCCTTGATCATCATTTCAATCATCGTTATGATGGAATTGAGTTGATGCCTGCTGTCCATTCTTACGCAGGAGATTTAGATGTTTTCGGTCCATTTTCTTTGTTTCAATATATTAATCGTTGTTACACAGAACAAGGGAGGAGCTACCTGGCTAAAAACTTTTTATCTCCATTAACAATAGACGAAATTTATAAAAGGCATGATGCTGTAAAAGAGTTGTCCCCTCAAATTGAGTGGAGACAGCAGTTAACCGCTTTAGCAATGCAAAGCCCCGTTACACTGCGTTCGCAAAAAAAAATTGAAAACTGGTTAATGCAGAAAGAGGAATCTTTTACACATACTGCCTGGAGCGTTCTATTGCCTCTTTATTGTTTGTTAACCGTAGGGTCTGCAGTAGCGGCGATACTGGGTTTAATTCCAACAAGTATCTTTTCTTTTTTGTTCGTCATCTACCTGGTTGTTTCTACAACTTTAAGCCGTAAGCCCACTGCAGCCTATGTAAAACTTTCCGGCGTTACGGGTGAGGTAAGTACGGTAGAGAAACTAATTGGATGGATAGAAAATAAAAAGTTTTCTTCTGCATTGCTGATGTTAGTGCAGACTTCTATGTCAGCCAATGGCAAAGCGGGCCAACAAATAAAAAACCTAAAAGAAATATTAAACAGGTTCGATATGCGGCTGAATGTTTTTGTTTTCATTTTTTTAAATAGTTTTTTACTATGGGATGTCTGGCAAATGCGGTCACTTAATAAATGGAAACAGCGTAACAAAAAATTGGTGCCGCAATGGTTTGAGGCTATTGCAACTTTTGAAACACTGAACACCATGGCAACGCTTCATTTTAATCAACCCGAATGGTGCTTACCTCAATTCAGCAAAAAATATTTTTTATTTGAGGCAAAAGAGCTTGGGCATCCATTAATAAAAAATGGGCAGCGGGTTAACAGCGATTTTCAATTAGCAGGCAAGGGGAAACTGGCATTGATCACCGGCTCTAACATGGCAGGAAAGAGTACATTTTTACGTACCCTTGGCGTAAATACTATTTTGGCAAATATGGGTGCACCGGTTTGTGCAAAAGAACTCGCTCTTTCGCCAGTACAATTGATTTGCAGCATGCGTATTGCCGACAATTTAGCAGAAAATACCTCTACATTTTATGCTGAATTAAAAAAGCTTAAAACAGTAATTGAAGCCGTTAACAGGCAGGAGCCTGTTTTTATTTTATTAGATGAAATTTTAAGAGGGACCAATTCAATTGACCGGCACATTGGCTCTAAAGCATTAATACGGCAATTAATTAAAGAAAATACAATTGCTGTCATTGCTACACATGACGTAGAACTAACAAAGCTTTCTGCAGAATTTTCCAATGCAATTGATAATTATCATTTTGATGTGCAGGTAGCCGCAGGCGATGAATTGTATTTTGATTATAAATTAAAGGAAGGCGTTTGCACCAGTTTGAACGCTTCTATACTTATGAGGAAGATTGGTATTGAGTTGGGCTAATTTTTATTGGTATCTGCAATGCGGGGAAAATAAATATGATCTACTAAAATAAATATTAAGAATGGGATTTGGTTTTAACTTATTCGTTCTTCCTCTTTTTATTTTATTAATTGTTGCGCTTATTATCATTTTTTTTAGAAAAGAAAAAAATTAAGTTGCATAGGCAAATACAAATTGCGGCGCGAAGGCGCCGCAATAACTTAAGATTATTTTACTGTCTGCAAAAAGAAGCACGATGTTGATGCAGGGCAGAAAGTACAAGTGAGTGACACAACGGAAGCTGATAGAAATTCTATTGTCCGTCCCCAAAAATCATTTTAAATCTGCCAACAACTTTTCATTCAGTTTTACGTAATCATTATTCTTTGCTTCTTTAGCCAACTCGATAGATTTATTGGCAGCCATTTTCGCATCTTCCTTCTTACCTAATTTGGCAAGCGCATTAGCTCTTTGATGGTGCACCCAAAATGCTTTTGGATTTTGCTCCAGGGCTTTGTCAAACCAGGTTACTGCCTGGTTCAGATCCTTGCCGTTATCTAAATAATACATAGCAGAAGCAAAATAAGGACGGTTGTCTTTATTCATGGCATTGTTGATCTGCGCCATAACTTTTGTTTCTACATCGGTGGTAATGGGGAGGCTAACCACTGTGTTATCCCATACAATGCGTAATTCTGTGCTCGAAGGTTTTACATCGTGAAACTGCATGGTAAGCGTTTCAAAAATAGTACCTGCGGGAAAAGAAGCAGTTTTTACATCTACGCGTACTACATCGCTTTCCTGTTTATAAGCAGCAGGGCTGGTAACATCCAATTGTTTTGTAAGGATCATAGTCCATTTATCTTTATTTGGAATGCTTAACAAACCGTATTTACCTGGGTGAACCTTTTTACCGCCAATCATTACTGTGTCGCTGAAAGTAAGGGTAGTGGCATTGTTAGCACCCGTACGCCATACATTGCCAAAAGGCACAAGGTCGCCATAAATTTTTCTCCCTCTCATGTTTGGTCGGGAATAGGATAACTCTATTGTACCCAATCCAAAATTCTGTTTAATGGTTTGTGCTGTACTTGGTTGTGGTGTTGTGACGGTCTGCGCATCAGCACCAAAAGCTAATGTGGCTATAGCAAAGCCAAAAATTAATTTTTTTAGCATCGTTTATTGTTTTGATTGCAAATTTACTGGAAGAAAAGTTATTCGACCAACAACATTTCTATAATCCTACAGGCTGCGAGTTTAGAGCTTGTGAGCCGCGAGACCTATAGGTATGTAAATTTCTGAAATCCCGTAGCTAAAATCTCACAGCTGTATCTAAAGTCTCGTAGAAGGTAGCTAATAGCACAAGGCTGTGCCAAAAGTCTCGTAGCTAAAGGCTCACAGTTATAACTGAAGTCTTGCAGCTAAAAGCTCAAGGTTGTACCGGTAACACTCCATTCCATCCTTTCAACCTATACACGCGGAAATTGTGGGCAGGTTGGTTATTTCTTTTAGTTTCAATGATCGTAGCCAGTTCTATTGTTTTATAAAAAGAAGTAGGAAGCTTGTGGTTTTCATCTGATGGTATGATAAAATATGAAGTGTTTAAATTAACACTGTCTTTTCTCCAACCATTTACCCAATAATAGTGGCGTAATTGATTTACTTCACCCAATCCAATCATTTTAATATTATATGGGCGGGAAAAATAATACTCTATATGTGCTCCCCACCAATAAGTGCAGATCAATGGCGTATTGCTAGGTGCAATCCCTTTATTCACTTCATTTTTATAAAAAATATTAAATTGTTCAGCAGCATCTCTCCAACCATACAGATCTAATGAAATATCACCGTATCCAAGGTTGTCTTTGTTTTTACTTCCCCACGTTCCTGGGTAAAAATGAACAGTTATTATCCAACCAATCAAAGCAACAATAAATGTTCCTGCACTTAAACGCAACCATATTGGGAAAACGTCTTTTTTATTTATGTTGGCTAAATAAATAGCAGCCAGCGGTAACAAGCTTACATACGCAGGCCCATTCCAATGAATTAAAATAGTGTCACGGAAAATCGAAAAAAAAAGAAGAATTAAAGCAAGCGGCAAACCTATAAACTGGTAAATTGTTATAGCAGTAAGTCGTTTTACCTGCCGTCGGTAAAAAGAAACCAACCCCAATAAAATTAGCGCAACATTAAACGGGTTATTCCAAATAACTTGTTGAGCAATCTCTTTGAATAAACTAAAGTCTTGAAAATAGCTCTTATCTATCGTTACTCTTGCGCTGTGAAACTGGTAAGTAATAAAATCGTATTGAATGTTCCAAAGAATAATGGGGCTGGTAATTAAAATTGTCAGACCTAAGGCAACGTATAACTGCGGTTTAGCAAGCCATATCCTTTTTTGCAATAAAATAAAAGCCACCATTCCCGTCCAAATAAACGCACCATGTATTTTACTCATAATGCATAAGCCCGCAGCAATACCAAATACAATCCAGGATGTCCAATTGTTTTCATTTAAGCTGACACGGGCGATCATCCACATACTAAAAGTCCAAAATACCATCTGTGGCGAATCGGGTAAGAGATAAATACCGGCAGTGAGGCCTGCGTAGAAAGAGGCATTGTATAAACAGGCTGCAAAAAAACCAGCTCTTTCAGAGTGTAAGAGAGAAACAGTTTTAAAAAGAAACCAGCCAGAGAAAGCGCAGGCAATAATACTGCCGAATCTTAAAAAAAATTCATGATGATCAAGCCACAAATTAGCAGTAAACAAACGTGCCCAAACTGCCACTATAGGGGGGTGATCAAAATAATTCCATTGTATTTTTTGGCTGTACAGCCAGTAGTAGGCCTCATCATTCCCTAATTCTATAACCAATGCAAAAACACACCTGACAACAAAAAACCCGGCTATTGGAAGCAGAGTTCGTTTTTTGTAAGACCATTTAGTATTTGGAGGCATGTGCCCGCCAAAATAAGTTCTTTTTCATGATAGAAAAAATACATTCAATCGTAGTTCACCTTTAATGTAAACGCAAGAAGCCTTGGCTAAGTTTATCGATGATATAGTGCCGGCAAAAGACGGATTGAAAAGAAATTTTCTTACAAGCTTATAATATCAACTACTGCCTAACACATCCCAGGGTGATTTAGGATTATCTGGCCCTGGTTCTTCATCTTCTTCTTTTAAACGTTCCTCTAATTCTACCCCTGTCACTTCAGTTGGAGTGACATCTTTTTTTATTTTGATATTTTTTATGTCTTCATCTGTTACAATATCCCCCTCCGTGTGGAGGTGACGTGACATTAGCTTTTCAGCATCAGACATTTCATTCTACT
>MWVT01000240.1_pt1 | contig 12000 bp, 9 predicted proteins | sample 1047201 | NCBI WGS metagenome assembly MWVT01 (sample SAMN06349988, study PRJNA376086) | soil metagenome | isolation source: TG5-1 sample Antarctic (ecotone) soil | place: Antarctica | collected 2015-01-13 | reverse complement strand
GTCTTGAACAATACTACGATGAGTATTTGCGCGGAAAACCCGGTCATCGAAAAGTGATGGTTGACAGTCGCGGGCGCTTGCAGAGCGTGATTGAAGTTGTGTCGCCGCAAGCCGGACAAGATTTAATTTCCACCATTGACCTTGATTTGCAGATGGCGGCGGAAGAAAAACTTGCCAATTCAGCGACAAAACGCGGAACAATCGTTGCCAGCGATCCGAATAACGGCGAAATTTTAGTAATGGCTTCCGCTCCTTCTTTTGACCCAAACGCTTTTGTGACGAGAAGCACCACACCCGAAGGACGAAAGGAAATTTTCCAGTATTCTACAAACGAGCAAAAACCGTTGCTCAACCGCGCCATTCAAGGGCGTTATCATCCGGGTTCAACGTGGAAAATTCCCGAGTCAATCGGCGCGCTTCAACAAGGCGTAATTACCGTCGCGCGTTCAAATATGGTGTGCGGCGGCGGCATCCAAATCGGCAATAAACACACCAGGTGTATGGGCAATCACGGTTCGCCGCCGCTTTCATACGCCATTACCAAATCGTGCGATGGTTATTATTATCGTTTGGCGCTGAAGATGGGTGTGGAAGGTTTGATAAAAATGGTCGAAACCTTCGAATTTGATAAACGAAGCGGAGTTGATTTGCCGAACGAGAAAGTCAGTCATACGCCAAAATATTATAAGCCCTACGTCGAAAAACGTGATGGGAAATGGAATGACATCGAAACTGTTTTCGCTTCTATCGGACAGGTAACCGTCGATGTTACGCCGATTTCGATGCTTCGCGCCGTTTCAATTGTTGGAGTGCAGGGAAAAATGTTTGTGCCGCATCTCCTAAAAGAATTTAAGCCGATCAGCGCAATTGGTGAGGAAGGCGATTCAAATTTTATTCCATCGCGTCCAGGATTCGTTTATTCGCACTCCGCGCCGAAGATTATTGAAATGACTCCCGAACAGAATAAAGTAATGGTTCAAGGAATGTGGGGCGTAGTCAATGGCGGCGGCACAGGCGCGGGTATCAAAATCAACGGCTTTGACATTGCGGGGAAAACCGGCACGGCGCAAGTTGCCAAACTCGGGCAGGACGTCGGCGCAAAGAAAGACCACTCGTGGTTTGTGTCTTTCGCACCGGCTTACAAACCGGAACTTGCCGTTATTGCTTTAATTGAGAATTCAGGTTTTGGCGGCAGCCACGCCGCTCCCGCCGTCAAAGGCGTTTACGAAGCTTATATTACAAAACATCATTCGGATTTGTTGAGCGAACAGGAGATAGCGAAAAAGTAGCAATACGGTTATCAGTCAATAGCGAGTAGTCAACAAAAAACTGATAACTGTTAACTGAAACAATGGTTGCAATACTCGAAAAACGTAATTTTAGAGATTTTGATTGGCTGACGGCTTTTCTCGCCGTAGCCATCGTTTGCTTTGGCATCTGGCAAATTTACAACGCGCAGCCGCAGATGAACTACTGGTCAAAACAAATTACCGGTTTATTTATCGCACTCGTTGCGCTGATTGCCATTGCGACGACGGATTACCGCCGCGTGATTGATGCCGCGCCGATTTTTTACGTTCTCGGTTTGTTCCTTCTGCTTCTCGTTCTGACTCCCTTGGGCGTCAAAGTCAACGGTCAGCAAGCGTGGTTGAAGCTACCGCTGATCGGGCAATTTCAACCTTCTGAGTTCGTCAAAATCCCGGTTGTTTTAATGCTCGCCAAATATTTTAGTTCGCGGAAAATCGGAACTTTGAAGCCAAAGGAAATTCTTGTGGGTGGTCTGATTTTAGCCGCGCCGGTCGGTTTGATTATGCTTGAGCCTGATGCCGGACAAGCGATGACTTATTTTCCGATTTTAGCCGTTGTATTATTTCTTTCAGCCGTCAAAATTCGGTATGTTGTTTTGACAATTGTTGCCGGTTTGATTTTTGTGCCTCTGACATATTGGATTGGAGTTGAAACGGGGAAAATTAAAAATTATCAGCAGGAACGCATTAATGTTATTATCGACCCCGACTCAGCAGACCCGCGCGGATTTGGTTATCACACGGTTCAATCAATAATTACGGTGGGCAAAGGCAACCTCACCGGCATCAAAGGCGATACGGAAGCTTCGCAAAGCGTTTTGAAATTTCTGCCCGAACCGCATACGGATTTTATTTTTGCGGTGACGGCGGAGAATACGGGTTTCATCGGCTGCATTTCGCTTCTGCTGGCTTATGCCTTGCTTTTATCAAGATTAATCGAGGGCGCGCGCCGCGCCGCAGACCGCGCCGGAATGCTGGTCATCATGGCGATTGCCGGAGAATTGGCTTTTCAGATATTTATCAACGTCGGAATGACGCTCGGTTTTCTGCCGGTCATCGGCGTTCCTCTGCCTTTGATGAGCGCGGGACTTTCGGCAGTTTTGGCGACATTCATTGCCATCGGGTTTGTGATCAGCGTTAAAATGCGTCGTTTTGTTAATTAATCCAAATTGCCGGTTACTGAAAAATGAAAACCTTTTACCGCAGAGACGCTGAGATTACGCCGAGCAACACGGAGAATTTATTTTTTCTCTGCGAAACCGCTGCGCCTCTGCGGTGAAAAAATCATAACCGGCAACTTGGGTAACAAGATTATTAATTTGTAATTTGAATTTTAGAGGTTCGAAGCAATGGCACAAGCAATAAGTAGAATAGGAACGATTGGAGTTGAAACGGACCGCCCGGCAAAACGTAGTTTTTTGAGATTTGTATGGTTTCCGATCGCACTTCTTCTCGCTCTTTCGGCAGGCGGTCTGACCGGCGTTTTGGGTTCATATTATCTGAATAATTCTCATTACTCGACCGAAGTTTCCGCGCTTGCAACTTATCGTCCGCCGCAGGTAACCACTATTTACGCCGATGACGGCGAAACGATTCTGGCAGAATTCGCGCTGGAAAAACGTATTCCAATCAAAGAACAAGATATTCCCAAAAATGTCGAGGATGCCCTGATTTCCGTTGAGGATTATCGTTTTTATAAACATATCGGTATTGACCCATATCGCATTTTGGGCGCGACATTTAAGAAACTGACAAATCCGGGGAAAATTGAAGGCGCTTCGACAATTACGCAGCAGCTTGCCAAAAATCTCTTTCTTTACAGAGACCAAACTTATACGCGCAAAATCAATGAATGGATGGTTGCACTGCAAATCGAACGCCTTTACACGAAGCGACAGATTTTGGAAATGTATATGAACTATATGTTTCTCGGCGCCGGTTCATACGGTTTCGAAGCCGGAGCGCGAACCTATTTTGCAAAACCTTTAAAGGACTTGAATTTAGAAGAAGCGGCGCTGCTCGCGGCAATTTTGAAATCTCCGGAATATTCACCGACGCGGAATATGGAAAAGGCGAAGGAACGGCGCGACATCGTTCTTGACCAAATGGCGAAATACGATAAAATCTCGCCAGCCGAAGCCAGCGAAGCCAAAGCCAAACCGATCAAACTCGCGGATACGGCATTTTATCAATCGCTGCCAAAATCAACCGCCTGGGATTATCCGGTCGAAGAAGTCCGCAAATATTTAGAAGAAAAATATACGACGCGCATCGCGCAGGGTGGCTTAAAGGTTTATACAACCATTAATGTCGACGCTCAAAAGCTGGCGACCAAAGCCGTCCGCGAGGGTTTGCGACGATACGACCAATATCGCGGCTGGCGTTCAGATTATCAAAACGTTTTGCTTGATGAAAACGAACAGCCAATTACGGACGAAAAGGAAATCGCGCGCAAACTAAACTCCTTCAAACACGCCGATTGGTACGGAGATGAATACGAAAAAGGCGAGTTCATCAAAGGCGTAGTGATGAAGATTGACCCGGCTAAAGATGAAGCGACAATTCGTTTCGGCAGATACGAAGCCGTCGTCACCGCAAAAGATATGGGCAGAAGCGGTAAAAAACCGAAGGATGAATTAAAAGTCGGTTTTCTACCTGAATTCGAGGTTAAAGAAGTTGATGAAGACGGGTCAAAGCTAAAAGTAACGCTCCAACAAGTGCCGGAAGTTCAGTCTTCGATTGTTTCGCTTAATGCACATACGGGCGAAATCGCAGCTATGGTTGGCGGATATGATTATCATACGAGCAAGTTTAATAATGCAACGCAAGGGCTTCGCCAGACAGGATCGGCTTATAAACCTTTTATTTATACGGCAGCGGTTGAATGGGGAATGACGCCAGAGGTCAATGTGAGCGGCGCGCCGATTCGGCGTGGCGGTTGGATGCCGCATAATTATGACGGCAGCTTGAGTCATCCGAATGTGCCGATGAAAGTCGCGCTGGCAAAATCTTATAATTTAGCGGCTGTCCATCTGCTTGACCAGGTTGGCGTGCAAACCGGCGCGCAGATGGTTCGCCGGTTTGGTATCACAAATCCGATGTCTCCGAGTTTGCCGTCCGCTCTGGGCGCCAGCGAAGCTTCTCTGCTTGAAATGGTTTCAGCTTACTCGGCGTTTCCGAATAAAGGCGTGCGCGTTCAGCCGCATTTGATTCGGAAAGTTTACAGTCGCGACGGAAGTCTTTTAGAAGAATCTAAGGGAACGACCTTCAAGGTAACCAGTGAATATGTCGCTTTGACGATGGTTGAAATGATGCAGGGGGTGATTAAACCCGGCGGGACGGCGACGGGCGCAAACGCTAGCGGACATCAACTGGCGGGGAAAACCGGCACGGTCAACGATCAGACGGATGTCTGGTTTATCGGCTATACACCGACCTATGTCACCGGCGTGTGGATGGGAAATCCTGAACGGAAAGAATCGCTCGGCGCGGGAATGACCGGCGGAAAAGGCGCGCTTCCTTATTTTAACGCGTTTATGATTCCGTTTATGAAAGATAAGGTACGGGAAAGTTTTCCAAAAGCGCCTGCGATGCCTTCCGATATCAAAGCGCTTGCCGAGCAACGCAAACGCGAGGAACTTGAAAAACTCGAAAAAGCCGAGCAGGAAGGTAAAAAGATTATCGTTACTTATAATCCGGTGGCAACAAAACCTAGTAGTAAAAGAAGAAGCGACGAGTCTTCTGGTGAAGGCGATGAAGTTTCAACCGATTCAACAATTACAACGCCGACAGATACTACAACGCCGGAGACAAACCCGGTGCCGGGCGTAACGCCGCGCACAAGTGATGATTTACCAAAACCAAATCCCAAGCCGCCTGTTCCGGTTCCTCCGGTAAAGAAACCGGACGTGCCGGCGGCGGACAAGCCAAAAAGCGAAGCACCGAAACGTAAAGGCAAGAAGGGCGAAGACGATAACTAAATTATGAATTACGTATTAAAGTTTTTTGATTCGTAATTCATAATTTAAAATTAGTAATTAGTAATTTTTAGTTAAAGAATTTTCCCAGATAAAAGGGAAGCATTTTGCGCCACCATTCCCAATCGTGTTTAACGTCGTGTCCCCACATTTCGAGAAGATGCGGAATTCCCTTTGAATGCAGAACGCCGGAAAGCTCGCGGCTGCGCTCGGGCGCTTCAAACGCGCCTTGTCCGGAGACAATGACGATTGAATCGGCTTTTTGTAAATTATGCAGGTGAAAATCGTCGTTCAAATTTTTCAGATACATCATCGGATTATTAAAATAAACGTTGTCGTCAAAATAATTCTCCAGATAATTGTAAATATTATAGCTCCCGCTCATCGCAATCGTCCCGCGAAAATTGTCGGAATGCTTAAAGTAACAGTTCGCCGCGAGGAATGCCCCCAAACTCGCGCCCGTCGTCAGAGGTTTTGCACCCTCCCCGCATTCATTGCGAATGAGCGGCAAAACTTCTTCCATCACATAGCGATCATAGCGGGTTAAAAGCTCGGCTTTCCACTGCGGTGACGCTTCTTTATTGAGCAGGCTGTATTTATTGACCGAATTGACCGAATAAGCTCGAAGTAGTCCGGCTTCGATAAAAGGTTTGATCACATCAACGAGCAAAAACCGCTCGTATTCGAGGTAATCGGCGGCGGCTGTTGGAAACATTAAAAGCGGAAAACCTCGGTCGCCATAAGCCACCATCGGCATTTCCATTCCGAGATTGTGGCTGAACCAGGATGTCGTGTCACGACGCATAAATTTTTTGACTCCAAAATAATTTTTTCGATAAAACTTTTCGCTTATTATAACGAAATGGGCTGAAATTTCACTGCGCGGAAGTCAATTTCAATCCAGCGATGCCCGCGACAATCAACAAGATACACAAAATTCTATTGAAATCTCGCGGTTCATTGAAAATATATGGAGATTTCATCGGAAATGGAAAGGCTTTATGCGGCGGTCTTTGACCTATCAACTGGTATTTGGTATGTTCTGCGCAGTCTCGATAATCAGTTATTTGCGATTCAATTCGATTGCTCAACCGGCAAATGTGTTCCGGCAGAATATGACGGAGACGGTAAAACCGATGTTGATGTGTTTAGACCTGGTGATGGGACCTGTATTTGATGAGAAGCAAGCTCAGATTTACAGGAGCGCACTTTGGAGTATCAACAGACAAGCCGATGCCATCTGATTACGATAGAGACGGAAAAACTGCCATTGCCGTGTTCAGAAACGGAATTTTTAATGAGTTATGAAAAAAGAATTTTCCGACCTTGTCAAAAAATTGGACGAACAGATTTGCCAAGATGTGCGGCTTGACAGAGAACTGTTCACGTTGTTGTTCGATAAAGAGCGCGAGTTAGGACTTTTGCACGACGAGCGTCCGATTTGTCCGTTTTTGCGCCCGCATTTCGTCACGCGCGCGCAGTACGAAACAATCGCGCACTCTGCCGAAGTTCTTGCGGGCGCGTTCGAGCTTTTAGCCGCTGCCGCGCTGGAAACGGACGAAATTTTCGCCGAACTTGATTTAACCGAAAAGGAAGAGCGCATGGCGCGGCTTGACCCGCGATACGAGCGGCTTTGCGTTTCGAGCCGGTTCGACGCTTTTTTTGACGGCGATGATTTCAAATTTCTCGAATACAATGCCGAAACTCCCGCCGGCGTCGGCGACCAGATGCAGATGGAGAAAGTTCTTGAGCTTGTCCCGCCCGTTAAAGAATTTCTCGCGCAGCACAAACACTGGCGACCCGCGCCGCACGAACGGCTTCTCGAATCGCTCGCGGCGACTTACCGCGAATTCGGCGGAAACAAGGAAAAGCCGAATATTGCCATCGTTGATTGGCACGGCGTTTCAACGATGACTGAATTTTATGTTTTGCAGGAATATTTTGAATCACAGGGTTTTCCAACTTTGATTGCCGACCCGCGCGAGCTTGAATACGACGGAAATTCGCTGCACGTCGGAGATTTTGCGATTGATATTTTTTATAAACGAATCCTCATCCATGAATTTTTGGAAAATTTTGACGAAACTCATCCTTTATCGCGCGCTTACGCGGACGGGCGAGTTTGTATGGCAAATTCCTTTCGTAGTAAAATCGCGCACAAAAAAGCCGGTTTTGCTATTTTAAGCAACGAGCGATACGAAAAACTTTTCACGCCCGAACAGCTTGCCATAATTCGCCGCCACATTCCCTGGACGCGGCGCGTGCACGATTGCCGAACGACGCGCGAAGGACGGGAAATTGATTTGCTCGAGTTTTTGCGGCGCGAGCGCGAAGGTTTTTTGCTCAAACCGAACGACGATTACGGCGGCAAAGGAATCAAACTCGGCTGGGAAACATCGCAGGCGGAATGGGAAACGGCTTTAGATGAGGCTTTGCAAAATTCTTACGTTGTTCAAGAGCGCGTGCCAGTCGGCAAGGTAACCGTTCCGGCTTTTTCCGATTCAATCAAAATGGAAAGTTTGTTGATTGATTTCGACCCGTTTTTGTTTCTCGGAAAAGCCGAAGGCGGTCTGGTGCGTCTGTCTTCGCAATCGCTCGTCAACGTCGCGCAAGGCGGCGGACAAACCGCGCTTATCATTTTAGAAAATTTCTAATTGTGTTGAAGGAACTGAAAATCGACATTTTAATTATTGGCGTCGTTGTGCCCAGTTGAAAGGTTAAATAAAAAAACTCGAATCTGTTTCGAGATTCGAGTAGTCATGATTTCTCGATTTGCCGCTGCAGTATTTATTTCAAAAAACTTTATTTCGCAACTGTAATTTCTCGCGTCGTCGAATTGTAACCGCCATTGTCGACAAGGTTTCCGTTTTTGTCGATGAGTTCGACTTTGACTGAATGTTTTCCTTCCGCAAAACCTTGTAACCAAACGGGCTGCCATTTATCAATCATCTTCGCTTCATTGCCGTCAACCGAATAACGAACGTGATATTCGCCGCCGTCACCGACAAGCCTAGCGTTCGATAGCCAAAAATCGATCATAATCGCTTCTGCTTCCGCGCCCTTATACTCACCTTTCGGACGGCTGTAGGTGAGAAGCGGTTTTGCCAAATCAACCGCCCCCGCCGTGCTTGTTTCCATCGTTTTACCTTCCGGGCTAGCCGTTGGATTAACATTAGAACTAGGTTTTGTGCCTGCGCTGCTCATCATCTGATTTGAGTTGGTCGTCGCTGGTCTGCCCGGGTCGCCGCCACCGTTTTTAACCGTAAATTTTACCATCTGAAACGCACCGGCATTTTTATAGCTTTCGTGCCACGGACGTGAAGGGAAAAAGCGCAAGGTATGTTCGCCGTCCACAACATTTCTTAATTCGAATTCCTGTTCGAGATTGTAATATGCTTCATACGGCTGGTTGTCGAGAATAACGTGGATGTGATTGCCCATTCCGCTTGTCATATCTTTCATCGGTTTATAGCCTTTCAAATCTCCGCCAAGTTCGAGTCGAACTTTGACGGTTGAACTACTTACCGTTGCACCGTTTTGTGGTTCGACAACTTTCACGCTCGGTGCGGCATTATCCTGTTCACCGCGAGATTTCATCTGTTCCGCGATCATCTGCGGGCGCGAAACTTCCTTGAGACCTTCGCTGCTTTCGCTATGCCCTTCTGCGCTGTGCTCTCCAGATTTTTCGCCTGCGCTGCCGTGACCGGGGCTGTTTTGATGAGGAGCTTTATTTTCTCCGGTGTAACCGCCCGGATTTATCTGATGGGTTTGCGGATTATCACTGCAAGCTGAAAAAATGCCGAAGGCGGCTAAAAGTATCAATAATTTCGTCAATTTCATTATTCTCTCCTAAAACATTAAATTCACTTTTTATTACAAACTTTTATTTGTCAGTAATCAAACAATGAATTTTTTAATTAATGAACCTAAAATTTAATTAGTAAATAGTAGCGAAGTTTTCTTGTTTGCGAAAGTATCTGCACCAAAATAAAAAAGAGCATCCTTTCGGAATACTCTTAAGTTACATCGGCAAAGCCAAAGCGTATAGAACTCTAAACTCATCGATGCCAAGTATTTAAATTTATTAAATGCTTCTCGTCTATGGAACAAAAGCATTCGGAACAGGCTTATCAGTCGGATTACCGAATGCCACACCAGTAAAACCTTGCGTGCTTCTTTGCACATACCACGTGCCGCTACGGAAAACAGCAATATCAGTTTTTCCATCCGCATCATAATCCGCCGGTACGGGTAAATCTGTTCCAAATCCAAACCACACATCGCTAAACCCGCCCGTAAAAAAACTTATTTTCTTATTTATAAATCATAAATATTGTCTGATTTCTATTTTCTAAAATGAAAGTTTTTGAAATAAATTCAAATGCGACAATTTCGCTGTTTAATTTGGCTTTCGAGTTTGAGTTTTTGGGCAGATTATTAATCGGTAAATTAATCGGTTTAAAAAGCCTGCAGAGAGTTAGGCTCAATTTATCGATAAGTTTAACACCTTCAACCGAATTTACATATAAATTTCAATGATAAGCCATTTGAAAAACTTCTCGAAAAATTAACATTTTGGTGAGGTTTTCGTTACTTATTTGTGCCCTAATTAATATATAGTGTGATAAGAGAATTTTAAAGTTTAGGCAAAAAGTTTCGTGCTTCACCAACTAGCCGAGTATGAATATTTTACAATTAAATCCGAATTTATTTTTCTGTATTTGTTGCGAAATTTTTACTTTTTTCAAAAGCATTTTATCCGCGTGGTTTGCCGGTTTCAGACAACGGTTGGGTTGTCTAAATTACAATTGATAAAGCAAGATTTTTCAACATGAACTCCGAACAAAACGTTTCTGAAGCCGTCAGAACAGACGGTATCACAAGTAAGCAGGGCTTTTTGCAAAAACTCTTTGCCGTCTGGTTCGATGCGTTTGTTTATAATCAAATTTGGGAAGACCCGCGAGTTGATTTGCAAGCCTTACGATTAAACGAAAATTCGCGCGTTTTGACCATTTCTTCTGGTGGCTGCAACGCTCTCAACTACCTCGTCGAAAATCCCGAATCCATTACGGCGGTTGATTTAAACGGTTATCATATTTATCTTCTGCGCTTAAAGCTCGCAGCTCTGCAATTTCTGCCGACCTACGAGCAGTTCTTCAGTTTATTCGGCTTCGGCAAGCACGCTGCAAATGTCGCCAATTACGAAAAATACATTGCGCCGAATTTGAACCAGAGTGCCAGGCAATTTTGGGAAAGCAACGGTTTTTTTGGAAATCTGCTGCACGGCAACCGCATCAATTATTTTGCCAAAGGCGGACTTTACGAGCATTCGCGCAACGGTTATTTCCTCCGTTTCTTTCACGAATTTTCACGCCTTTTGGGCTGGCAACCCGGTGAGGTTTTGAAAGCCGAAACGCTTGCTGAGCAAGAGCGGCTTTATGAAAAAAACATCGCGCCTTTTTTTGATTCAATGCTCGTTAAATTCGTCGGAAAAATGCCGGTAACGATGTTTGGTCTCGGAATTCCGCCGCAGCAATACGACGAACTTAAAAAAGATTTAGCCGAAAACAAAAACATTATTGACGTTTACCGCGAACGCGCCAAACGGATGGCTTGCGCTTACCCGATAAAAGAAAATTATTTCGCGTGGCAGGCGTTTGCCCGACGATACGACACGGAAACGCGCCAGGCTGTTCCCGAATATCTCAAAGCTGAAAACCACGCGATGTTAAAATCAAACGCGCACAAAATCAAAACGAACGTCGGCTCGGTGACCGAAGAAATAAGGCAAAATCCAAAAGGAACTTTCAACCGATTTGTTTTTCTCGACGCGCAGGATTGGATGAACGCGGATGCAATGACACAGCTCTGGCAGGCAATCGCCGACAAAGCAGAACGAGAATCAAGGATAATTTTCCGCACGGCGGGCGCAAATTCTCCAATCGAGAAAAATTTGCCGAAAAATCTGCGCGTCAAATTTGATTACCAAAAAAGTTTTTCAGCGGAACTCTTCAAACAAGACCGCGCTTCAATCTACGGCGGTTTTCATCTTTATATTTTTGAATAATGAGTTCAAAAGAAATCCAAAATCCAAATGGTGCTTTCGAGAAAATGGATGCAATGTATCGCCATCAGCGATACTTCTATGACTTAACGCGCAAGTATTACCTTCTCGGACGCGATAGATTAATCGCGTGGATGAATGTTCAGACTGGCGAAAACGTTCTGGAAGTCGGCTGCGGAACCGGCAGGAATCTCATCATTCTTGCAAAAAAACACAAGGACGCAAACTTTTTCGGGCTTGACGCTTCGAGCGAAATGCTCAAGACGGCGCAAGCTAAAATTGACCGTGAAAACTTAAAAAACATCACGCTCAAAATCGCGCTTGCCGATGAATTCGACTACAAGAAAACTTTCAATTTAGAAAAATCTTTCGACACGATTTTTTTTAGTTATTCAATTTCGATGATTCCAACCTGGAGAAAATCAATCGCCAGCGCTTTGGCAAACTTAAAATCCGGCAGAAGTTTTTACATCGTGGATTTTTATGACCAAAAAGAGATGCCCACGTGGTTTCGCAGAATCTTAAAAAGCTGGCTCAAGCAATTTCACGTTGAATTTCGGAGCGATTTATTGCCGCATCTTGAAGGTTTGGAAAAACATGATTTGGGCAAACTCGAAATCACCTCTATCGCTCGTCGCTACGCTTTCATAGC
>MWVT01000239.1_pt1 | contig 12078 bp, 10 predicted proteins | sample 1047201 | NCBI WGS metagenome assembly MWVT01 (sample SAMN06349988, study PRJNA376086) | soil metagenome | isolation source: TG5-1 sample Antarctic (ecotone) soil | place: Antarctica | collected 2015-01-13 | reverse complement strand
GCCTGGTGGCCTAAGCACACACCAAGTATGGATTTCGATGCTGCATATTCTTTTATAAGCGGTAATAAACTTCCAGCTTCAGATGGTATGCCCGGTCCGGGTGATAAAATGATCTTATCATAAGCCTTTACTTTTTCCAAAGGAATTTCATCATTGCGAAAAACATCTACGCTGCCGGGTACTATCTTTTCCAGAATGTGCACCAGATTGTAAGTGAATGAATCGTAATTATCAAATACCAATATTTTCATTAATAATTTTTAAAGTCATTTCAAAATGAATGTCACCCTGAACTTGTCGAAGGGTTATCGTTCTTGAAGTAGGCTTCGTCCCGATAACTATCGGAATCAGCCTGACAACTCTTTCCATTTAAGTACTTCATTTTATCAAAAAGTAAGTTTTCATTGTTTTTTCCTTTTATAAGTACTTAGTTAATTGCTAATTGATGCTGCCATTTTGATGGCCTTTTTCAAAGCATTCAACTTATTTGCAACTTCCTGTAATTCGTTTTCAGGTTTGCTTGCAGCCACCACACCTGCACCTGCCTGGTAAAACAATGTATTGTCCTTGCTGAGTAAAGTTCGGATCATGATCGCATGGTTGCAGCTTCCATTGAACCCAACAAATCCAATAGCGCCGCCATAAAAGCTCCTTGCAGTCGGTTCATATTCATCAATGAGCTGCATGGCTCTATACTTAGGCGCACCACTTAAGGTACCTGCAGGAAAAGTTTTGAACATAATATCAAATGGATTCGTATCTGTGGGAACAATACCTTCTACCTCGCTTACCAAATGAATCACGTGAGAATAATATTGTACCTGCCGGAAATGAGTTACCTCTACATCTGTGCAAACGGTGCTGAGATCGTTTCGGGCAAGGTCCACCAACATTACATGTTCCGCATTTTCTTTGACATCATCCAGTAATTGTGCTGCGCTTTTTTGATCTTCCACATCATTACCTGTGCGTAAAAAAGTACCTGCAATCGGGTGCATAATCGCTTTACCATTCTTAATAATCAGTTGCGCTTCAGGAGATGAACCCATTATTTTATAATCTCCATAATCGAAAAAGAAAAGATAAGGTGAAGGGTTGATGTGACGCAAAGCCCTGTATATATTGAATTCATCGCCTGTAAAAGATTGCTGAAAACGACGGCTCAATACAATTTGAAATACATCGCCCCGGTGACAACTTTGAATTCCTTTTTCTACCATGTGCTTATACTGTGCATCATCCATATTAGAACGCTCTGCTGAAAAAGCTGCAAAAGGATAAACCGGCACATCTTTACTATTGATCAAAGATTGCACTACTTCAATCTCACTTTCCAATCCTTCAACCTTATTTTCTATCAATGCTAATTCATCTTTGTAATGGTTAATAGCAATTACATATTGATATAACCGATAACGGGCAACTGGCACTTTATTAGTTTCATCATCAATGGTTTTGAAATTTATTTTTTCAAAAAGTTGCACGGCGTCGAAGGTGAAATAACCATAGAGACCTTGTGCAAAATGACTCCATTTATCATTATCTGTATTACATTCAAAACGCTTCATAAAGTCCCACAAAACTTTTTTCAAATCCTTTCCTTTCAAAGCCATCTTTTCCGGTGGCATAGCAGGTAATTTGAATTCCACTGTTTCGCCGTTTTCTATTTCAATCCCTGCAATGGCATTGATACAAATAAATGAATAGCTGTTTTGTGATGCATGACTGTCCGTGCTCTCAAGTAACACGGTATCTCGAAATCTGTCGCGTAAACGCAGGTAGATACCAACCGGTGTATGGATGTCGGCAAGGCTATTTTTGACCTCGGTTAAAATTTTTATTTTCTTCATAACTAAAAACAGAAAAGCCCCAAAACGGGGCTCTGATTATATGAACTAACAATAACGTATAGCTATACAGAACCCTTATAAAAGTTTGTATGCCACCACCACTGTTTATTGCCTGATCTTTTCATTTATATTGCAAATATGCAAAGGGACAGCGAACCGGACAAAAATATTTTCTTTTTTCCTCTATTTAAAATGCGGTGGCATAATTACTGAAGGAAGATTACAAACAAAAATGACTATGGACATACAACACGAAGAAAACGAGATAAGGGGCAGACATTTCATAAATGATAAGGAAGGTAATATGATTGCAGAGATCACTTATGCAGTTGATCATCCGGATACAATGGTAGTGGACCACACCGAAGTGAATGAAGATCTGCAAGGGAAAAATATAGGTTATCAGTTGGTGCAGGCAGTGGTTGAGCATGCCAGAGCAAAAGGCCGACATATCGTTCCTGTTTGTTCATTTGCAAAATCAGTTATTGATAAGCAGGTAGAATTTCATGATGTGTTGTGATAATTTAAAGTTGACCTGACCTTTTTGGACGTTGACTAATTGTGTTTCCCACAATTTAATTAAATATTTAAATCCCAGACTCTTATGCAAGCACTAGCCCTACTAATCACTTTATTAACAGCTCAATACACCCTTGCACAAACCGATAGTTTTTATCTTTTGAAAGCGGACCGTGTGTTCGATGGTGAAGCCATGCATAATGATTGGGTTGTATTGGTGAAAGGCTCAAAAATAGAAGCAGCAGGTGCCCCTAATTTTAAATTGCCTGATAATACAAGGGTCATTGAACTAAAAGGAACTACACTTCTCCCCGGTTTAATTGAAGGTCATTCACATCTGTTTCTACATCCTTACAACGAAGTAAGCTGGAACGACCAGGTACTAAAAGAAAGCCGTGCCGAACGTACAGCAAGAGCAGTTAATCATGCACATGCTACATTGCTTGCAGGATTCACTACCGTGCGGGACTTAGGTACTGAAGGAGCTATGTATGATGATGTAGGTTTGAAACAAGCAATTAAAAAAGGAATTATTCCTGGTCCGCGAATGATCATTGCGACACGTGCCATTGTAATGAAAGGCACTTATGGTCCGCACTCAGATAATGCAGAAATAGATCTGCCTCAGGGAGCAGCAGAAGTGTCGGGCATGGAAGAAATGTCCCGTGAAGTATATACGCAAATCGGCAAAGGCGCTGATGTGATCAAGCTTTATGCAGATTACCGGTGGGGAAGAAATGGCGAATCACTTCCAACGTTCAGTATAGAAGCTATTGCACTGGCTACTGCTATTGCAAAAAACGGCGGCAGGCAAACGGTTGCACACGCTTCAACAATAGAAGGCATGCGCAGAGCGGTGATGGGAGGTGTGTCAACAATCGAGCATGGAGATGGTGGCGATGATGATATCTTTAAGTTGATGAAGGACAAAGGTGTTGCGCTTTGTGCTACACTGGCTGCCGGTGATGCCATTGCGCAATATGGTGGCTGGCGAAAAGGGATTGATGCAGAACCGGTACGTATTACCTTGAAGAAAAAAAGCTTTGCTACTGCATTGCGAAATAAAGTGACTATTTCTTTTGGCGGTGATGTGGGTGTATATACACATGGGGATAATGCAAAGGAAATGGAATTGATGATAGAGTATGGCATGAAGCCTATTGATGTACTACGGTCAGCTACATCCATCAATGCTGATGTATTCAATTATGCGGCTGAAATAGGTCGTTTGAAGAAAGGTTTAGCTGCAGATATCATAGCCGTGCAAGGCGATCCTTCGAAAGACATAAAAATGATGAGGAGTGTACGATTAGTAATGAAAGACGGAATAATCTATAAGAGGCCTTTATAAAAACCATGTCAACCGAGCATGTTGACATTAAATTATAAATGTAATCAATGACCAATAAAAAAAATACAAATACATCTCACGCCCGTCTGCACGGGCAGTAACGAACGCAAAGAATTAAGCAAAGGCGCAGCAAATACATTTAATTACGTACGATTCCTTTACCATCAAGCACACTAGATCAGCCACTAAGTACACTAACCTTTGTGCCCCTCGTAATTACCTTAGTGCACATTGTGGTGAGAATAAATAAAACGACATTTTATGCAGGATGGATGCCATCAAAAGAGCTTTAATTTCAGAGCACACCTTTAGTAGAAGGCAGATAGTTTTTCAACGGATCTTTTTTTACAGCCATTTTTAATGCTTTTGCAAATGCTTTGAATATGGCTTCTATTTTATGGTGTTCATTTGCTCCCCTACACTCGATATTCAAATTACATTTAGCTGCGTCAGAAAATGATTTAAAGAAATGAAAAAACATTTCTGTGGGTAAATCACCAACCTTTTCACGATTGAAGTCTGCATTCCACACAATCCAATTTCTGCCACCGAAATCAATCAGCACTTTTGCTTCTGCCTCATCCATTGGCAAAGCAAAACCATAACGTTCGATCCCCCTTTTATCTCCAAGCGCTTTGTTGAAAGCCTCGCCCAATGCAATGCCCGTATCTTCTACCGTATGGTGTTCATCTATGTGGAGGTCACCTTTGGTTGTTATTGAAATATCTATTCCCGAATGACGGGCAATCTGGTGCAGCATGTGGTCGAAAAAAGGGATACCTGTTTGCATATTACCCTGGCCACTTCCATTCAAGTTCAGGTCAATTTGAATGTCTGTTTCTGATGTTTTGCGTGTGAAAGTCTGGTGCCCAGAATCTGTTCTTAAAAATTCATAGAAGTCTTTCCAATCCTGGGTTTCAACACCAACTATTTTTCTTAGTTCTTCGAGACTATCTTTTACTTCAGCGCCTCCGAGGTCCGGGTTATTGTTTATCCATAAGGCCTTACAACCCAGGTTTTTCGCAAGTTGCACGTCTGTTATTCTATCTCCAATTACAAATGAACCTGCCATATCATATTCCGGATTATTTAAATAATTCACGAACATACCAATGCCCGGTTTGCGGGTGTCCAAACCTTCTTCTGGATAACTACGGTCAATCAACTCTTCAGAAAAAATCACTCCTTCATTCGCAAACGAACTCATGATGTGATTGTGTACTGGATAAAAATCTACCTCACGAAATTTTTCTGTCCCTAATCCATCCTGGTTGCTCACCAACACCAGTTCATAATCAAATTCTTCTGCTATTTTTCCCAGGTATTTAAAAACATGAGGATAGAAAGCAACTTTGTCAAAAGAATCTATTTGATAAGTTGGCGGATATTCCAGGATCATGGTGCCGTCCCTATCTATAAAAAGTATTTTTTTCATTTTACTGTATCAATTAAAAAGCTTTAATGCTTTTACCAGTTCTTCATTTTCACCTGATGTACCAACAGTTATACGCAAACATTCATCGCATAATATTACGTTGCTTCTATTCCTTACAATGATTCCTCTTTCTTTTAAAAACGCATATATTTCATTTGCTCTAGTCACTTTTACCAAAAGGAAATTGGCATCGGAAGGATAAATTTTTTCTACAATATATATTTGTTGTAAGGCTTTAACCAGTTCCTCCCTATGCTCAATAGTTTCTCTGATCATTGTATTCACTTCTTCGAGATTGTCCAATGCTCCAATTGCAAGTTCCTGTGAAGCGCCATTGATGTTGTAGGGGGGTTTTATTTTATTCAGCACATTGATCACTTCCTGATTTGCAAATATCATCCCTATGCGCAATGCGGCAAGTCCCCATGCTTTTGAAAGCGTTTGCATAATCACAAGGTTGGGATAATCTTTCAATGCCGGTACAAAAGAGCGATGCCTGCTAAAGTTTATATAGGCCTCATCAAGTACAATCATGCCATTGAAATTATTTAACACCATTTCAATATCTTCTCTATTGAGATTATTGCCTGTTGGGTTATTTGGCGAACATAAAAAAATAATTTTTGTGTGTTCATCAATAGCAGTCTCTATAGCTTCAAGATGTAAATTAAAATCAGGAAGCAATGGAACTTCTTTCACTTCCACGTTATTGATGTGGCCATACACTTCGTACATGCCATAGGTAGGCGGACAAATAATGATGTTATCTTCTTTGGGTTCACAAAAAGCACGAATGAGCAGGTCTATACATTCATCGCTGCCATTGCCTAAAAGAATTTCATCGGGCGAAATCTTTTTTATGAAACTTAATTTTTCCTTTAGCTGTATTTGTTGCGGGTCCGGATAGCGATTGTACCACTTCGTAAGCGGAGAACCTAAGCTGTTTTCATTCGCATCTAAAAAAACTTTTGCTGTTCCGCTGAATTCACTTCGAGCAGATGAATAGGGCTTCAAATTTCTTATATTATTACGTATAAGACTATTCAGATCAAAATTCATTATTTACTTTTTACTCTGAAAGTGCAGTTTATCTACGCCGTACCTTAATGAGAACATAAAATCTTATAACCTGATCTTAATGGCTTCAGCATGTGCCGTTAATCCTTCTGCTTCAGCCATTTCAATTACTGTATCAGCAATCTTTTCCAAACCATCTTTCGATAATTTTTGAAAAGTAATTTTTTTTAAAAAACTATCTACACTAACTCCGCTGTAAGACCTTGCGAATCCATTTGTTGGGAGTGTGTGATTTGTGCCACTTGCATAATCACCTGCGCTCTCCGGTGAATGTGGACCTATAAAAACAGAGCCTGCATTTGTTATCTGATCTGCAACAGCTTCTGCATTTGTACAATTAATTATTAAATGTTCTGCTGCATAGTCATTTGCTAAAGCAATTCCTTCATCTATACTATTTACAATAATTGCTTTGCTGTTTTCTAATGCTTTTGATGCAAAATCTTTACGTGGCAAAGCTCTTATCTGATCCTGTATTTGTATCAGGCATTCATCAATTATAGATGCCGAAGTAGAAATTAAAATTACCTGGCTATCCCTGCCATGTTCAGCTTGCGCAAGCAAGTCGGCGGCTATGAAATCCGGAGCAGCTGTTTCATCGGCAAGCACACAAACTTCGCTTGGACCTGCTGGCATATCAATGGCAATTCCATCCATCTGCACCAACTGCTTTGCTGCAGTTACATATTGGTTGCCAGGACCAAATATTTTGTAAACAGGTGGAATGGTTTCGGTTCCATAAGCCATTGCAGCTATAGCTTGTGCGCCACCGATCCTGAAAATTTTTGTTATACCCAATAAATTTGCTGTGTATAAAATTGTAGGATGAATTTTTCCTTGTGCACTACAAGGTGTACACAATATGATTTCTTTGCACTTCGCTAAAATAGCAGGCACACCCAACATCAAGACCGTAGAAAATAATGTCGCTGTGCCACCGGGAATATAAAGTCCCACTTTTTCAATACCCACATTTTTTCGCCAGCATTCTACTCCATCCATTGTCGTGATCACCTTTACTTCTTCTATCTGTGCGGAATGAAATTTTTCTATATTGTTTTTTGCCTGCTGTATGGCAGCTTTTAGCTTATCCGAAATGAAATTTGCTGCACTGGTTATTTCTTCTTCGCTTACTTGAAATTTTTCCAGAAGGATGCCATCAAAATTTTCAGTCAATCTCTTTAATGCTTTATCTCCATCTTCCTTTACTTCATTTATTATATTTTGCACAGAAATAATTACTGAAGCATCCTTCGATGATGGACGCTCAAATAATTGTGGCCAATTACGTCGTTCAGGATTTTTAATTATTTGCATGCCTATGATGGTAAATCAAATTATCATCTTTTCAATTGGCACCACTAAAATGCCCTGGGCACCGGCTGCTTTCAATGCCTCAATCTTTTCCCAAAACTCATCTTCACTCAACACACTATGAATAGAACTCCAACCTTCATCTGCTAATGGCAACACTGTTGGACTTTTCATGCCTGGCAACAATCTGAAAATTTCTTCCAATGCCTCATTCGGTGCATTTAATAAAATATACTTATTCCGTTTTGCTGCATGCACAGCATTGATGCGGAATATAAGTTTATCCAGTAGCGTCGTATGTTCAGAAGTCAGGTTTAAATTGCTAATCAAAACAGCCTGACTCTCCAACACAGTTTCCGCTTCTCTTAATCCATTGGTAGAAAGTGTATATCCGCTGCTGACAAGGTCGCAAACAGCATCAGCCAAACCTATACTGGGTGCTATTTCAACCGAACCGCTGATTTCATGTATATCTGCTTCTATCCGGTTCTTCCTTAAGAATTGTGCACACAAAAATGGATAACTGGTTGCTATTTTCTTTCCTTTCAAATCTTGTATTCCATGATATTCCACACCTCTTGGCACTGCAATGGATAGCCGACACTTGCCAAAGCCCAGTTCAGAAACAATCTCCACCTGCTTGCATTTTTCATGCAAAACATTTTCGCCAATGATACCAATCTGCGCTACCCCATCCTGCACATATTCCGGAATATCATCATCCCGCAAAAAATAAACTTCAAGCGGAAAATTCTCTGCTATGCTTTTTAGAGGATTATGGCCATTCCTTACTTCTATGCCACAATCGTTCAGTAATTGAAGGCTGTCCTCGCTCAGACGACCTTTTTTTTGAATAGCAATTTTTAGATTCATAATTATAAAAAATAAAGGCTCACCTGTGGTAAGCCTCGTTTTATTGTACTATCTACATACAACCGGCCCAACCTTACATGAGGGGTTGATGATGGTGTATGTATATTAATAATCTCATTTCGGGTGCAAAAATAAACCCCTAAACCCTCTGTAACAAAAGTTTTTTGACACCCCTTTTGATTTTCTTACCTTACCAGCATTAACTTTTTATTATGCGCATTTCAAAATACGTTACAATTTGTTTATTTATTTTATTCAATTTCCTGATCTCAACGGGCCAGGATGGAACCACATACAAAACCCCACCAAAGGATATTGCAGATCTTGTGTTGGCAAAACCTACGCCTTCAGCAATAATTGATGGCAAAGCTGAATGGATGTTATTGTTGGAAAGAAGTGATTTCCCCGGTATCGAAGATTTAGCGAAACCCGAACTTCGTATCGCTGGTTTACGTATCAATCCGAACAATTATAGTCCTACCCGGACAGGTTCTTTCAATGCTATTTCCATAAAAAATATTAAGTCGGGAAAACTTTTTCAGATTGATGGCTTGCCAAAAGATTTGAGAGCTACAAATGTGCAATGGTCACCGGACGAATCCGGTTTTGCATTGATACATAATGGCTCTGCTCAACTTGACTTGTATGTAGTAAACCTTGCAGATAAAAAAGCAAAAAAAATAAATTCCAATGGTTTAAATACCGTATTGGGTGGCAGCTATCAATGGGCCGGAAACAACAGCTTGATGTATAAAACCATTGTAGCAGGTAAAAAACTAAATGAACGGCAGGCTGCTCCGAGCGGGCCTATTGCACAGGAAAATATTGGAAAATCTGCTGCATCGAGAACTTACCAGGACCTGATCCGCAGTGCTTATGATGAAAGCCTTTTTGAACATTATGGAACAGCTCAATTAGTGAGCAGCGACCTTTCATCAGAAACACCAATCGGCCTACCTGGCCTATATCGCAGTATCAGTGTTTCTCCGGATAATAAATTCATTTTGGCCACTACGGTAAATACACCTTTTTCTTACCTGGTACCAGCTCAGGGATTTCCACATACAGTAAAAGTGATGGACATGACTGGCAGGGTGATCCGGGAACTGGCAACGAATCCTTCAAGTGAAGGCCAACCGATCGGTTTCGATGATGCAGCCTTTTTCCCCCGGGGATTTAATTGGCGGGATGATAAACCTTCCACTGTTATTTATGTGCAGGCAGTTGATAAAGGTTTGGGTAAAAGCAAGTCGGAATACCGCGATGCTGTATATGCTTTAGATGTAGCCGGTGATGGACAGCCGAAAGAATTATTCAAAACCAAACGCCGGTTTGGAGGAATTACGTGGGGCAATGATGATGTTGCTGTTTTTTATGAAAGAACAAATACAGACCGAAAAGTAAGAATGAACCGTTACAATCCATCGACCGGAAAGGTAGATTCTCTTTTCGAACGAAGCAGTAATGATGCATATAGTGATATAGGAACAGCAATGACTGAAAAAAATAATTACGGTCAGCAAACCCTGATCTTATTAAATGGGAAAGAGTTGTTGCTTCGTTCTCAGGGTGCGTCGGCTGAAGGTGATATGCCCCTTATTCAAACATTTGACATTACTAATGGTAAGAAAAATGTCTTGTGGCGTTCACAAGCACCCTATTATGAAAATGTGGTAGAAGTAATTGATGCTAAAAAAGGAATATTTCTCACAAGTCGGGAAAACCCCACCGAGGCAGCAAATTATTATATCAGGAATCTGAATAGTAAGGCTGCACCGGTTGCCATCACAGATTTCAAAAATCCTTATGCAGGATTAGAAGGTGTGAAAAAAGAAAAGATCTCTTATCAACGTGCAGATGGAATTAATCTTACAGGGAATCTCTACTTGCCAAAAGGTTTTGAACCACGTAAGGACAAGCCTCTTCCTGTGGTCATTTGGGCCTATCCTATTGAATACAAATCTGCTGCTGATGCAGCGCAGGTAAGAGGTTCGAAATATACTTTTACCAGGATCAATTATGGTTCACCGATTTTTTGGGTCACACAAGGGTATGCTGTACTGGATGCTGCGGAAATGCCAATAGTAGGCGAAGGTGGTAAACAACCAACTTCTTCGCTTACTTGAAATTTTTCCAGAAGGATGCCATCAAAATTTTCAGTCAATCTCTTTAATGCTTTATCTCCATCTTCCTTTACTTCATTTATTATATTTTGCACAGAAATAATTACTGAAGCATCCTTCGATGATGGACGCTCAAATAATTGTGGCCAATTACGTCGTTCAGGATTTTTAATTATTTGCATGCCTATGATGGTAAATCAAATTATCATCTTTTCAATTGGCACCACTAAAATGCCCTGGGCACCGGCTGCTTTCAATGCCTCAATCTTTTCCCAAAACTCATCTTCACTCAACACACTATGAATAGAACTCCAACCTTCATCTGCTAATGGCAACACTGTTGGACTTTTCATGCCTGGCAACAATCTGAAAATTTCTTCCAATGCCTCATTCGGTGCATTTAATAAAATATACTTATTCCGTTTTGCTGCATGCACAGCATTGATGCGGAATATAAGTTTATCCAGTAGCGTCGTATGTTCAGAAGTCAGGTTTAAATTGCTAATCAAAACAGCCTGGCTGTCCAATACGGTTTCCACTTCTATTAATCCATTGGTAGAAAGTGTATATCCGCTGCTTACAAGATCGCAAACTGCATCTGACAAACCTATGCTGGGCGCTATTTCCACAGAACCGCTTATTTCATGTATCTCTGCTTGCACACGGTTTTTCCTTAAAAATTGTTCGCACAACAATGGATAGCTTGTAGCTATTTTCTTTCCCTTCAAATCATTTATTCCGTTGTATTCCACACCTCTTGGTACGGCAATGGAAAGACGACATTTGCCAAAGCCCAGTTCGGAAACAATTTCCACCTGCTTACATTTTTCATGCAATACATTTTCACCGATAATACCTATTTGCGCCACGCCGTCCTGCACATATTCAGGAATATCATCATCACGCAAGAAATATACTTCAAGCGGAAAATTTTCTGCGATGCTTTTTAGATGATTATGTCCATTCTTTACATCAATGCCACAATCGTTCAATAATTGAAGGCTGTCGTCGTGCAGACGTCCTTTTTTTTGGATAGCAATTTTTATACTCATATTTGATAAACTAAAGGCTCACCTGTGGCAAGCCTTGTTTTATTGTACTATCTACATACAACCGGCCGACCTTAAATAAGGCTTCGAAGGTGGTGGTGTATATTAATTAATAATTTCATTGAGGGTGCAAAAATATACCCCCCGACTCCCTGAAACAAAACTTTTTTGATTTCCATTTTTAATTCCTGCTTACCTTAACAGGATAATTTTTGCACTATGATCAAGCTAAAAAATACCATAATTTTTTTTATTTTATTTATTTGCCTCAACGCATCAGGACAGGATGGTACTTTATATAAAACACCCCCAAAAGATATTGCAGATCTGGTGTTGGCAAAGCCTACCCCAACAGCAATGATAGATGGCAAAGCAGAATGGATGTTGTTGCTTGAAAGAAGTGATTTCCCAGGTATTGACGAATTGGCGCAACCGGAACTGCGAATTGCAGGTCTGCGTATCAATCCAAATAATTATAGTCCTACAC
>MWVT01000238.1_pt1 | contig 12081 bp, 7 predicted proteins | sample 1047201 | NCBI WGS metagenome assembly MWVT01 (sample SAMN06349988, study PRJNA376086) | soil metagenome | isolation source: TG5-1 sample Antarctic (ecotone) soil | place: Antarctica | collected 2015-01-13 | reverse complement strand
CTACGAAATCCGCTCACAGATCGGCGCGGGCGGCATGGGCGAAGTCTATTTGGCGCGCGATCCGAAGATCGGGCGCGACGTGGCGATCAAAGTCCTGCCCGCCGACTTCTCCGCTGATAAGGAACGGTTGGCGCGGTTCGAGCAGGAGGCGCAGGCCGCGGGTGCGCTCAACCACCCGAACATCCTCTCGATCTATGACGTGGACACTCACGACGGCGCGCCTTACGTCGTCTCGGAACTGTTGGAGGGCGAGACGCTGCGCGAGCTGATAGGCGGCGCGCCCCTCCCGCCCCGCAAGGCCGTCGACTACGCGTTGCAGATCGCGCGCGGCCTTGCCGCCGCGCACGAGCGGGGGATCGTCCACCGCGACGTCAAGCCGGAGAACCTCTTCGTCACGAAGGACGGGCGTGTAAAGATCCTCGACTTCGGGCTGGCCAAGCTGACGGAGCGCGACAGCGACGCGGCGAGGAGCGAGCTGCCGACGCGCCGGGTCAACACCGACTCGGGCGCGGTCATGGGCACCGTCGGCTACATGTCGCCGGAGCAGTTGCGCGGGAAGCCGGTCGATCCGCGCACTGACATCTTCTCTTTCGGCGCGGTGCTCTACGAGATGTTTTCGGGCAAGCGAGCCTTCCAACGCGACTCGGCGGCGGACACGATCAGCGCCATCCTGCGAGAAGACCCGCCGGAACTGTCCGAGACGAATAAGGAGATCAATCCCGCGCTCGACCGCGTGGTCAGGCGGTGTCTGGAGAAGAACCGCGAGGAACGTTTTCATTCTGCAAGCGATCTCGCCTTCGCGCTCGACGCGCTCTCCGGCACGCAGGCGTCCGGCGCGGCGACCGCTGCCGTCGAGACTGCGGAAGTTCCCAAGCCCGCACCCCGGCGCAGATTTCTCGAACGTCTTGGCTGGATCGTGGCGGCGCTCCTGCTCGCCTCGACCCTCACGCTCGCCTTCGTCTCCTTCCGACGCACGGAGCCGCGCGCCGAGACCGTGCGCTTCGCTGTGCCCGCGCCGGAGAAGATGGCTTACCGCGGGTCGCTCGCGCTCTCGCCCGACGGTCGCCGCCTCGCCTTTGTCGTCACGGGCACCGGCGGCAATTCGCTCTGGGTGCGTGCGCTTGATTCGTTGGAGGCACACGAACTGCCGGGCACGGAGGGGGGCGACTTTCCGTTCTGGTCGCCGGACGGTCGCTTCATTGGATTCTTCGCGGGTAACAAACTCAAGAGGATTGACACGGCGGGCGGCTCGCCGCAGGTGTTGGCCGACACCAGTGGCGACCCACGCGGCGCTGCATGGGGTTCAGACGGCACGATCATCTTCACCCCGAATTTCACTTCGCCGCTCTTGAAAGTCTCGGCGGCAGGCGGGGCGGTCGAGCCCGTGACCGAACTCGATCAGTCGCGGGAGCAGACCTCGCACCGCTGGCCCTCTTTCCTGCCGGACGGTCGCCACTTCCTTTACTTCTCGCGCGGCACGAAGAAGGATGTGGAGGGGATTTACGTCGGGTCGCTCGATGCAAAGGAGGGGAAGTTTCTCCTCAACACCAACCTGCGCGCGGCATACGCGACGGCGGGCGCGACGGGTGCCGGTTATCTGCTTTTCATGCGCGACAAGACGCTGATGGCGCAACCCTTCGACGCAAGCAGCCTGCAACTAACGGGCGAGCCTTCAGTCGTCGCGGAGGGTGTACTGACCGTCCCCGACGAGGGCGGGCCCACAGCCTACGCGGCTTTTTCCGCCTCGGCGAACGGGCATCTGTCTTACCTGCCGGGCAGCCTCTCGTTGACTCAGATGGGCTGGTTCGACCGGGCGGGCAAGTCGCTCGGCTCGGTCGGCTCCCCGGGCTTGTTCGCCGAACTCTGGCTCTCGCCCGACGGGAAGCGGGTCGCGTTCGACCGCTTAGACTTGCAGTCGCCCGACATCTGGCAACTTGATCTCGCGCGCTCGACGACGACGAGATTCACGTTCGACGCGGCGGCGGACACTTGCCCGGTCTGGTCTGCGGACGGGAGCCGCATCTTCTTCTCATCGACCCGCGACGGCGGTAAATTCAACCTCTATCAGAAAATTTCGAGCGGTGCGGGCAGCGACGAGTTACTGCTCAAGACGGACTACAACACTTTCGCCAACGATTGGTTTTCGGGGAAGGCTGGCGAATTTCTTCTCTACGAGAGCGACAGCCCTAAAGGTAAGGTGGACCTCTGGGTGCTGCCGCTCGCGGGCGAGCGAAAACCCTACCCGTTCCTCCAGACGGAGTTCAACGAAACCCACGCGCAGTTCTCGCCCGACGGGCGCTTCGTCGCCTACGTCTCGGACGAGGCGGGGCGCGCGGAGGTTTACGTGCAGAGCTTCCCGGCTTCGGGCGGCAAGTGGCAGATTTCGACGGGCGGCGGCGACGAACCACAGTGGCGGCGCGATGGCAGGGAACTGTTCTACGTGGCCCCCGACAAAACTCTGATGGCGGTGCCGATCACAGCGGCGGGCGACTCCTTCGATCCCGGCTCTCCCCTCGTGCTCTTCCTGACGCGCATCCCTTCGGGCAACCTGACCGGCGACCGGAACCACTTCGTCGTCGCCGCCGACGGGCAGCGATTTCTCATCAACAACCTCATCAATGAAGGCAACACGCAGCCCATTGCGCTCGTCCTGAACTGGGCAGCCGAATTGAAGCGCTGATGACGGATGACGGCTGCGGGCACATCTCTTAACCGCTATGAAGTGCGCGCAAAGTTAGACGTGCGTCATGACCAGCCTCGACGTCAAGTTTATCTTCGAGTGGCCCTTCTCCCATGTGTCATCAAAATTGCGGGAGAGCCAATTTCAAGACATGTTATAAGCAACGCTCTCAGGCTGGAATTCTTTTTGAAGGTATAGCTTCGCCGAACGGGTTAAGATAAAATCTGTTATCTTGCTTGGTCAGAGTGCAGAGCAAATGGCACTCTTTTATTTATGTAGAGGTCGCAGTCCCTACCTCGCCAGAAGCGAGATCAGTTTCAAGAATCAAGTCCAATAAAAACCAACGGGACAATACAGTCATAACATTCCGTTGAAAGTGCATTGCTCTAGTTTGCAGAGGCCAAAGCGTGCCCCTTGTGTGGACAGGCTTTGTTGTCTGAGAACGAAATATCCATCCACCGGATGATGATTTGCATCAGCCTCTCGCCCTCTCCCAGAGTCCTATAACGCTAAGATAATAAGCGTTTAAACCTTATCCGTTATCAGTCCCTTGACTCGCCCAGGTGATCAAGACGTGATGAACTTCTGCCTCGGTTGTCTTGACGTCTAATCTTACTCCACCAGTGACGCCTCATCATCACACATCCTTATTTCTTTTTTCACGTCGAAAAATAGTGAAACTCGTTAGCCCCGACCTTAACGCCCGCTTAACATACATTCCTTGAGACTCCCCGTCATCCTTCGATCAATCAGACAAAATAGTCCCCTGCTCTGTGTGCGTGTCTCTCCGTTGAAAATTTCTGCGATACGTTTGACTTGTCTCAGCCACTCATTAGTAGGAGAATAGGAATAATTAGCAAGCTATAGCCAAAGTTGAACCGAGATCAAGATTGAAACAGACTGAGTACCAAAGGATGGATCAAATGCTGAATTTCACACATAGACCTCTTCTCGTCTTCGCCGCAGGCTTTCTTTTGCTTGCGTGCGTGTCACTTAATCTTCATGCTCAAGACCAGCCTTCCGGCGGGACGCCGCGAAGACCCAGACCTGAACCTACGCCAACTCAGCCATCAACGCCAAACAAGCGCGGGAACATCCTCGGAGGTATCAGGCAAGGGCCAAAAGTTCAATTCGTGGAAGGTATCCGCGGAGCTATCCGCTGGAAGAAAGAATACGGCTTGCCATCTACGGACGGCGGCCAGACTCCGAATAAGGCATTGAATTGTACTGCGTTCAGGGTGACCGTAACCGTGCAGGAAGGCGCGCCCGGCACATTCGGCCAAGCTACAAGTGTTGGTTACTGGACCGTTCAGAACGAGCCGTCAGAGGAGAATGGCTATTACGTTTGCCGCTATTCCATCTCTAACCCAAGCACTCTTCCGCGCAATCGAGTAATCACTGTCTCCTCATTCCTTGGCCCATTCGCCAGCGAGGAACTCAATCAGGCACTCATCACAGGAGGTTGGTTTGGCGATGGCCAGCCCAAACCGCCGTCCGGTTACCAGCGCGTCGCGGTTGGCGGGCGCGGAGTTACCTTAACAGACGCCGAGCCACGCGCAACTGTAGATTTTGAGATGGAATACCGTCCTGTCCCGTCATCGCCTAGATAATTGCTCGCGATGCATTCATCAAATGAAGGGCAGAATAAATCATGGAAGACCCACACCGATTCTTTCCCGGTATCTCATGTGGCCTCTTTTTCTCTTTGTCCCGAGATGACTGCCGTTGCTCAGAGAGTTAAAGTGCCTCCCCAGAAAAAAGTGGATCAGATAACCGTTACGGATCGAAGCAGAGAGAGATCGTCCAACGCCAAGAACAAAATCGGAGTGCAGGACCCCATCCCCGCGAATGCGATCAGGGTCAACGTCCGCTACCGGAAAGAGTACGTCTACCATTGGACTGAAGGCGTGTTCGCCGGTAGCGGGCCGACCTCTTGCGATGAGTTCCTAATCTCCGCACTGCTCGGAGAGGGGAACGTTCGACCCCGAAACCCGATCCCCATCGGGAGTGTATATTCCGCTCCGATAGTGAGCCGATTTCCGCTTGGAAAGTGAGCCACCTGCAGCCTTGAACATCCGGTAGTCTGGTCAGAGTCTTCAACTCTGAATGGCTGCTGGAGGAAAGGGATGCTGAAGATGGATCAGGTTCATGTGATCCGCCACAAGGTTCACATCGAGGGACAGAGTGCCCGCCGCGTCGCACGCGAGATGAAGTTGAGCCGCCGCACGGTGGCCAGGTATCTGACGGTCGCCGCGCCGGTCCGACGCGAGTCATCGAAGCGCTGAATTCGAGGATTCAAGCCCCTCTCTAACTAAAAAGCGGCCCTCAACCCCGCAGTGAAACCGGACAAAATTCGGTCATTCTGGAATTTTCAAACAGCTTCTAAGAGCCAGCCGTCGTCACTGCTGCGGCGAAAAGCAGTAGCACAACACAGGCGATTGATAGCTTCGATGTCATTCTTTCCACCTCTTTCTCTCCTTCAACTTTGTGATGACGACGGCGTAGTCGCCGGATCGGTAATATCAACTCGCATTTCGCGTGTACCACTGAAAGAGGTCACACAATGAGGAAACGCTTAGGGCTTTTCTCACGGCTTATAGTTCCGGCTTAAATGCAACTTCACCGCGGCATCGAATCCTCGCTGTCCAGCATCACTTAAAGAATTTCTAATCTTCAGTGAACCCGGCCCCGTCGCCGTGTTCCCCTTCGCACCTAGCGCCGGGTTACCGAAGATGCCCGTCGCAATATCGAAGCCCAGCCGATAGAAGACATCCCTGTCGACAGTGCGCGCCTCCGCTACGACTGCATCCGCCCGAGCGATAGCTGCTCCCTTGGCAGCAAACTCGGCGTTTCTGTTCCGCTCCAGTGAAAATGCAACGGCCATCTCAAATCCTACCTGTTCGGCTGGGTTGAGTGAGTCATGGATACTTTGCTTACCGGGGCCGGATGCGGTCTGCCCTTCCGCTGCTGCCATGCCGATATCGAATCCTCGTCGAGCGGGGCCTTCCGGTTGTTGGTTCCGAAGTTCTGTAGCCAGCGGGTCCTGATTCGCGATAGCCTCCCCCTTCGCAGCAAGAGCGTTCACGGTGGCGCGACACTGGGCTTCGAGGCCGGGCGCGGCCGGGTTGTTTCGCGCGCGCGCGCGCAGCGCAGAGTCGCATATCGACACGGGCGGAGCGCCCGTCGGCGACACCTTCACCCTGCCTAAGACTCTGACCGGTTTCGGCGGCAACTTTGCCTCGCCGCAGATGAGGCCCACTGCATCCAGCCACACACCAGACCGCCCGTTGATGCCGACGCCTACGAGTCCAGACGGGCAGCGCTGCGTACCGTCGCCCTCGACGACAGGATTACCTCCAAAAAGATCATACGTAGATTTGGCAACGGGACCGTCGAACACTGCGGACGGAAACTCGCTCGGCTGTTGAGTAGTGGCAGCGATGCCGCAAAATAGATGAATGTTATTGACGGTGACCGTTTTTACGCCTTCCGCCCTGACGTACATACCTATCACGATTGGCGTGTCCTTCGGGCAGATGACGTTCGTGACACCTCCTCCCGTTCCTCCATACCAACCGCTTTCAAGCTTCACTATGTCGAATCCGAATGGATCCTTGCCTGTGGTTAGCCCCGAGCCGCTGGTCAGTTGAACGGGATTCGTCTCGCGTGTTCCAAAGGCGGCGACACACAGGGGACGAATCGCATCAACATCATCACCCGCGCGCAACTCGAAGCCGGTCAGGAGTTCATTACCCGGGCAACGTGCAATGAACTGACCGCCACCCCTGCCGCCAATCGGCGGCAGTATGGAGGTTTGGGCCTGCGCGGAAAGAGCAATGAACAACATCGCCGCGGGGACGCTAATAGCAGCCCAACGTCGTCGTGTCTCCGAGAACCTCGCAGTCATGCGGCTGCGCCGTCGCAACTGCCATCGTGTGCATTTCACGCTCGTGTCTTTCATCAACTTCCTCTTCAATTCTTTGCTGCGGTGAGAGTCAGCATCGAGACGATTTTCGGCGTACCCACTTGTCCTTCTCGGTGTTTCAAAACTTTAGTTGATTATGGTCATTGTGCAGCCAAGAAGCTGGATTACTATGACTTCAAACTGGGCTTGCGAGTTTCCGCGCTGGGGATGATACCCACTTCCCGCTGCTCAATGCCCGCGCTCATGATGTCAACTATACCAACAGCTTGGTCGAAGGCTTTGCTGGTCTGTGTCCTGCGGATAAAGGCTTCATTGACCCTTGGCGTCAACCGCTGTTGTGCGACAGGTACGGAGTGAAAATCGTCACGCCTGTCAGATCAAACATGGCAGAAGAGCATCCCAAAGCATTGCGAAAGTTCTGCTCACGAATTCGCAAAATCATGGAGACTGTCGGCTCACATCTCACCGAACGCTTTGCTGTGGCGAAGATTCGGGTACATGACTTGTGGCATTTTTAACATCGCTTGATTCGCAAAGTCTTGTCGCATACGGTGATGGTCTTTCTAAATATACAACTGGGTCGTGATCCGTTAGACCTTGATGGTTTGGTCACTGCCTAGAAAGAGTCACATTAGGTTGGCTAACGTCCTGCGCCCCCCCGCCCCATTGAAAGATCAATGCAGTTCGGTCGGTATTTCATTCGGGTTGTTGCGGAATCAGCACGCGGTCACGATCCCTGAGGGGTGGTTTGAAATATCCATGTCCAGTAGTGACGTAAAAATTATCCACTTTTTTTACGCCGAAGAAACTCCAATAGTGATTGGGGTCATTCATGTACGCCGGGATCGTTCGCGCGTCGGGATACCTCTCGGCTGCCGTCGGCGAAGTGTCTACCTGACTTCCATGCAGCTTCTGCTTGAGTTGCGCGTTGGCGGGGGTCTCAAACCTCATGAGAAACCACCGTTCGTTAACATTTCGTACATCAATGGGTCTATCAACCCACGAGCACTCTCCTGGGCGCAACCCTTCGCCTCTCGGGCCAGCAGCATACGGGCCGGGCTCGGAGGTCAGTAGAATGGTGATGATGGTTTCGCGGGTCGAGTCGACCTTCGAGTTCTCGGCAGTGAACATGCCCACGCCTCGGAAGCCGCGACACCGAATTTCATTCGAGGGCGGCTCCGGTCCGGGCTTCAGCAAGTCCGCAAGGCGCGCACCGGCTGCATCTGAATTCTTGTTGTATACCTGGCCGTAGGGCGAGTTCAAGTCAGTCGCGCCGGACCCTCTCGGTCCACGCTCGGGGGCAGATGAAGGCGGGGCCACGCCTAAATGCAACTTCACTGCGGCATTAAATCCCCTCTGGCCGGCGGCACTGAGCGCATCTCGAATTCCCAGAGAACCTGGCCCCGTCGCCGTGTTACCTTGTGCGCCGAGGGCCGGGTTCCCGAAGATGCCCGTCGCGATATCGAATCCCAGCCGATAAAAGACGAGATCGGACGCTGCCCTATATCTGAAGTCCGGTTCGGCGTTGCGGGCCTCCGCGACCTTTTTATCCACGTTAGCGATGGCCGCTCCAATGCCAGCCAACTTAGCGTTTCTATTCCGCTCCAGGGAAAATGAAACAGCAGTGGCAAATCCTCCCTGTTCGGCTTGATCCAGTGAGTCATGAAGTCTCTGTTTACCTGGCCCGTCCGCCGTCTGCCCTTCGGCAGCTGCCATCCCGATATCGAATCCCCGGCGGGCGGGACCCTCGGGTTGCTGGTTGCGGAGTTCGACAGCCAGCGGGTCCTGATTGGCGATAGCTTCTCCTTTGGCCGCAAGAGCGTTCACGTCAACCGCCTGTTTTTCCTGAGAGCCGGCTGTCGTCACCGCTGCGGCGAAAAGCAGCACAACGAAGGCGACTGTTAGCTTTGATATCATTCTTTCCATGTCTTCCTTTCGTGTCCTTACGACTGCGAAGTAGTGCGCTTCTATAGCGAACCTATCCGGGATGTGTAACAGAGGCCAGTACCGCCTGCTCAAGCTGGGTGTTGTCCAGCACTGACCCGCCCAGCTTGAGCAGGCGATACTGACTTGCTCTCGCGCCACATCTCATTAGGTTAGCTGTAAATCCTTGTCTTGCGTCCCTCTTCTTTCGCCCAGGGTTGTGCGAACCCCTGAAGAAAGTTTCCCATGTCCCACTTCTTTGGGGCCGTCCCAGATAGGCTTGCCGTCCTTGCGGGCGAAGCGAAGCTTGTACCATCTCCCGACCCTCAACGGACAATCGGGGCTGATGCTACCGGGAGCAACGCAATGACTTTTTTGAAGCCCTGCCATCCGGTACCGATTTCCATCGGACCTTCCCAACCTTTTACTCTGCCTAATACTCTGCCTAAATTACCCGAGCCGTATTGGAAGTCGTGTCTGTACCAAAGCAGTTTTCCATCGTCCTTGATAGCCAGAATGACGCCGCCGCCGGCTGGGATGATCTGACGGAAGTTGGCCCAACCGGTCCCCACCTGCCGCGCCGACTCCCAGGACGGCTCGCCGGTCTGCCAGCCGATCTGTTGGTACAGTAGCAGTGTGCCGTCGGGTTTGACTGCGTAGACCTTCCCCTCACCCGTGGAAAAGATCTCCTTGAAATCCTGCCACCCCGACTGCACTGACGTTCGTTCATACTTCCGGCTCAAATGCAGCTTTACTGAGTCATTAAATCCCCGCTGTCCGGGAGCGCTTAGTAAATCTCGAATTCCCATAGAACCCGGCCCCGTCGCCGTGTTGCCCTGCGCGCCCAGCGCCGGGTTACCGAAAATCGCCGTCGCGATATCGAATCCCTGCCGATACAGTGCATCCGTTTCGGCAGCACGGGCCTCCGCAACGACTGCATCCGCTTGAGCGATACCAGCTCCCCTGGCAGTCAAATCAGCGCGGCACTTTTCTTCAAGGCCGGGCGCGGCGGGGGAGTTTCGCGCGCGGGCAATGCGCGCCGAGTCGCAGATCGACACGGGCGGGCCGGGCGGGGACAGCGATTTGGGGCCGGTCCAGGTATTCGGGCCGCCGCCGTCGGCGTAGCCTCCATGCCGGTACCACAGCAGGCTGCCGTCAGCCCGCAGCGCGTAGACGATGCCTTCGCCGCCGGAAAAGATTTTGGTGAAGCTCCAGCCGTGACCGACCTCGACAGGTGGCGGCCAGTTACGAGAACCATCATTGAAGCCGTCGTGGCGATACCACAGCAATTTGCCATCCTCGGTGAGCGCGTAGATGCTGTTGCCGCCTGCCGGGATCACGTCCTTGAAATTCCAACCGTTGCCAACTTTCTTCGGTCCCTGCCAGGGAGACTCGCCGGTATCCTTTCGATACCAGAGCATGTCGCCGTCGTTCTTGATGGCATAGACCCACATCGGCTGGTAATTCGGCGGTGTCTTGCTGAATGTGCCGATGAATCCGGGTGGCGGTGAATCAACCGACGGTTCGGGTGGCGTTGTGAAGAGTCCCAAATAGCGATTGATTTCGTCCCAGATCGGCGCAATCGGAGCATCAGCGCATTCGGGTGTCGCAGCGACCCACATCCAACTGTTGGGGGGACATGTCTGGCCGGCCAGGCAGCGCGACTTACACAGGGAATGCACACCAACGAGAACTTGTCCCCGGTTAAGAACTTCCGCGAATGAAGGGCCGCCGCTGTCGCCACCGGCGATCCCTTGTCCTGCGGTGCTCGGATACCAGAAGCGGTTGCCGCTGTCGTTGTCCTGCCGTGTGGTCTTGACGAAGCCGACCCGATATTGCCCGTCCTGTTGGGACGGCGTGGCGCTCGCGCCTGACCCTTGCGCGAACTGGTTGATGCCGCGACCGAAGATCATGATCGGCACTCCGACCGGTGTGCCGAAATAGGGAAACTGGCCGTCGCGGAATATGTCCCGGTTGTAGTTGGTGGTTGACCCACGCACGGAAAAGGGCGTTGCGACCCTGATGATCGCGACATCGAGCGGCCTAAAAGTAATGATTCGCATCGACTGCCGTGGTTCCTGGACATTCTTCCAGTTCGCTGTCAGGGTGACGCTGTTTTCGGGAATTGTTATGAACTGTCCGGGGTTCGCCGGGTCCGGATTATCCACACAGTGAGCAGCCGTAACCACCCAGTTATTCCTAAGCAGCGAGCCACTACAGCCGATGCTCAGTGTCACCAGTCCATATTCCTCCTGGCGCTCGGGACTGACGACTGAGCCACCGACAAGCCCCTGCTGTACTTTGCCGGTATTCTCTTGCGCACTGGCGACGCCGACGAATGTGATTGCCGTCACTGCCGCGAGCGCGATGCGAAGAAAGCGAATGCTCAACTCTTGATGCAAATGCTTCATGACTTAATTAACCTCCACGGCGGAGAGATCCGCCGCATAATAAAGAACGAAGACGCGTGACTCGTAAACTCTCTCTATCGCTCGGTTCTTGCTTCCGAAGGATCTGTCGTTGCCGCTCGATGCGATTTCGCGCGCGGCTCTACAACCCTGACTGTCAGCCAACAAAACAATCTCTCAATGAGGGACATCCATCAGAGCTTGTAATTCCGGCTTAAATGCAACTTCACCGAGGCATCGAATCCTCGCTGTCCCGCAGCACTGAGTGAATCTCTAATCTTCAGCGAACCCGGCCCCGTCGCCGTGTTGCCCTTTGCGCCCAGCGCCGGGTCACCGAAGATGCCCGTCGCAATATCGAAGCCCAGCCGATAGAAGACATCCCTGTCGACAGTGCGCGCCTCCGCTACGACTGCATCCGCCTCTGTAATGACCGCTCCCTTGGCAGCAAACTCGGCGTTTCTGTTGCGCTCCAGTGAAAATGCAACGGCGGTGTTGAAGCCTTCCTGTTCGGCTGGGTTAAGTGACGCGCGGATGCTCTGCTTACCGGGACCATCGGAGGTCTGTCCTTCCGCTGCCGCCATGCCGATGTCGAATCCACGCCGCCTGTCGAAGCCGCGTCGCCTGTCACCCTCCGGCTGCTGGTTGCGGAGCGCTACAGCCAACGGGTCTTGATTCGCAATTGCTTCTCCCTTGGCGGCAAGTTCGTTCTGCCGGGTCATGTCGATGGCCTGTTTTTCCTGAGAACTGGCCGTCGTCACTGCTACGGCGCAAAGCAGTAGCACAACACAGGCGACTGATAGCTTCGATGTCATTCTTTCCACCTCTTTCTCTCCTTCAACTTTGTGATGGCGATGCGTAGTCGCCGGATCGGTAATATCAACTCGCACATCGCGTGTACCACTGAAAGAGGTCACACAATGAGGAATCGCTTAGGACTTTTCTCACGGCTTATAGTTCCGGCTTAAATGCAACGAAGAAAAGAGTTCCCTTCCCTGTGCCGATGAGACCAAAGCGACAAAAGCACCGCTATACTGTTTGGGGCGAACCGTTTGGCTCCTTGGCCGCACTAAGCCTTTAATCAGCTGCGTCCCAGGCGAGCCAGCGTTGTGAGAGGACCGGCAATGCTCAACCCGTCGCCTTCAAAC
>MWVT01000237.1_pt1 | contig 12097 bp, 10 predicted proteins | sample 1047201 | NCBI WGS metagenome assembly MWVT01 (sample SAMN06349988, study PRJNA376086) | soil metagenome | isolation source: TG5-1 sample Antarctic (ecotone) soil | place: Antarctica | collected 2015-01-13 | reverse complement strand
CTTAGCTTTCGCCAAGACGCGCTCGAACGAAACCCGCTCGAACGGCTCCAACGAATCGTTTTTAAGCTGCCCCTCGATCCACGCGCAGAGCGGCGCATAGACGCCGTACCCGTCGCCGGCCACCGTGACCGCCGCGACCCGCGCCGGCGGAGGTGCAGGAGGCTCAGGAGCGCCCGCAGACTCCCCTACCGGCTGCTCGACCGGCTGCGATTGCGCGGCCACCGAGAACCACCCGGCAAGCTTCAATCCGGCATCCCGGAGCGAACACCCCTCCATTGCCGCGACCAGTTCGATCACGTCGCCGCCCTTCTTGCCCTTGCGACCTTTCGCGCAGGGAGCCGAGTGGCATATCCAAACCCGTTTCTCGACGTTGACCGAAAACGTCTCTTTATCGTCCCCCGCCGGATGCGCCGGGAGCGGACACTTACCCCGCTTGTGCGAAGCATTCACTTGGCGCAGTTCCACCCCGTACCGGGCAGCGACCGCCTCGACGGTAGCCACCGCCTTGATCGCCTTGAAGTCCACATATTCGCCCATGCCTGACACCTCGCCTTTTTGGATTTTCCGAGAGCTTCTAGCGGCACGATAGCAACCCGGCGAGGTCTTGCAAGGCGTTCGGATTTTCAGTTTGGCTAGGCTACCGGCGGATCGAGAAAATGACTGACAGGCTGGTGCGTGCGCGGTAAGCGATATGGTGCGCGAGAAACAAAAGTCACTTCATACGCTCAACCCCGACCCATCCCCTCTTTTGTTTCATACGCACCAATAAACTTGGTGCGCGAGAAACAAAAACTTGGTGCGCGAGAAACAAAAACTTGGTGCGTATGAAACAAGGATATGGTGCGCGAGAAACAAAAACTTGGTGCGTATGAAACAAGGAGGCTTTCAAAAAACCTTTGGGAATAGACGGTTTCAGGGTGATTCTAAATCATCTAAGTTCTTCTAAGTCTTTAGAACTATCTCTAACTTACTTCTAACACACTGAGCTTATCGGACGCGGCAAGGTACAGGGAGGGTTAGTGTGTGATAGATTCCGTTTTTGTTTTTTTCTTGGAAGCGGAGAAGAAAACACATATCATCTGACCCGGAACCTATCTGCTCGCATGGATCAACAGGGAACAGCCACAGCCACCGAGGAAACCGCTATCGAGCCGGCGCGAAAAGTACGCGCCGAATTGAACCTTGAACAGTGGTCAATCTGGCAGCCGGCCAAATCCAAAAACGACCCCAAGCCGAGAATCCTCACGAAAGAGATCGCCCTCGACAACGGCGACAAGATAACCGCTCAGGTTGAAATCTCAGTGACGGCACGCGGCGCACTCACCACTGAGGATCAGCGCACCTACTACGCCCTCATCAAATACCACGACGAGAACGGGCGAGCCGACGACACCACCTATTTTTCTCTCAGACAGCTATCGAAGATTCTCGGCAAAGGCTGGGGGACTAGGGCATCCGAAACCATCACCGATTCGCTCGCCCGGTTGTACGGCACGTCGTTCCTTTGGGTGCATTCCTACCGGGACGCGACGACGGGCAAGACCAGCGAATCCCTCGAAGGCTTCCGCATACTCGAAAAGCTCAAGGTGGTTAGGACGAAGCAGGACGGACACACCACCCGCGCCGAAGGCTATTTCAGATTCAACGACGCGATCCTTGCGAATCTCAGGAAGAACCACACCAAGCCCGTCCTGCTGGACGTGGTTTTGAGTTTCAGGAGCGAGGTCGCGCAGATTCTTTACACCCAGCTTGATCGCATCCTTTCGCGGGACATCACCAGCTATGAGAAGCGCACCAAAGAACTGTTCGCGGACTTAGGACTTGAAGGGAAGGAATACGCTTATCAGTCGGCCAGAAAGCGCATTCTCGAAAAGGCCATAGCCGAACTCGAAAACGCACCCCTCAGCAACGGCGCGACCATCGCCAGCGTCACGCTCCAAAAGACCGCAGACGGCAAAGACTATAAGCTCGTCGCCAAGAGGGGACGCGCTAGGGCAAAAAACGCCGCCCCCACGCCCCGTTCTGGTGAGACTCAGGAAAACCCCCACTCAAAAGAAGAACGCCCGTCTGAGAGCCGTATAGAGGCAAAAATAGAGGACAGGGAAGCCGTGCAGAAAGGAAGCGCGCTACTCGCGTATTTCCAACAGGTATTTTTCGGCGCTGATAACACGACCACGAAACCATCGAGGAAGCACCGCGACCTTGCCGATCAGATCGTCGCCAGCCACGGCGAGAGCATCGCGCGCTTCATCGTGGACTTTGCCAAGACCGAGGCCGAGAAAACGAACTACCGGATCGCCACGTTCGGCGCGGTCGCCAACTACGTTGACCGCGCCGTAGCGAGTTACACGCTAGAGCAGGCGCAGATAAAGCGCCGTCTGGAACGGGAGCGCACCGAGGCGACGAGACGGGCAGGGGATCACGCCGCCCAAGAACGTCGGGAACTCGGTTACAGGCTCTACAACGAATTGCCGGAAGCGGAGCGGATCGAACTCACCAACTATTACCAAGCGATCCTAGCGACCAGCGACGAGTGGAAGGACAAGGATTTCACCCCTCCGGTAATCCGCAAGATGTTCGAGTCGTCGGTTAAATCGGAAATCCGCGAACACCTGATTTCGCGGTACGAGGCGGGACAGTAGCCCACCACCGGCGCGCAGCCGCCCTTGCTATGCGCCTTGCTACCGTTGCAATACCTGATGCAATATCGGTATCGCGGTAAGCCGAGAAATAACAACGCCATAACGACGCTCCGCCGTTGCCTGCTTACCGCAGGCTACCCTACTGTCTCATTTCACTTCTAGTGAAATGACTCCGCTTCCGCTTCGGATCGTCCCGCATCCGCGCGACGCCCGACACTAGGGTAGCCTGCGCTTCGCTTGGCGGTCTGACCAACCGCCAACTCCACTGACCGTTTCGGGCAACGGCGGAGGTACGGGCGCTGCCCCGCGCATATGGAAAAGACGTGATCCAGGAACGCATCAACAAAGCCCAATGGACTTCCGAGATTCTCGGCCTCGCAATCGGGATAGCGGTCGCGGTTGCCTCAATTGCTGCATTCTTTCGCTTCCTGCCTGCGTCAATCTGGACTTACGAAATCTCGGATATGCCCGTCTTCGGGCTGCTCGCGCTCGCCGTCTCAGGCGTCGCCGGGCTGGCGGCATTCGTCGCGCTCCTGTTCGCTACCGAATTGACAGCAAACCCGGAGGAGGAAAAAGAACAGCATATCTACGTCAGGCACAAGAGAAGCGGGGAGTGCGGCTACTTTCCGCCCGGCAAGCGCCCCCATATACCATTCCGCAACCTTGTCTTCATCGTTATTCCCTTTGATTACACCTACCAGACTGTCACTCAGGAATGCCTCATCCCTTCCACCAATCTGAAACTCACCGCGATATTCGCGTGGCGTCCGCATCTGCCCGATCTTCGCGCCTGCATCGAGGGCGATGGAGAAAAGACGGTCGCGGATGCGCGCCGCGAGTGTGTCCGCGCCGCGCATGAAGCCGCAGCCCGGATACTTGCCGAGCGCGTGGCGGAGCCGGGGGATGTGCCGCTTGCATCGTGGAGCGAGCAGCTATTCCAGCGCCTTGAGGCACGCGGGCGCGAGAAGTGGGATACGCTGCTCGACCGAGAGCTACCTTTCAACCCCCCGCAGCTTCCGGGAAAGGGAATCGAGCTTGCTCAGTGCCGTTTCGTCCTCACGCGCATACCGGAGCCGGAACCTGAGCCGCAGGAGGCTTGGGAGACATACGAGGAACTGCACATAGGCAACCACGACAAGCAGCCGGTGTTCCTGACCGAAGCCGACCGGATCGCGCACGTGCAGATCATCGGAGCCTCGCGCCTCGGCAAGAGCAAGCTCGTCGAGTACGCAATTCGCCAGTTTATTTTCAACTGCGAAGGCGTCTGTGTCATTGACCCCAACCAGCAGCTCTACGACGACATTCTGACGTGGTGCGTCCATCGCGGGTTAGGGGACGAGACGATCCACTTCCTCGACCCCTCAGACGCGCGCAGCACGATAGGCTTCAATCCGTTCAAGCTGGAAGGGAAGCGGACACCCGACCGCATCGCCGCGCGTGCCAACCGGCTTCTCGGCACGACCCTTAAATCCCTCGGCATGCACGGCGACACCGCGATTCAGGCCCAGCGCATCATCCGCTGCCTGTACTACGTCCTCTTGGAGCAAGACCTTCCCATCACCGAACTCAAAGCCTTCTTGTCCCCGCGCCTGTTCGACCGGCGCGACGAGATCATGGCGCGCTGCCAGTCCGAGGACATCCGCGACCAGTGGGCGATGCTGACGGAAGGGAAGACCGCGCCCGCCTACGTCGCCATGATGCAGTCGAGCGCCAATCGCCTGTTCGACCTCATCGCGGAACCCGGCGTGCAGCGGATTATGACGAACCCCCACCCCATAAGCCTCAGAGAGATCACCGCAAAATCCGACATCCTCATCGTCAATCTCGGCAAGAGCGACATCTTTTCCATAACCGCCCGCAACGTCATCGGGACGTTTCTCGTTGACGAGATATGGGACGTGATGAGCAGCCGTACCAAGCAGCAGGTCGAAGACATAGACGACTTCAATTTCGTGGTAGATGAGTTCCACAACTTCGCCACGCCTGAGTTCGCGGAGATGCTGAAGGAGGGAGCCAAGTACAAGCTGCACCTCTGGCTCATCAACCACAACCTCGACGACCTAGAGCGGAGCGTGCGAAGCGCGCTCAACGCCTGCCATACCCGGATCGCCTTCGGCGGGACAGCACCGAAGGACGCGGCCTTCGTCATGGAAGGCAGCAGGCCGTCATCGAGACGCTCTGAGCTGAAAAACGAGATAGCGGCAATCCCCAGCCTCAAGAAACGAGTGTTCGCGCTCCGCAGGACAGGAGAGCGAAACGTGTTCTGCGTGACGCCGTGGGTTGAATCGTTCCCAGTCACGGGAAAGGCGAAACAAGCGTATCTCGACGACTGGACGAGGATGCCGAAGATCGAGGCCGAGCCTATACTCACCGAAAGGGAGCCGGCGAAGGCTCCCGCACCGAAGGCGATCCCCACACCAAAGAAGCCCAGAGAAGTAGATTCAGAGGACTTTTATCACTGAGAGCATGGCGACCAAGCTACAAGACAGCGACCGCGACCTTTTGCGCTACTGCCACGAGCTGCGCTTTGCCACGATTGACCACCTCATAGCTTTGACGGGACGGCTCAGGCAGGCGCTTAACGTGCGAATCTTGCAGCTTGCCGCCGAGAAGTACCTGTATCGGATCACGTTCCCGAACCCGAACCACAAGCATATCTACACCGTCGGCACGGCAGGGCTTCAGTATCTCGCGCATCAGGGCATCATCCCGATTGACGACGTGCCGGCGCGCTTCCGCGCCAACGAGCTAAAGCCGCTGTTTCTCAATCACACGCTTTTCATATCGGACATTCACGCGACCCTTTTGCTTGCGAGCCGCACCAGCCACTTGAGGCTATCCGAGTGGCGGGAGGGGAAGGAGATTTATGACGACGTGACCTTTTACGACGGCGGGAAGCAGGTTCGCTTGCCCGTATGCCCGGACGGATTCTTTACGCTCACCAACACCAAGCGGCCAGCACCTACTAACCGCCTCTCGTTCGCTCTTGAAGCCGACCGCAGCACGACGACCCGCCGCACGTTCAACGACAAGCTACGCGCCTATTGCAGCTATCTTGAGCAGCAGAAGCAGGAGGCAAAGTTTGGCGTCCGTTGGTTCCGCGTCGTGACGATCACGCTCACCCAAGCACGCGCCGACAGCTTGCGGGCGCTTGCCCATGAAGCCGTCCCCGACAGGCTGCAAAAGTTCTTCCTGTTCACCTCGCGCGAGTATTTTTCGCTGGACGAGCCGGACTACGTTTATTTAGAGATTTATCACACCCCGAAAGACGATAAGCGCGTCTCGTTAGTGCCGGCCTAGCGCGTTTGCGCCGACTACCTACCCGCGCTTTACTACCCCTTGCAGGAAGCACGTTATCAATTTGCTTACTGTCCCCGTCCGACCGCCGCGACGTGTAACCCACGCCCCCGCAGGAGCGGCACAGGCAAGGCCGCGAGAGCGTTTCGCTGGATCGGTATTTGTTTAGCCCCGTAGAGAGGGCGAGCCAAAAACGCACGCGGGACTCTCTACTTTTCCCGCGCGCGTTGGACGGCGCAGCATTCACGGCCTGCACAGCAGGCTTTCAAGAGAGGGGTAACTTTAGTATAAGTAATCTGCAAGCTAGCAGGGTTCAGATTTTAACCGTTAGTCTCGATTCATATTTCAATTAACCTATGCGTCCAAAATCCGGCCTACCAAAACGTCGTGCGCTCCGAGCTAGGCCGATATTTGAACATGGCTTTAGAACAAATCCGGCGACGGCAGCCTACCGACATCCAACACTAGACGGTAAGAGCCAACGTGACGCCGTTCCCGTAGTGTCGCTTTTCGCAGGATGCGGAGGGATGGATTTAGGTTTCTTGGGCGGCTTTCAATTTTTAGAGGAGACATATAAGCCGCTCTCTTTTCGCATCATTGATGCCATTGATATTGACGAACGCTCAATAGAAACCTACCGCCTCAATATCGGCTCTCATGCTCGCGTCGGTGATCTGACGGTCATAACGCCCGAAGAACTGCCACCGTGCCGCGTTCTTATCGGCGGCTTTCCGTGCCAAGACTTTTCATCTTCAGGCCCGAAGGTCGGGTTTGATGGCGAGCGCGGACAGCTCTACCACGTGCTTGTTGACTACATGAAGGCACACCAGCCGGAAATCGTAGTAGCGGAAAACGTCCCGCACCTCGCGCGCCTTCACGGTGGGAAATATCTAAAGGCGATCCTCGCTGACTTTGAATCATGCGGCTATAAGTTTGATGTGTGGGAACTCTACGGCCCCGAATACGGGTTGCCACAGAGCCGGCGTCGGCTGTTCCTTGTAGGAACGCGTAACGATATAAAGGGTCGCCCTCTATGCCCCACGCCGTCGCACCGTAACGGGTACGTCTCAATAGATCAGGCGATAGGTGATCTCGAATCTATAACCGACGAATCAGTTACTAATCAGAGCCAGTATTTTGTGGCAACGAAAGCAACAGCCGGCGGAGGCCAGGGCGATCACACTAACCGGCGCGGCGAGCCGGCATATTGCATCAGGGCTAATGCCAAAGCTCGTATTCAGTTTCATTATGAGCTTGACCGTCGCCTGACCGTGCGCGAGTGCGCCCGCGTGCAATCGTTTCCAGACGAGTTTATTTTCCCGTGCTTTGCTATGAATGCCATGACGCAGATCGGCAACGCCGTTCCGCCCTTACTTGCTTATAAGGTTGCGACTGCTATATCTAACTTTATTAAGAACCCTCAAAAGGCAGAGGTAGCAATGCAGCCGCCTAAGCAGGCCGATCTTTTCTCGTCACTTATCGAAGCGTAGGTATCTAATGCCACAACCAACCGACGACGCGCGGTATCTAGAGCTGATTCTTGCCCCGCTTAGAGAGTGTGCCAAGTATCGCCCGGCCTTTGGTAAAGGTAAGGCCAAGAGCAAAAGCGAGAGTGATAGCGATGGAGAAAGCGAAGAGTCCGAAGAGGGGGTAACTGTTGAGCAGTTCCGCGTCTTGTATGGTGCTGACCTTCTATATCATTGGGTTGGCCTTGATTCAGACCTTATGTATGCGGCGCACAAAGCGGCGGGCGGCATGACTTCAATCTACCGCCAGCTTGGAATCGGGTGCGAACGCCTTTTACGAGGCATTGTGGTAGATCATCTCGGACTTACCGAGGAAGAAGTGAAGTGGTCATATGATTACGAAAAGGAGCCTGGCAAAAACGCTACGCATACGTTAGACCTCCGCATAGACATGGCACACCTACGCGCGCAGGAACACCAAGATAGGCTTACCGAGTGGCTTAAAAAATGTGGTGCGTCACTCAGGTTGAGCGAAGATCGTGCCGGCGAGATGCGCGGCGTCGTGATGGAAATTAGACAAGGGTACAAGAGCGCAGATTCAAAGCGGCAAAACGCCGATCTACGTTTCGGGCTGCGTGCGTACAACGAGAACTACCTACCAGCAGTTGTCATAGTCTCATCGCAAGTAAGCGAGCCGGTATCCCGACGCTACCGATCCTCGCAACTTCTTGTTCTAACCGGCACTTCAGGAAATGCGACAACCAGCACATTTTCTTTCTACCAAGAAGTCGTCGGCTACAACTTGGCAGGTTTCTTTGAAAGAAACTCTCCGAAGCTCCGAGCGGAGTTTGGTAGCGTGCTGAAAGCCCTTTTGAGTCCCGCGTAAGCTACAATTCCACATTACAGTTAATTTTCCGCTTCCCTTCTCGCCTTCAAAGCCCAGCAAACACGCACAGCGCCCCGTCCCCTATTCCACAAAAGAGTTATTTTGTAGAATAAGGTCAGCCCCGCGTTATGCGGGGCTGTAAGAAAAGAATGAGTGCGACTAGCAGCACGTTGCCAGAAAGTCGCTCTTGTGGGGCTGGAACCCTCTAACCAAGAGCATGGTATAGACTGGGCGGCTGCTAGTTCTTCCCATCACGGCAGGAACCGGTAGGTACTGATCGCACCGTAGCAAGCCGCCGGAATCTGTCAATCCCCTTCCCTATGCCAAGTGCCAAGAGAACACAGACCATCAAATTTCTGACGCTGGACGAGACGCAGCGGCTTTTCGGTGTCATCAAGGACAAGCGCGACCGGGCGATCTTCCTACTTGCCTACCGCCACGGCTTGAGAGCGAGCGAGGTAGGGCTACTGCAAACGGGCGACCTCGACTTTAAGAAGCTGCGCGTGATGATTCACCGGCTCAAAGGCTCGCTCTCCGGGGAGCATCCCCTACAGCCCGACGAACTGAAAGCCCTCAGATCGTATCTCAGGAACCGCGCGCACGAGTCCCCTATCCTCTTCCCTTCCCGTCGCGCTCTCCCGATCAGCCGCTATATGCTCGACGTGCTTATGAAGCAATACGGCGAGGCTGCCGGCATACCCAAAGAGAAACGGCACTTTCACGTCCTGAAGCACTCGATAGCCACCCACCTCTTAGAAGCCGGCGCGGAACTTCGCTTCTTGCAGGACTGGCTCGGCCACGCCAACATCCAGAACACCGTGATCTATACCGCGCTCGTCTCGACCAGCCGCGAGGCGAAAGCCCGGCAGCACTTCCTAAAGCTGCCGAAGTTCTAGTTTGCTACTCGCATAGCTAACTACGCACATAGCGGTATATTTGCAGGGCAATGTATCCCCTCCCTCTCGGCTACAAGACCCACGCGAAAGCTACTCAGGACATCAGCTATATCATTCCAGAAACACGCACCCGCCACACCGCGCTTTTCGGCAAGAGCGGCGTAGGAAAGACGACGCTGTTGCGGAATATGGTGCTGTGGGACATCTGGAACGGCTCAGGCGTCACGGTCATTGACCCGCACGGCCAGCTTATAGACGATCTGCTAGAGCATATCCCCCGCTCGCGGACGAACGACGTTATCTATTTCAAGCCCGCCGACCTTGAGCGCGTCGCCAGCCTCAACATCCTTGAGAAAGTCCCGCGCGCCTACCAGCCGCTCGTCGTGTCCTCGATTGTCAGCACATTCAAGGCGCTCTTTAAGAACGGCTGGGGGCCGCAGAGCGAATATCTGCTTACTAACTTTTGCTTTGCTCTCATCGCTCAGGATGAGCCGGTCACCTTGCTCGACATCCTGCGCCTCATCACCGACGCCAAATATAGAGAAAAGATATTCAGCAACGTGCAGGACGGCGTTTTGCAGACCTTCTACCGCACCTATGAGCATGAGTGGGACGACGAGCAGCGGGCGCGGGCGTCAGCACCGCTACTTAACAAGGTTTCCGCCTTTGCCACCAATCCCCTGCTCCGCGCCGTTATCGGCCAGCCCCGGAGCAGCTTCAATTTCCGCGACGTGATGGACGAGGAAAAGATATTGCTGTGCGATCTGAGCAAGGGCGCATTAGGCGAAGATATTGCATCGCTTCTCGGATCGTTGATAACCACGAAGCTCTACCTAGCTTCCCTCTCCCGACAGGACACGCCGGAAGCGCACCGCATCCCCCACTATTTTTATATTGATGAAGTCCACAACTTCACGCACGGCATAGACCTGTCCGCGATCCTCGCGGAAGCCCGGAAGTATCGCCTTTCGCTTACCGTCGCCACACAGACCCTCGCCCAGCTCCGCCGGCACAACGACGAGATCGTGCCGGCGATATTCGGCAACTGCGGGACGCTCGCCAGCTTCCGCGTCAGCGGCGACGATGCGGTTATCTTGGCTAAGGAGTTCGCCTCAGACGTGATAGCGACGCAGCTTGAGAACTTGCCCGATTACGACCTGTATCTGCGGACGCTCATCTACTCGGAAGGCAGCAGCGCGCTCATGGCCTCGCAAGCCCAGCGGATCACGGCTTACGCGCCACTCCAAAACAACAAGGACGCGCAGGAGAGCCGGCGCGTCGTCAGGGCATCATTCGAGCGGTACACCCAGCCGCGCGCCGGCGTGGACGAGTGGCTTTCGCGCACCTTCACGCCACCGGAGCGGAAAGAAGCCGCCCCGAAGAAAGGGACTTCACGGAGGAAAAAGGTAGCCTGAGCGCCGAAGCTTGCCCGCGAACGCTACCCTTTACTTTGCCTTTTGTGCCGTGCTACAACACGGCGTCTTTTGGTGCTACGCGGAAACGCGGCAGGCCGGATATTCAGCTACGCAACTACGCATAGAAAGGAGGCTGTTACTTGATCGTTACCGTTTCGTCATTTAAGGGCGGCGTCGGCAAGACTACGACCGCCGTACACCTCGCCGCTTACTTGCAGCAGCGATCCCCTACCCTCTTAGTTGACGGCGACCCGAACCGATCCGCGACCGGCTGGACGCAACGCGGGGCGCTCCCTTTCAAAGTGATAGACGAACGGCTGCTTGCCCGGCACGGCAGGGACTACGAGCATATCGTGATAGACACCGAAGCCCGGCCAGACCCCGCCGACCTCAGAACGCTCGTCGAGGGCTGCGATCTGCTCGTCTTGCCTAGCACCCCGGACGTGCTGGCACTCGACGCGCTCAGGCAGACCGTAGAGGCGCTAGAGGGCATCGGGGCGGAATCCTACCGCGTGCTCCTAACCATCGTCCCGCCGCGTCCGAGCCGCGACGGGGAGGAAGCCCGCGCCATGCTGAAAGCCGGAGGCGTGCCGCTTTTCAAGAACGACATCACCCGCCGCGTCGCGTTCCAGAAAGCGGCTCTCGCCGGCGTGCCGGTATCCGAGGCGCGCGATCCCCGCGCCGCCGCCGCGTGGGAGGAATACGAGCGCGTAGGAAAGGAGATTGTGAAATGACCAAGAGCAAGTTCGAGGGCATCTTTGCCGCGAAGGGGAAGGGAACCAAGAAGGCCGCGCAGACGGCAGACTCCCCTACCGCGACCAGCCCCAAGCAAGGGAAGCGGAACGACCCGGCCTATACGCAGATCAGTGCCTACATACGGAAGGACACGCACCGCGCCGTGATGCAGGAGATCGTCACCAAGCGCGACCTCAGCGACCTTATCGAAGAACTCTTTACCGAGTGGTTGAAAAAGCAATAAAGCTACTGTCTGCTCAACTACGCGAGTAGTGATTTAAACATAGACCCCTATCCTTTCATACGCTAGCCGTTCGGCTAGCGTTGGATTTGTTTTTCGTAGCTCATTTATCGCCTCTCTGAGAAGCGAATCTAACTTTTCGGAATCCCCTGTTCTTTCTAGCCTTATTAGAATGTCTAGTTGGTTATCTTCTGTCGCTTCCTCTTGAATCTCAGGCGTAACCGGCTCTTGAGACGGCTGCTGAGGGAACTGTTCAAATTTCATGGATACATACTAATAAGTATTCGACTACTTGGCTACGCGCATACGCACATAGGCAAATATCGAAAAGCCGCCCAAGAGGGCGGACTTTTCAAAACGTCTGATAACGACACTCATCCCTTTGCCAGCGCCTTAGCTTTCGCCAAGACGCGCTCGAACGAAACCCGCTCGAACGGCTCCAACGAATCGTTTTTAAGCTGCCCCTCGATCCACGCGCAGAGCGGCGCATAGACGCCGTACCCGTCGCCGGCCACCGTG
>MWVT01000236.1_pt1 | contig 12128 bp, 10 predicted proteins | sample 1047201 | NCBI WGS metagenome assembly MWVT01 (sample SAMN06349988, study PRJNA376086) | soil metagenome | isolation source: TG5-1 sample Antarctic (ecotone) soil | place: Antarctica | collected 2015-01-13 | reverse complement strand
ATCCTGACGCGATCAAGTAGCGGCTGGCGCTCGTTCTTGCCAGTGCTGCGCGCCTCAAAATCTCCGTATGTTCTTCATTGGTGGCTCGGATTGTTAGGGGCTTTGGTAGTCGCCCCGACCGCCACTTTCGTTTCTGTTGTCTTTGCTGCTCATTCATATTTGGTTCTCTTTATGTGGTTGGTCTCTGCGCGCTGGTGGGCGCGGGGCTAGGCAGGAAATCGCGCTGCCTTTGGCGCGCGATTCGATACGCGGTAGCGTATCGGTATCCTGCCCTCAGCTTGTTCGTCGCAAATTTCGCTCCACAAAAATATTGATCACACAGGTGTATGACGGGGTACCCTTGTCCTCTGGGTTTTCCCTGTGGGGTACTCGCTGATCGTCCTGTAATGGAATTACTGACTTGGTTCTGGGGTTCGGAAGTGGGCGCTATTAGTTGTGGGCGTGGTGCTTTGTGGCACAAGTGCCTTGCGCTGTATTTGCCCTGTACGGGAGTTTAAGGTGCGGCGGCGGGGGTTGGGTAGGCTAGAACAAACGCGCCGCGAGAAGGGGTGGACCCGCGGTGCTTATTAGTGTGGGATGCCTGCGTGCTGTGTTAGTAAGTCTGCTTTTTTCTGTGTTGAGTTTTGCAACTACTTAAGTTTGGCACTTGGTTGAGTACAGGAAGTATATGACAAATTAATACAAACTGTATATATGATATATACTCTCTATATGATGGCTAAAATTATTGTTGTGTGCAATCAAAAGGGGGGCAGCGGCAAGACCACTTTGAGTATGCAGTTCGCCGGCACGTTGGTGCGCCGCGGAAACAAAGTGCTTGTAGTCGACGCCGATCCTCAAGGGACTGCGCTACGATGGGCTGCGGCGGCAAGCGATGATCAATCTTTCCCCGCTTCAGTGGTTGGGCTTAGTGCCGCCAGTTCTAAAGTCCATCGGGAAGTTCAGAAGTTCGTTGTTGATTACGAATACATAATTATCGACTGTCCGCCGGCGGCAGACTCGCCTGTACCGCAAAGTGCTCTGCTCATTGCCGACCTCGCCTTGGTGCCGACGATTCCCTCGCCTCTGGATATATGGGCTGCCGTGGGAATTCGGCAGGTCATTGAGAATGTTAGCCATATCAACGAATCTTTAACCGCTCGTTTGGTTGTTAATCAGTGTCAGCCGAATACTACATTGGCGAAGGAAGTGCTTGAGATCTTGCCTGAATTTGGAATAGCTACATGCGCAACCTTCCTACGGCAAAGAACGGTGTACAGACAATCGGCTGTTTTTGGTCAAACGGTACATGATTTTGGCGGTAAGGCGGCGGCGGCGGCTGTCGACGAAATTGAAGCATTAGCAAACGAGGTCTTAGCGCTCCTTCATCGAAGAAACTCAAAGGAGAAGGCGCGTGCCAAGAAGGGAGGCAAGCATGGGTCAAACTAAGAAGGATATGCGTAGCGCTTTAGGTGCGACTCTTAAAGCAGAGGAACATGCGGTTAGAAGTAGATTTGAGAAGGCGGAGTCGGTTTTCGCTGTGAGATATAGTTCTGCTAAGGACGCAAAGCAGGCAAAAGCTGCAAGCAAAGTGGTGCGGGATAGCTTTACAATGTTGGAACAAGACTATGACTTGATTCCTGCGCTCAAAGATCGCTGTTTAAAGCTAGGCATCAATGTAAATAAAAGTCAGGTGTTGCGGGCGGGGCTAAATGCGCTGGATCAACTCTCCAACGAAAAGCTGGTTGAAATAATTCACAGCCTGGCTGAAGTAAAACCCGGGCGTCCCGCTGTGTAGAACTGCCACACATATTTTATAGTCTATATGATATATATAGTGTATACTATATATATGAAAGCCAAAAATATTATGATTCACGACATCCACCCGAAAAGCCCAACCACGGCCCTGACCAGAAACTTCACTGAGGAGATGCTCAAAAGATCATTTCCATTAAGCTTGGTCTCGGCACTCGTCGGCATGAATGCCGGCTTCGTTAAGAAAGCTCTAGGTTCTAAGCGCGACGCGGTTTCCCTCGAAAGTGTGCTGCATCTATTGGACATGGATGCTTACGCTGAAACATTCATCCCTAGAAGCCGAATTCCTCAGTACCTTTTAAACTGGCAAGCTCCTAATGCTGAACCACAGTTGACCTTACCGAAGGGGAATGATTTCGTTCAAGGCTCTGCGTCGACGCTGATCCCCCGCCTACCACGTAACACGATCCAGTGCGTGGTGACGTCGACTCCATACTGGGGTCTCCGCCTTTATAACGATTCATTTTTAGTGCATTGGGCGGATGGGGAGGTTTGTCCGTTTGGTAACGAACAAACTCCAGAAGCTTTCATTCGTCACACAGTAGAATTGCTCTTTCTTCTTAAGCCAGTAATTACGGCAAGTGGGTCTGTGTGGTGGAATTTGATGGATACTTATAATACACGCACTCAAATCCGCGAAAACGCCGCGGAAACCTTAAGGGCAATGCGCGGCGAGGAGGATCGTGGCTGGCATGATTACGATTGCCGGCGATATAGCGCCGGGCACGCCTTTCTTAAGGATGGTGAACAGTGCCTGATACCTAGCCGCGTTGCAGAACGCGCAACACGACTAGGGTACTTCGTTAAAAGCATTATCACATGGAAGAAAAACGGCTCGATGCCTGAAACTGTGGAAACGCGCGTCACTCGTGAACTTGAGTATATTATCCATCTCGGTGTTGATCGGTCGCCGCTATTTAACAAGGTGGCGTATCGAGAAATTCCCGAAAGCTTAGGCGGGCGGCACACTACTTATGAAAGCGAGAAGTTAACAGACGTCTGGTGTTTCAGAACAAGCGGGGGGCGTGATGGCCATGGGGCGCAATTCCCGATGGAACTGCCTGGGCGTTGCATTGCCCTCAGCACGAATAAAGGGGACGTTGTACTCGATCCCTTTATCGGCGCTGGCACTACTGCCTTCGCGGCGCAACAACTAGGTCGACGCTGTTTAGGGTTTGATGTTAGCAATGGCTATCTCGAAGTGGCTCGCAATAAAGCTCTGGGCAAGAAGAAAGTTACAACCCAAGCAACCGCCGAACTTCCTTTGTTAGAAATCCTTCGGTAGTGCCCCAATCATCAAGCGGGACTCGCATCGCATAGATAGTCAAGCCCGAAAGGGTTCGGTGCGAGAGGACTTTAGCCTCGGTATGTTGCAACGTGGGAAGCACGAGTACCCCTTGTGATACTTCGTAAACATTGAGGTAGGCTACCATTTGATAGAAATCAGATTCATCAATAGGCTTATCGATTTTGTACTTGGCGTCAAGAATTAGTTTCACGCCCGTGCTATCTGACACCAGCACATCAGGAATCAGACTATAGGTCCCGTCCTCGAACAAAGTACGCGGATTGTTCTCTCGCTTTTCAACGATAAAACCTTCATCCTTGGCGGCGCTACGAACAATTGCACGTACATATCTTTCAAACAATGTTCTTATATTAGTCATAAAAGCTTCGCTTGAGACGCTAGTCTCTTCGTCAAGTGCAATACCCGCCTCAACCAATAATAGTCTCGCCATTAATAAGGCGGGAATGTAATACGCTCGCGCCCCTGTGTATTTCCTAGTGCGTAATCCGGTGATTACTTCTCTTAGCTCATGCCCTTTAAGCCTGCCTCTTAAGCGGCTTGCCCACCGAAATGCTAATTCCTTGTCTGCCGGAGCAACTGAACCAACATCACGTAAGCGCGCCGCGCCTGCACCAAGGACACGATGCTCAATCGTCTCATAAGTTCGCTCTTTATACCGGCAATGAACAGGCAACGACTCCCTCCTAACTAACGAGGAAAGTGTTGGAATTAACTCTACCCGCCCGCGCGCGCTAGCAAGGCGTCGACTCACCTGTACCCGCTCAGACCGCAAGCTGCTTTTTTCAATTAAGCGAAGCTGCGCAAAATACGAACGCGCCAAAAGCGAAATCCAGGAGGCAGCTCCTGAATCCGTATAGCTGATCTGCGTAAAGTCATCAAATTCTCGTTTCAACTGCTCAGCTAGCCCCTCGGATAAAAGCAACATTCTCCACAAGGCTTGCTCCCCCGCACGGGGAACTATCCGAAGCACGTCACCGTTCATTAACGGGAAAGTGCCAACGAATGGACCACACTCCAAGGCTACGACCTCGTTGCCGCCCCGCGTGTGTCTAATTTGGGGCGTTAAATACCTGTAAGCGCAGTCGGGTAACCAGCCGAGGTCGAATCCCACAAGCTCTGTTACGCTACTGTCAGTGGCAATCCAAGGGCGCATGTTAAGCAAAAAATAGCTGGTCAACTTTCTCGTCTATGTTATCGAGGTCTTGGTCACGATAGCCTTTAAGGTGAGATTGGAGTACAGGTCTAATGCGTGCTCGGTAATAGTCAATTATATTTCCGCCGGGCTTTAATTCCGCGAAGTAACCATGGCCCAAAGAATAGTATTGCTGAACTGCGGCAAAGAGTTCAGATAGCTTGATGATCGTATCTTCTGGAATTCGATTACCCTTAAGCAAGTCAGTTAAATCCTCAACACGCGGCGGGTATTCAACCCCCGCAAAGCGCCCGAGTAGCGCATCATCCAACTCTTCAATCGACTTATCTAGGTTGTTCATTGTGGCAATAATGACAACGTCGGCGGGGATAAAGAAAGGTTCACCACTGCGCAATATGATGGCGCTCTCCTTGCCTCTATACTTCTCTTCAAGCAACGAAAAAACTTCACCTAGCGCCTGGCTCGCTTGGGTTCGGTTAATCTCCTCAAGGACGACATATTTTTTACCGGCGCGGATTGCCTGCAAAAGTTCGCCCGGAACCCAAGCCCACTCGTTTTTCTCATTAGGGCGGAAGCTAACCATTAACTCGTCGTAGCCCCACCCATCGTGAATTTGAATTGTCACGCGGTCTTTATCCGTGCGTGGAATAACTGCATCCACCGCACGGGTCTTGCCAGTACGCGGCGGTCCAAAAAGAAGGATCGCTTTGCTGCCAGCACGGATAAGTTTCTGTAAATCCTCGGCGGGGTTCGCCCGTAACCATAGAGGGCCTTTGGGAAAAGACATAGCTGATTGTATCCTTAACGAATGTTGTTGCTGCGACTCCTTTAATATCTTCGCATTAGTGGCGCTTCCATCCATCCACTCGGAAACTAACTTATATAGTTCTTCATCAGTGAGTGGCTTGCTTTGCAATACTGGAGTCCAATCGCGGTCGGGAACGAAGACCGCATTCATCTCTGCTTGCTCAAGATGCAAATCGCCTTGTAAGCGCTCAAGCAATGCCTCTGCTGAAAACGGGTCGGGCAAATCCTCTTGCCGGTAATACCAGAGGGCGAATGCAACATCGGTAATTACCACACGCGCATCATCTTCTAAGGCAAAGCCCTTCTTACCATACCCAAGCCCTTGCGGATACCGGCGCGTAGTCCTGATTATCGCTTCTCTTTCTTTAGTTCGCTCAACCTGAAGGAATGCGCTTGGGTCTGTTCCAACTGAATTTTTTTCCGCCCACTGCTTGCTCGTCGTCTGAACAATTGACCTGCCTGCTTCGGAATCCATTGTCAAAAATCGCTTGGTGTGGGAGAAGGGAACGAACAACCTCCCGTCTGGGTCACCAAAAGCGAATAAGCGGCTCAAGGCTTCATTAGGTGAAGACGTTGTGATAGACACAGGGATTGCGTTCGTTAGCCCCATACGCTTAAGGACGAACCATATTTTGATCATGTGGCTCGCGCTGCCTTGCAACTTATCGAGAGCCATTTTTAGCGCTTGTTTTGAAACATACATAGGCATAGATACTATTCGTGTGTATCTCTAGACCAACAGCTAATTTAACGCGAAAGCCGAGAGGGTAGAAGAAACACTAATTATGACAAAATAAGGATCAGTAATAGTGCAAACCGATTGGCGGGAATCTATAGCAGTATAACAGCTCCATCACACACGCGGTCATAGCTACAACTATACATACAACGCTGCTATCTTTAGGGAAGGGAATTGCTTCTCAAACTCACTTACAAACTACCTTATAGGAAGTACGACCTAGTCTACTAGGAAACCCATTTGCGCGTTTTTGAAAATGGCATTACACTCTATAGTAAGTTCGATAGTTCTTTCAAAGTTCGTCTCAAAAAGCGAAAACGCCGCAAGCTGGTAACTTGGCGGCGCTTTCTAAGCTCTCGAACCGAGTCTGGCGGTTCGGCTCTACTTAGGATTCTACTGGATTCGTCCCTCCCTAACAAGTGCTGAACGCCCACAGTGGAGCGTAGTAGCACTTGGCAAAAGCAAGCCTAAAACCTAAATCTAAAAGCCGCGATGCACTAGTGTCGTCGGTGGATAGGTGCGTTCAAAACACCATAATGGCTATTATCAGTCCCTTTGTTGAAAATGGATTGAAGTTTTGGAAGCAAAGCACAACATCTTGCGTTCGACGTCACATGCAAGATGTGCAAAAGGGGTACGTTTCACGCACATTTTCAAAATCGCCAGACACCACTATATTTAGTGGTCTAGAGTGCTCAACAAGCACTCGTTTTCTCTAGTGTAAAAATGCGAAGCCGCCACAAGCGACGAACTCGTGGCGGCTTCTAGCTTTTTCGCGTGACGGCGCGTTCTAAGCTTGGCTCTAATTTTAGCCTACCTAAAATTCCTGTCAAGTCATAGCGACGCCCAAAACCCAAAGGAGTCGTTATGTCCACATTGCTATCTGCTGCTAACACAGCTCCTCAAACTCAACCGCTCCCAAGCTTCCTCGCTGAAGCCGCGGACATTTCCAAAATCACTGACACGGTCACACACCTGCTCGATCTGGCGCATGTGCCCTCATGCCATCGGGGATTTCTTGATGGATTGATCGGGGCGGCGAATGGTACGTTAGGATTTTTTGAATGCTCCGACCTACACCTCTCCGATAGGATGCGCCCCGACCATAGTCATATCACGCTAGAAGATGGGCGTAAAAAGTTCGTCCAGCGCTCGCGCGCCGAATTTATGGCGTGGCAAGAAGCCGCGCAAATTTTATTAGTCGAGTGGGAACCCGGTGGGCAAGATAAGTTTGGGGACAAGTACTGCACACGCTACCGTCTGCCACTTTTGAAGGTTGCTGCCGAGGTGCTAGCCGCGGCTAAGGGAAGTGCCTCTTGGTCTATGAACGATGGCGGGAAATATCTACAAAGATACATAAGGGACAAAGGGGTTTTTTTAATTAACGATATGCGAAAAGGAATTGCGAAGCGGGAACGGTTCAACCGCCCGAAAGAATCTGCTGAAAAATATATTAAAAGCTCGATCACTTACGCGCGTAAAGCCGCTGCTCTTTCGATTGACTCAAAACTTACACTTTTCGAACTAGCCGAAAGCATTCGCGCGCTCGCGTTGGGTGAAGATGATAGTAACGATAACAACGGGGGTGTACAAATCTGTACACCTCATAAAAAAGTAGACTCTTGTCCACTAATAGAAGAAGAAGAATATAGACAAGAAACAGAAGATACACGGGGGGGGCTGGCGGCGCTCTTGTGTGCTGGCGAAAGTGCTTTAGGCGTAACTTCCGATCAACCCCCCCGTGTATCTGATCTGGATACTCAAAGTGGGGGTGTACAGATTTGTACACCTCTCAATGATGTATTTACGGGGGAAAACGAATTTTCTTCAGTACCCCTACCCTCTCAGGGGGGTGTACAAATCTGTACACCCTCCCCTAATCCGGCTGATAAAAAAGTGAACTGTGTGCCTTCGCTTGAAGCGGCTTTTGGCGCAATGTTAGCGTTTGAACTTATCTGGGCGGATTCTTCATTTAAGGTTGGCTTTAAGGACGAAGCTCGCGGCAAGCTTCACTCGGTAGAAACTTTTGAAGGGGCAAAGTTCAGGGCTTTGCTTCCTTCTATGGTCTCAAAGGCTGCTGCGGCTGGTAGAAGCTTTATCGTTCGTCCTGAAGCTTCAAACTTGCTCCAGCTCGATGATCTTTCAACAGCTGCGCTCGAACGAATAAAGCCTTTCTCGTTTTTAGCCCTTGAAACCTCGCCTGATAACTATCAAGCTTGGGTGTGTGTCTCTGTTGAAGGTGAAGGACGCGCCGCATTGCGGCGCAGGCTCATAGCTGGCCTAGGCGCGGATAGCGGCGCATCAGGGGCGATGCGTTGGGCTGGTTCTTTAAACTTTAAGCCCTCGCGTCGACTAGTAGATGGCTCGTTCCCTGCGGTGGGGCTGTGTTGGTTTAACAATATCTCTGGCATCACGCCGGATCAGCTCGACTCGGCTGGTCTACTCTCACCTGAAAAAATCGCGCTTGAACAGACCGCGCCCGTTAACCCCCCCCGTGAATCTACTTCTTCGTTAGTGCCTACTAACGTGCCTACTAGGTTCCCTGATTATGGGCGCGAACTTTTATCTGTTAAGGGTGATCGCTCAAAAGCAGATCTACGGTGGTGTCTATTAGCTCTAGCATGGGGCTGGTCCCGGGAGTTGATTGAAGCTGAATTGGCTCGTGTCTCTGAAAAGGCGCGTGCTCGCCGCTCTAGTAAATATATAGTCGACACTGTAGATGCTGCGATGCGCTGGCGTTCTGGCTCGACTCTTGCAGTTGGTACTTAGCTGCTTGATCTGGTTTTCATTTTTGATTGGTTGGTCAATTTTATGTGTAAAGGATGGAATTTAATTTATGCCTCTTGGATATGAGTTCAGTGGTTTGACTGGTGAATGGCAACTTATCGGAAACGCCCCAGTGTATCGTCCTGGTGATAAGGTAGAGTTGTTAATTGATGTACCTAATTTCCCCGCGGGTACCGTGGGCACGGTGATCCGTATTTTTGACCCTCCTTATCCTGAAGCTTACGACTATGATGCTTTTGTCGAGGTCATTTTTGGCGAACCTGATGAGGAAGGTCTTGTCTGGTGCTACAGTTTTTTGGTAGTTGATAAGGATCGTAGAACGCCCGGAACGTACATTGAATCAGATTTAAAATATGTGGGGAGTGATTAATAATGATTAGTAAAGAAGACTTGCGCGAGGCTATATACGATCATTTCTGGGTTGAATGTATGGCGAGTGCCCGTGTTCCCCTACATCCTAGTGAATCGGAGGCAGAACGGTTTCGTAAGTATGCCGATGCGCTACTACAGGAAGCTGAGTTGCATATTTTTGAAGTATTGCGAACTTCTTCAAGTTCAACGGCGCGGAAGTTTGTAGACAAGCACTCGGGTGATGGGGGATGAAGTGATGTTGCTCAAATCTCTTTTTAAGGTTGTTGCTGGATGGTGGCAGTGGTGGCTCTCACGTCCGTGCTTTGGCTCTATTGTGCCGCGTTATGCTGCTCGAAGTATGAAGCTAGCCCGATGGTGGTGGTGATGTCTCCACCGACGTGTCTTGTGGCGAGGGATCAAAGCTCATCGTTCTTGTCGGTCGTAGCCGCCTCGTGGGTGCGGCGCATGGGGTGTCGTCATAGTAGTATCGTTTCCACAAGATTGGCTTTCTATTACTGCTCAAGATGAATTGCTGATCTGCCTGAATCTGTTGTACCTCGTTTGCGAACATTAGCCGGCGCTGAAACGCTACAATCGAACTTGTTGTGCTGTGCTGCCCCTTCCCTGAACTGCTGATAGATTTTCTTTCTTCGATGATTGTTGTTTCTCCGATGGATTTGGATATTTTTTCTGCCGTATCTGTATCTACTCCTGCGAGAACTATCTTCGTATTGCAGTTGTCCATAATAACCTGCCCGCCGCGCTCACCATACAAGTAGTAAATTTGTGACGTGGTTTGCGCTGCGATCAGACAGCTAATCATCCTGCCGCGGAGTACGGGGATTTCGAACTCAAACCGAGATAGCCTTCCTGCGGCGGGGAATTCGTCAAGCATTAAGCAGACGGGTTGGTCGCCCTCCGCACTCTTAATTTGGTGTAGCACAAGTGTAAAAAAAAGGCAGGATAGGCTTTGTAGTGCGCTGATATCACTCTCCGATACGTTCCAGAAAATTGATGTTTGTTTGCTCCGCAAGACTCCAAAATCAGGACCCCTTCTTGATGCGCTTGTGAACCTCCTAATCTGTTCATCAGCCAGCCAATCTATTTTAGGGACTATCCCTGCGATAACCCCACCGCGCAACTTCTTGTCAGTTTGCTTAAAGATGGTGGCTGCGTCCCGTGCAATTTTGGATGGGGAATTGATTAGTGCGTTCATTAAATCGTCGCCGGTGTGCGATGGATGGGTTATGAAGTCATATAGTGCGGCAGGCGTGCATTGCTCAAACGTAGCGGCGTGGGCAAGCAATCCGATCATTAAATTGATCTCGGCATTCTCAAAAAACACATCACTTTTGCCAGTGCTACTACTTCTAATAATCGCTTCTGCTATTACCCTAGTAGTGCGATGGTCAGTGCATAAGGCTACGAAGTTGAAAGGGTGGCTCGCGTCCGGGTCTCTTGGGCTGTATCTGCGCGCGTCAGCTCGGTACGCGCTGACCGTTTCCCAAATCTCGTTTTTATTGTCCGAAACTACATAGCTGCCATTGTAGTGGCGTGCGTTGGGCATTAGGAATCCGCGCGACTTCCCTGCCCCCGGCGGCGCGCAAATTAGTAGATGGCGAAACGCCATTGAGGCTGGTAACACCAAGCGATGCCGACTGCCGTATGGGCCCAAAATTAATGCGCCGGGTTCAAGCAGTTCGTTGGTGGGCTTTCTCCATTCGCGGGTTTCCTTATCATTGGCAAAGGCGGCGCTCCCGTGCGTGGTTGTTCGAGTCGGATAACGAACCTTGTTTATAAAGTATGCTAGTGCCAAAGTTCCCGCTGTTGCTGCGATTGCCGCTTCTTGGTAATTGTGAATCTGTGTATAAAACAGGTATGCGACAACATAGCTGCTCGCCGTGATAAGTAAGGCTCTCATCTGCTCCTCCCTTCCGCCCGCTCTAAATCTCGTTCTCTAAAGTGTGTCTCAGCAGCTCGTATTGTCTCCTCAGCGATTCGAACTGCTTTGCTTGCTGCTCGAATTGATCTGTAAGACTTTCCGTCTGCAGCACTAATTGAAAGTTGCTCGCGCGTAGGCTGCGCAGCTCTGTCTGAAGGGCTTGGTTGATCTGTTCTAGTTCTGATTTCGTCAATCCCGTGATTCCTCCCGTCCCTTTCGCGCATGATAACGCGGGTTTTTGTGGCTCGCTCTGCTTTCGATCTGGCTTTCAAATCTGCGCGCCATGGGCGCTCGGGCAGGGCTGTGTGTGCTTCCTTAGCCTCGAAAGCTGCTCGCTTCATCTCTCGCGTGGCTTCCTTTTTATCTAGGTGCTCCCGCTCGTCTCTGCCTAATTCCCTGCAATAGATCGCATTCCAAGACTCGTCCAAGCGGTAGTACTGCGCCGGTTTAATGTCGACCTTTCTTCCGGTCTCCAGCCTCGCATCAAGATAAACGTGCCAGTGCTGATGCTGCGAATCACGATGAAGGAAGGCGGCGGCGCGGGCATCCGGAAAGTTTTTGGCTAGCCATTGGTTCAGCATTTCTTTTGCCTTTGCCGTTTCCGTATCGCGCTCAAATGATATTGTGGCGCGGAAGTGGGTGCGGCATTCGCCGCGCGCTCGGTGTCTCGCCTGCTCTGATTCTTCGCGCGCCCAGGCGTAGGTCGCCACGTTCGTGCGCAGCTCGTCATAATCTTTAGCGGCTATTTGGTCTGGTAAGTTGCGCATTAGTACTCCGTCTGTGCCTTCACGAACGGCGGAAGGGCGGCTTATGTAATGAATATGGGCGGCAGCTGCGCCGCTTGTACCCTTGTAGAATCTTATGAATGTGCCGCCGTTCGTCATTACATTCGCCCCTTAATTACCCTTGTGAGTTTGTGAAGTGCTGCGATGGTCGCAGCTATTTCCGTGTCCGCCGGGCGCGGCGCGCTTGTAAATCTGCTGCTGTGAATGGCGTGTGTGATCTGGTTTAGGTTGGTCGCCGCCTTCCGAAACTCATAGAGTAGGTGTTCAAGATTTTGCGACTCTTCACTACTGGGTGGTAAGCATGCGCGCATTCTTGGCGGGCTGCCCTTCAATCCTGACGCGATCAAGTAGCGGCTGGCGCTCGTTCTTGCCAGTGCTGCGCGCCTCAAAATCTCCGTATGTTCTTCATTGGTGGCTCGGATTGTTAGGGGCTTTGGTAGTCGCCCCGACCGCCACTT
>MWVT01000235.1_pt1 | contig 12142 bp, 11 predicted proteins | sample 1047201 | NCBI WGS metagenome assembly MWVT01 (sample SAMN06349988, study PRJNA376086) | soil metagenome | isolation source: TG5-1 sample Antarctic (ecotone) soil | place: Antarctica | collected 2015-01-13 | reverse complement strand
CTCAATTATTTGAAAGAATAAAAGACCTATCAACACAAAAACTCACCGTGGCTTTTACAAGCATGAATGCGGTAGAAGCTGTAGTTCCGCATGTAGATAAAGTTGGTTGGCGTATCTATTGCCTGGGCAATATCACAAAAAAATTAGTGGAGGAAAATTTTGGTGGCGATAATATTGCAGCAACTGCGGACAATGCAAAATTTCTTGCTGAACGCATGATAGATGATGGCGTAAAAAGTATTGTTTTCTTTTGCGGCAATATTAGAAGGGATGAGTTGATAAATAAGTTTCGTTCAGAAAAAGCCCAGGTAGAGGAAGTGATTGTTTACGAGACAATGGAAACACCGGCAGTATTTACAAAAGAGTATGATGCTATTTTATTTTTCAGCCCAAGTGCAGTGCACAGTTTTTTTAAAGCAAATAAATTAAATCGTCAAACGCAAGTTTTTGCAATAGGCAAAACAACTTCAGAAACAATCAGGCAGTACAAGCACCATAAAATTATTGTAGCGAATGCAACAGATAAAAATGAATTAGCAAGGCAAGCCATTGCTTATTTAGCTAATAAAATAATTAATTGAAAAGATGCAGACATTGAAAAACGATCTTTTATTAAGAGCATTAAGAAAGGAAAAAGTAGAACGTCCACCTGTTTGGATGATGCGCCAGGCAGGAAGATATTTACCGGATTATTTAAAATTAAAAGCGAAGTACGATTTTTTTACCCGCGTACAAACTCCGGAACTGGCAACACAGATCACTTTGCAACCTATTGACCAGGTAGGAGTGGATGCAGCAATTATTTTTTCGGACATTTTAGTCATACCACAGGCAATGGGCCTGGAAATTTTGATGGAAGAAGGTAAAGGACCTTCTTTACCAAAGGTCATTAAATCGCAAAAAGATATTGATAATTTAAATGTTGAAAATGCTGAAGAGCATTTAAAGTATGTGTTGGAGGCCTTGACATTAACAAAGCGGGAGTTGAACGGCCGTGTCCCCTTAATTGGTTTTGCAGGCGCACCCTGGACTTTGCTTTGTTATATGGTGGAAGGTAAAGGAAGTAAAACCTGGGATAAAGCAAAACAGTTCGCCTACACTCAACCTGGGCTGGCACGTCAACTGTTGCAAAAAATTACAATTATCACTATTGATTATTTGAAGGCGCAAGTAAAAGCGGGTGCCGATACCGTGCAAGTGTTTGATAGTTGGGCAGGCTCTTTATCGCCTGCAGATTTTAAAACTTTTGCACAACCATATCTTTTGCAAATAGCGGATGCCTTAAAAAATGATGCACCCGTAATATTATTTCCCAAAGGAACATGGTATGCTTTGGAAGACCTAAGCAAAAGTAGCGCATCAGGATTAGGTATTGATTGGTGTGTAAGTCCCCAAAAAGCGAGAGAAATGACGGGAAATAATATTACACTTCAAGGTAATTTTGATCCTGCAAGATTATTAGCCCCTATCCCACAAATAAAAAAATGGGTGAAGGAAATGATCGATGGGTTTGGTACTCAAAATTATATAGCTAATCTTGGGCATGGCATTACACCCAATGTACCTGTTGATCATGCAAAAGCGTTTGTAGATGCAGTGAAAGAATATAGCCCCCTGTCCCCCGGTGGGGGAACTTAGGTCTAAAAAACTTTTGTAGAGCAGTTAGGTTTATAAGACAAAGAGTTTCTAAGTTCAAGCTATTTAAAAATGATTCAAAATACAAAAGAACACAACGATCTAAGTTCCCCCACCGGGGGACAGGGGGCTGCCTGGATAAAATATATACACGATTTGCAGGACCGCATTTGCACAGCTTTAGAAATCGCAGACGGACAGGCTAAGTTTGTAGAAGATGCGTGGCAACGTGCTGAGGGTGGCGGGGGAAAAACACGAGTCATTCAAAACGGTTCTGTTTTTGAAAAAGGTGGCGTGAACACATCAGTTGTGTTTGGGAATGTTACAGATGCTATGCGCACAAGTTTACACATTGAAGGTGCAAAATGGTTTGCTTGCGGAATTTCACTGGTTCTGCATCCGCTTAATCCTTTTGTGCCTGCAGTACATTGCAATTACCGCATGTTTGAATTGTACGACTCCTCCCCTTTGGGGGGAGGTCGGGAGGGGGCCCTAATTGACAGGTGGTTTGGTGGTGGAACTGATCTAACACCATATTATTTATTTGAAGAAGATGCCCGTCATTTTCACCAAACCTATAAGAATGTATGTGATGGGTTTGATCCTGCTTTTTATCCTCACTTCAAAGAGGCATGTGATAATTATTTTGTGAACGTTCACCGCAATAATGAACGCAGGGGTATAGGTGGAATATTTTATGATTACAAAAGGCCAGGTAAAAACCAAAACATTGATTTTTGGATGGAGTTTGGGAAAGCTTGTGGAGATGCCTTTATTGAAGCTTATGTTCCCATCGTGGAAAAGAGAAAAACCAAGCCTTATGAAATAGAGAATAAACACTGGCAGGAAATACGCCGGGGACGCTATGTTGAATTTAATTTAGTGCATGACCGTGGCACTTTGTTTGGATTAAAAACAAATGGACGCACGGAAAGTATTTTAATGAGCCTGCCGCCAACGGTGAGGTTTGATTATAATTATCAACCCAGGCGGGGCAGCGAAGAAGACAAGTTGTTGCAGGCTTGTTTGCATCCGAGAAATTGGGTATAAATCAAAATGAAAATTAAAAGCATTTCATTAATCATTGAATATGTTTCTACAAAGAAGAAATAGAATTTTAAGGCAGTCATCCTCAATCCGCTCATTGGTTTCAGAAACAATGCTCACACCTAACGATTTCATTGTACCACTTTTTATTATTGATGGTGATAATCAGGTTTCAGAGATCGCATCAATGCCTAATTATTATCGACGCTCCCTGGACAATACAGTTAAAGAAGTAAAAGAATTGTGGAGCATGGGATTAAAAAGTGTTCTATTGTTTGTAAAATCAAAAGATGAATTAAAAGACAATAAAGGAACAGAAGCTTTGAATGCAGATGGTTTAATGCAACGCAGCATTAAAGCCATTAAAAATGCAGTTCCTGAAATGGTGGTGATGACGGATGTGGCACTCGACCCGTTTTCTTCTTTCGGGCACGATGGAATAGTGGAGAATGGGGAAATAGTTAATGATGCAACAGTTGAAGTGTTGGCACAAATGAGCGTTAGCCATGCACTTGCAGGTGCAGATTTTGTAGCTCCCAGCGATATGATGGATGGTCGTATAGGTGCTATCCGCGGAGCTTTGGAACAAAGCGGGTTTACCAAAATGGGCATTATGGCTTACAGTGCTAAATATGCCTCCTGTTTTTATGTGCCGTTTCGTGATGCGTTGGACTCAGCGCCCGGTTTTGGTGATAAAAAAACCTACCAGATGGATTATGCAAATCGCATTGAAGCCGTGAAAGAAGCCATAATGGATGTGGAAGAAGGTGCTGATATTGTAATGGTAAAACCCGGGCTTCCGTATCTCGACATAGTTCGCGAAGTAAAAAATGCAGTTGATGTGCCGGTGAGTGTTTACAATATCAGTGGTGAATATGCCATGATCAAAGCAGCCGCAAAAATGGGCTGGCTGGACGAAGACAAAGCCATCCTGGAAACGTTGACTTCTTTTAAAAGAGCAGGCGCGGATTTGATTGCAACCTATTTTGCAAAAGAAGCGGTGAAGTTAATTAGCTAATGGCGGATGTGATAATTAGCCGATTCATTAATACTGATTATTGAACATTGAGGTTTGAACATTATGAATATCTCTAAAAGCGAAGAACTATTTAACCGGGCACAGCAAAGCATTCCCGGGGGCGTTAACTCCCCGGTAAGAGCATTTAAAAGTGTTGGCGGCACACCCATCTTTATAAAAAAAGCAAAAGGTGCATATTTATACGATGAAGATGGTAATAGGTATATAGACTTCATAAATTCATGGGGACCAATGATCCTTGGTCATGCACATGAGCCTGTTGTAAAAGCAATACAGAAAAAAGCTTTGGACAGTACCTCTTTTGGTGCACCTACCGAATTGGAAATAGAAATGGCGGAACTGATAAAAACCATTGCGCCAAACGTTGACCTGGTAAGAATGGTAAGCAGCGGTACCGAAGCATGTATGAGCGCCCTTCGTTTGGCAAGAGGTTATACAGGAAGGAATAAGTTTATCAAATTTGAAGGATGTTATCATGGTCATGCAGATAGTTTTTTAGTAAAAGCAGGAAGTGGAGTAGCTACATTTAATATTCAAACTGTTCCCGGTGTAACTGCAGGTGTTTCTTCCGATACATTAACAGCGCCATATAATGATCTGGATGCTGTAAAAAAACTTGTTGCTGAAAATAGGAATGAGATAGCAGCAATTATTATTGAACCAGTTGCAGGTAATATGGGTTGCATTATTCCGCAACAAGGTTTTTTACAGGGTCTTAGAAAAATTTGTGATGAAGAAAAAATTGTTTTCATTTTTGATGAAGTGATGACGGGCTTTCGGTTAGCCTTAGGTGGTGCGCAGGAAAGATTAAAAATTGATGCTGATTTAATTACCTACGGAAAAGTTATTGGTGCCGGCATGCCCGTTGGTGCTTTTGGTGGCAGGTTAGAAATTATGCAACACATTGCACCATTGGGAAAGGTTTACCAGGCGGGAACACTTAGCGGCAATCCTTTAGCAATGATCGCTGGTTATACATTGCTTAAAGAGTTAAAAGAAAAACCTGCCATTTATAATGAGTTGGAAGAGAAAACAACGTATTTAAAGACTGGTTTGCAAAAAGTATTGGACCACGCCAACATACCTTTTGTTATTAATCAATTGGGCAGTATGATCTCTTTGCATTTTAGCAAACAACCCGTAATTGATTTTGCAACGGCAGCCGCTTCTGATAATATTTTGTTCAATAAGTTTTTTCATGGCATGTTAAACCGCGGCGTTTACTTGCCTCCTTCTGCATTTGAAACATGGTTCATTAGTAATGCATTGAGCTATAAAGATTTGGATCAAACTATTAAAGCCGCAAGAGAAAGCCTGAATGAAATTTGTAAATAGGCTAACCTCAGTTAATGCAGAAAAAAAGAAACAACACCTACAATGATCAACACCATCCCGCTAATTCTTTTTTCATTGTGTTCTATAAAAGAGGCAGGCAGCAGAGTTACGCCTTTGTAACCAAGATTTACTAATAACATAATACCGCTAATACTTACAAGAGCATAGATCACAGCCATTAAACCTACCAGCCCCATGCCGTAGGCACCCGCTGATAAAAAAAGACTTTCCACTTCAAGGCATGGAGATAAAAACATCATTACAATAAAAATGAGTATCCATTTATTTTTGGAGCGCTTATAACCAGCCAGGTCTTTTTGTTCGCTATGATGGTGATGCGGAAGATTTACCGTAAAATAGATCAGACCAAAAACGATTAAGAGTACAGAAGAAACGATGTAGATAGTATTGCCATAATCTTTTTGTAATTGTTTACCAATAAATCCAAGTATAAGGCCAAGCACCACGGTACCGGTTACATGCGCCAATGCTGCTATAAAAGTGATGCTGGTTACTTCTTTCTGCTTCCAACCTTCTGCACGTGCAACCGCAACCAGGGGCAACCAGTGATTAGGTATTAAGGCATGTACCATGGCCAATAAAATAGTACCGGCAATAATGCTGAACATGAAAAATTTAAAGTTTAAGGTTTTAATGTTTAAAGTTGCCCGGCAACAAAAAAACTCTCAATTAATGAAAGGGGTCAAAGTTAGCGGGAACTTTAAACCTTAAACGGTTGGCGAAACAACAGCTCGCAAGGCTTTAACCCCGTGTGTTTCTTAAATGCAGTGGAAAAATGTGATATAGATGAATACCCTAACAGCACAGAAACATGGGTAACACTTAATCCTTTTTCATACAATAAATATTTTGCATGCTCCATACGCTGGCTTTGATAAAAATCAAAAATAGTAGTGCCAAACATTTCCTTAAATCCCTTTTTTAAATAACACTCGTTTATGGCAACCTTCCGGCTCAACTCTTTAATAGTGATCGGGTCACCTATAGATTTAATCAGTATATCCCTGGCCTTGATTATTTTTTGACGATCATCTTCATTTGCCAGGAACTTACAACTGATGGTGTTGATCTCCTTTTCGCCCAGCATACAATCCATACAATACAACAACAACATCTGTGTTTGGGCATTTACATAAATATTTTCCAGCGTGTCGCTATATGTATTATTAAGCAAACCTTCCAAAATATTCCGGGTGCGGTTACAAAGCGGAATAGTTTTGGAAAAGGAGGAAGTGTGCTTAAATGCAAGCACCTCTTCACTCATTGAATCGCCATCCATTCTTGATTTAATAAACTGTGATAATAAAGTAGATGTAAAAACAAAATTTAAAATATCAACACTTTCAAGTTTCTCATTGCAATTAGTGGAAGTATGAATTTTACACTGCCTGCATTCATTTTGCTGTTGCCTGCAATACATATTACCTGCCACGCAAAAACGAAGTTCCAGGTGGTTTTTTTCGGATATAGCAGGTTCTACATGGTATTTTAGCATGCCTATATCTTCAACCAGCCAATTTGTTGGTTTTGTATAACGCCGGATGCTGTAATGTACGGACCCCGGTATTTGCTTGCTGGTTTCATAAATAAAATGGGGCTGTAAGCTGGTTTCCTGTAACGATGTATCCAATAAATTATCTGTGTGCTGCATGAATGTCGCAAAAATAAGGGTCAAACATCAACACAAAGTCAACGCTTTGTAATCTGTTCAGGGTTAATGCTAATTTCATACTTTCGCCCCATGCAGTTTGAGAATAATACTGTTCCTGAGTATCAACATACCTTAGCCTCTCCCATTTCCATTAGCGGCGTAGGTATTCATTCCGGACAAGTTGTAGAAATTTTTTTAAAACCATCAGAACCTAATACGGGTATTGTTTTTCAACGTATAGATCTTAAAGGAAAGCCGACCGTGAAAGCCGATGTGGACAATGTTGTAGATACTACACGCAGCACAACCATTGAAGCAGCCGGAGCCAGGGTAAGTACTATTGAACATTTAATGGCAGCGTTGGTTGGATGCCAAATCGATAATGTGTTAATTGAAATTAACGGTGCCGAAGTACCCATTCTTGATGGAAGTGCAACTCCTTTTGTGGAAGTAATTGAAAAGGCGGGCGCAAAAAAACAAGAAGCGCAAAAAATTTATTACACCTTAAAGCATAACATCTCTTTTTTTGATGAAGAAAAGAAAGTAGAGATGGTAGCGATGCCTTACGGAGAGTATCGCATCAACACATTAATAGATTTTAATTCACCGGTGCTGGGCACGCAACATGCCGCCCTAAAGCATATTGCCGAATTTAAAAACGAAATTGCTCCTTGTCGCACTTTTTGTTTTTTTCATGAACTGGAATACCTTATTGATAATAACCTGATAAAAGGGGGCGATATCAATAATGCCATTGTTGTAGTGGATAAGCCTGTTTCAGACGAACAGGTGCAACGCATTGCCAAAGTATTTCAAAAACAAGATGTGAAAGTAGCAGAAGGTGGAATATTAAATAACCTGGATCTACGCTTTCCTAATGAAGCGGCCCGGCATAAATTATTAGATGTAATTGGTGACCTGGCGTTGGTGGGATTTCCCTTTAAGGCACATATTATTGCAAACCGTCCGGGGCATTCCAGCAATATAGCTTTTGCAAGGAAAATAAAAGAGCATATTAAAAAGCATAAGAACAAATTGCAAATACCGATTTACGATCCGTCAAAACCACCGCTGTTTGATGTGCATGCAATAGAAAAAAAGCTGCCACATCGCTATCCTTTTTTATTGGTAGATAAGGTAATTGAGTTAACCGAAAAATATGTAGTGGCTATTAAGAATGTCACTTACAATGAACCGTTTTTTCAGGGCCATTTTCCAGGCAATTGTGTTTTTCCCGGCGTACTGCAATGCGAGGCGTTAGCACAAACCGGGGGTATATTAACTATCCCTGATGATCCGGATAATGATTACGATACTTATTTTTTAAAAATTGATCACTGCAAGTTTAAAAACAAAGTGGTACCGGGTGATACTATGATCTTAAAAATGGAACTAATGAACCCGGTTCGCAGGGGTATTTGTGAAATGAAAGGGACTATTTTTGTTGGCGATAAATTAGTAGCTGAAGCCGAAATGGTTGCTCAAATTGTAAAGAAACCAAAAGTAAGAGTATGATCTCACCGCTGGCGTCCGTTCATCAAGGCGCAAAATTGGGCAACAACATAATCATCGAACCATTTGCTGTTGTACATGAAAATGTAACGATTGGTGACCATAGCATAATTATGTCTCACGCAGTATTGATGCCATTTACCCACATCGGTAAAAATTGCAAAATTTTTCCTTCGGCTGTGATTGGCGCTATACCGCAGGATTTAAAATTTGCAGGGGAAGAAACAACAGTGGTAATTGGGGATGATACCACCATACGGGAATTTGTTACCATCAACCGCGGCACAAAAGATAAATGGAAAACCGTTATTGGAAATCGTTCTTTACTGATGGCGTATGCACATGTTGCGCATGATTGTACCATAGGCAACCATGTTATTATAGCCAATGGCGTACAACTGGCAGGGCACGTGGAGATTGGAGATTTTGCTATCATTGGCGGTTTAGCCGGCGCTCACCAGTTTACAAGAATTGGTGCACACACTTATATTGCCGGTCATACTGTTATCCGAAAAGATGTTCCGCCATATATAAAAGCAGCCCGTGAACCCATGAGTTATATGGGGTTGAACATTGTGGGTCTGCAGCGCCGAAAATTTCCTTCTGACCAGATAGATGTGCTATCAAAAATCTATCATATTTTATTTGTGGCTAATCATAGCACTTCTACCGCTATCAGATTAATTAATGAACAGGTAAGTGATGGTGAACTAAAAAACGAAATATTACAATTTGTTCAGGACTCAAAAATTGGGATAATAAAACGCTACGCAAAAAACGGGGCTGATGAATATTGAGCTTTCCAATGCAGGGAAACGCTTTAACCGTGAATGGATTTTTAGAAAAGCTGATTTTGTTTTTAATGCCCCTCATTCTTATGCTATAACAGGTCCAAATGGTTCCGGTAAATCTACTTTTTTACAAAGCATTGGTGCTATGCTTCAATTAAGTGAAGGAGCCATAAATTATTGTGATGGTGATAAACAAATCCCAATTGAAAAAGTTTATCAATACATTTCCTTTTGTGCGCCTTATATGGAAGTGATTGAAGAAATGACTTTATCGGAGTTTCTACAATTTCATATCCAATTCAAACCTTTTCTTGCTAACGTAACTATACACCAGGTTATTGAAATAATTGATCTGCAAAAAGCATCCGATAAACAAATCCGTAATTTCTCATCGGGTATGAAACAGCGTTTAAGGTTAGCTCAGGCTATCTTTTCAGACACACCTGTTCTTTTATTGGATGAACCATGTACCAATCTCGATGAGACTGGTATCGAATTATACCATACTTTAGTAAATAATTATTGCCAGGGCCGGTTGGTTATTGTAAGCTCTAATGATGAAGTGGAGTATAGATTTTGTAAAGAGAGATTAGAGATACAGCGTTATAAATAAACCCAGCCCCCTCAATCCCCCCAAAGGGGAATTTGGCATTCCCACAGACCCTGATTGTTCAATATTTATTATTAAAGTAGAAAAGTCTTCAACATTTAGAAACGTTGAATGTTTTTGTGAGGGTCATGTAAGCAAGGGCTGTGCATGGATGACCCTCCTTCGGAGGGGACGGGGAGGCGTTACCGCTGGCTTGCAATCAACAAATTCAAATCTGTATATTTCAAATTGAAGCGTTCGCTTAAATAAAAATTAGTGAGTGCGCCTTTGAATATATAAATGCCACTGCGTAAATGTAACTGGTGCCAGATCATTTTTTCAAAGCCTCCATCTTCTCCGGCTTCCAATAACAAAGGCATCAATACATTGCTTATGGCCTGGGAAGCTGTTCGTGCAAATCCTGATGGAATATTGGGCACACAATAATGTATTACGCCATATTTTAAAAAAATAGGGCTTTCATGGGAGGTTACTTCAGACGTTTCAAAGCAACCACCGCGGTCAATGCTTACGTCAACAATAACGCTGCCTGTACGCATGCTGCTTACCATTTCTTCAGAAACTACCAGGGGTGTGCGGCCTGTTTCTGAACCCAGGGCGCCGACAGCCACCTCGCATGTTTTTAATTGTTTGGCAAGCATACGCGGCTCTATCACAGATGTCCATAAGCGTTGACCGATATTATTTTGCAAACGTTTTAAACGATACACACTATTGTCAAAAACCTTTACAGATGCGCCGAGAGCTAATGCCGCTCTTGCTGCATATTCACCCACAATTCCGGCCCCGATAATTATAACTTTTGTGGGTGCAATGCCAGATATACCTCCTAACAATACACCCTTGCCATGATTAGAAGAACTTAAATACTGGGCTGCAATTAGCATAACGGCACTACCGGCGATCTCGCTCATGCCGCGGACAATTGGATAACTACCGCTGTCATCTTTTAAATTTTCAAAAGATATAGCAGTGACCCTTTTCTCCATCATTTTTTGCAACAATTCTGCTTTAAGCACCGTTAAATGAATAGGAGAAACAATCATTTGATTGTATTGCAAAAAAGATAATTCCTCTTCTACTACCGGGGCGCTTTTTACCAAAATAGGAGCTTTGTAAACTTCTTCGGTACTATACACAATTTTTGCACCCGCTTCGCTGTAATCTTTATCACCAAAATGTGCCGCCTCACCTGCGTTGTGCTCAATCATTACATGGTGACCGTTACTTACTAAAACAGACACGGCGTCAGGGGTTAAGGCAATACGGTTTTCCTGGAAAGCCACTTCTTTTGGAATGCCAATATAGAGTTGGGCGCCCTTTGGCTTTATATCGAGTGTTTCTTCGAGGGTTTCATAACTAAAAGAAGGACTGACAAAAGGTTTTTGCTGAGACATATGGAAGCTCGAAATGCTTATTAAATAATTTACAAATTACAATTGTTATCCGATATGTGAAGATGATTGTATACCACGATGAATTTTTATTTTCCTGTTATTTTCATTAATTGATTCAATCATTACATGCCATGTTTCTTCATCATCAAATAGTTCCGGTGCTTTTTCCGGCCACTCAACAAAACATACGGAACCACTGTTTACACATTCTTCTACCCCCGCCTGAATCGCTTCTTCTGTATTTTTCAATCGATAAAGATCAATATGAAATATTTTTTTTAATCCTTCTTCATCATGATAATCATATTCATTTATAATAGCAAAACTTGGACTTGACATGCTATCCAGTACACCTTTGTATTTACATAAAGCCATTATAATAGTGGTTTTCCCTGCACCTAAGTCGCCACGAAATACAAATACTTTCGCTTTTTTTACAAACTCCCAAAATGAAGCAGAAAAATTATGGAGGTCGGCAAGGGTAATTTGCATCTGCATTGCACAAATTTAACAACGGTTTGCAACAGCGTTGAAAAGATAATAGTGTTTAAACATTTATCAGCATCAGGGCTCGATACCTTTGCATTAGAAATTTATCGAATGGAAAAAGTTCAATGGAAAGTAGAGGGAATGACTTGCTCTAATTGTGCATTAACTATCAATCAATACCTGCAAAAAGAGGGAGTCAAAAATATAAGCGTCAGTCCAATTGATGGTGATGTTTCATTCGAATTAAACGGTGTTACCACAAAACAAAAAATAGCCAAAGGAATAGAATCACTGGGTTATGCAGTTGCTACAACCGATAGTTCAATCATTCAAAAAAAGAAACCATTCTTATCAAATAACTTACAACGCTTTTGGTTTTGCCTGCCCTTTACTTTAGTATTAATGCTTCACATGATCCCGGGTTTGCATATTCATTGGCTAATGAATCCCTGGGTGCAACTAGGCTTAACACTTCCTGTATTTTTTGTTGGTATGCGTCATTTTGGAAGTTCCGCTGTTAAAAGCCTTCGTAATGGCGTACCGAATATGAATGTACTGATCACTATCGGTGCAGCCTCTGCTTTTATTTATAGTTTGGTTGGCGCCCTTTTAGGT
>MWVT01000234.1_pt1 | contig 12156 bp, 13 predicted proteins | sample 1047201 | NCBI WGS metagenome assembly MWVT01 (sample SAMN06349988, study PRJNA376086) | soil metagenome | isolation source: TG5-1 sample Antarctic (ecotone) soil | place: Antarctica | collected 2015-01-13 | reverse complement strand
GCTGTTCCTGCAACCGTTGGACATTTGTCTTGTTCATCGTTAATACCATCTCCATCAGTATCTGGCACCGGGCATCCTTCGTATTTTGCTGTTCCGGCCACTGTAGGGCATTTATCTAGTTCATCATTAATACCATCACTATCGGTATCGGGCACTGGACATCCTTCATATTTTGCTGTACCAGCCACTTCAGGACATTTATCTACGTCATCATTAATGCCATCTCCGTCAGTATCTTTTGGCGCTTGTGGAATTTCTACAGTTTTTAAAGGCGTTTCTTTTTTCTTACCAATAATGCCTGCTATGCCCACCCCATGTACAAAATGGTAACTGGAAGTTTCAGTAGTTACCGGAACACGGTATTGCGAAGTAATATAGACAGCAGCTTCATCAAATAAATTAAATTTTAAACCGGCACCAAGTGGCACAAAAGCTCCCACTTTCTTATTGTACAAACCAGCACCCACACCTGCAGAAAGATAGGGAGTGAAAATATATTTATCGGGAAACATTTTCAAGTTTACAGAAGCATCGCCCTCCAACAAAAAATGATCACCTGAAATAGGATCATCAGGTAAAGGAACTCCTACAAAAGTTCCCAGCAAGGTTGTTGCTAAATCAACATGATTGCTTAACCCTTTAAAATAAGTTAGAGCAAAGCCCGGAGCCATTTCCGTAATATTTGCGGTTTGCTTATCCTTTAAAACGGAAGAAAGTGAAGAATTACGTATGCGTTGAGCGGTAATATAGTCGGTGAATGTAAAACTTATACCCAACGCGGAAGGCCTGGTATAAGCTCCTTTCTGTGCAAAACCTTCGGAGGCAAACAGAATAGGTACAAGCAATAACATCAAAAATTTATTAATAAACATTTGTTGGGTTTAGTAAACAAAAATAAAGGCTCTGTTGTAATTATCACCAAATATTTATCCTAATTGTACAGAACTATTTTTTTGTCTTTTTTAAATTTAAAACTTCCACTTTAACCTGTGTTAATCCCCGTCCAATATATCCAAGCTGACTCGCTGCCATGCGACTCATATCAACAATTCGTTTATTTTTTGGATGCAGGCGATCATTTACCTGAACCACAACGCTTTTTTTGTTTCGTAAATTGGTAACACGTATCCAGGTGCGTAGCGGCAATACATTACATGCAGCGGTTAATTTATTGTGGCTGTATATTGCTCCGGTTGCCGTTTTGCGCCCTTCAAATTTATCGGCATAATAGCTAGCAATACCATATAGGGCTTTTGATTTGGTAGCTGTTTCCGCTTTTTCTTCGGCCGGAAGATTTTCTTCTGACAATAGTTCATTAGTTTGACCTATTGCGAAAAAGGAAAAAAAGAAAAGAAAAAAGATATTGGTGAGTAATTTCATAGGGACATGTTTTATTAAAAAATCTTTCTTCAACTTGTTACCCGTTATAAATATCATCATAAAAAAATATCGTTGTAAAAAAGAAATTATGTTCCCTAATTTCCATGTTGTCGGATTATGATTCAATTATCAATTATATATAAAATTTTATTTGCTGCCGGGTCATTGTTAGCTATGTCATTGTGCACTTGCTGCGTTGCACAAAATATAAAGGTTATTAAAAGAACAAAAACTTTAGAGCAACAAGTTACTGCCGATAGTAATTATAAGATGGTAGAATTACAAAGTCTCATTCCTTTTATAAAGTATGATATACGGTACGCCACCACCAATAATTTTACACTCCAAAAATTATATAGCAGCGGGAAGACGGCTTTTTTAAGACTGCCGGTTGCAAACGCGTTGCTTGCCATTCAGAACGAAATGGTAAAACTCAATTACAGCATTAAGATATTTGATGCTTACCGGCCCTACAGGGTCACTAAAAAAATGTGGGAATTAATTAAAGACGAAAGATATGTTGCCAACCCGGCGAAAGGCTCAGGACACAATCGGGGCTTATCGGTTGACCTTACTATCATTGATAAAAGAACGGGACAAGAATTAGATATGGGTACAGGCTATGATAATTTTACAAATACTGCACATCATGGCTTTACCAGGCTTTCCGATACGGTTTTAAAGAACCGGCAACTACTAAAAAACACCATGGAAAAATGGGGTTTTAAAGCACTGGAAACAGAGTGGTGGCACTACAGTTGGCCGAACGATCGCCACTATGATGTGCTTGACATAAAACAGGCAAAACTTAAATAAAATAGTATTGCCTCCTTCAGTAAAAACTTCAGGTTCGCCGCCAACAAGAAACACTTTACAGATGTTAACTATTAAATACTTTGTTTTGATGTGTAATGCTTTCCATATGCACGGCATCAAAATATTTAATAATAAATTCTTTGCTTAAACCAAACCGCTCCCCTTTTTTAGCAGCTCTTTCCAGTATCTCATTCCATCTTTTTGTTTGCAGAATGGTGATGTTATTTTCTTTTTTGTATGTCCCTATTGTTTCTGCGACTTTCATACGCTGACCCAATAGCTGCATCAATTCATCATCGAGCTGGTTGATCTGTTGACGCATTTTTTCCAACACGGAATGATATTCTTCGGAATTAATATCTTCTTTTCTCCAAATGATTTCGCCTAACAAAGAAGCCAGTTGTTCAGGTGTAATTTGCTGGCTGGCATCGCTCCATGCTTTGTCAGGATCAATATGTGTTTCAATCATCAGTCCATCAAAATCAAGGTCAATGGCCTGTTGCGACACATCCAATAAAATATCTCGTCGCCCGCAAATGTGCGAGGGATCGTTAATCAGTAACATGTCCGGGTTCCGGCGTTTCATTTCAATAGCCAAATGCCACATGGGTGCATTGCGGTATTCGGTATTCCCATAAGAAGAAAATCCGCGATGGATCAAACCAATTTGTTCGATACCTGCTTTGGCAACACGTTCTACTGCGCCTGTCCATAATTCCAGGTCAGGATTAATCGGGTTTTTTATAAGCACAGGAACATTTACTCCCTTCAATGCATCCGCAACATCCTGCACACTAAACGGGTTAACTGTTGTGCGGGCACCTATCCATAATATATCAACATCAAAATGCAATGCATTCTCCACTTGCTTGCCGGTAGCTACTTCTACGGCAGTCGGCAATCCTGTTAATTTTTTTGCCTGCTGCAACCAGGGCAAACCTTTCGCACCAATACCTTCAAAGCTTCCAGGTCGTGTCCGCGGTTTCCAAATGCCTGCACGCAATACATCTACCTTACCGGTTTCCGCCAGGCGGGTAGCGGTTTGTATAACCTGCTCTTCGGTTTCTGCACTGCAGGGGCCAGAAATGATCAGTGGACGTTTACTCCATTTTTCCTGCACCCCGTTTGTGTTTGTTTGTTCAATTGTTTGCATAATTTTTTTATTTGTGTTGTCAGCAATTGTATTTCTATTTAGCTTTTGTTGCGTCGCACTCTTGTGCTTCCAATAATTCTATTCAGCATTATTCAAGGAATCATCTCATTAATCGTTTTTTCTATCAACAATTACACTATCATCTTTCATCATAAATATTGTATCGCCTTTTCCGTCAGTAATTAAACCTTGAACCAGTTGAATCTTTTCTTTTTCAAACATTCCTTTGATAAACTATACTTCTGCATTACCTAATTTCTTAGTTAAACCTATTTTATAATACTTCCAATTTTATTGGCATCTTCAATCAGCTCAGTTAAATATTGATAATTTTCTTTTTCTAAACAGGCTTTAAACTTCCGCAACTGGCTAATATGTTCGTTTAAAACATCAAGCACATTCTCTCTGTTCTCCATAAAGATAGGCACCCACATTTTCGGGTTGCTTTTTGCAAGCCTTACGGTACTTTCAAAACCACCACTGGCTAATTCAAAAATGGCTTCCTCTTCCCGCTCCTTTTCTAATACTGTATTTGCTAAAGCGAAAGAAGTAATGTGCGAAATATGGCTTACATAAGCAACGTGCACATCGTGGTCTTGCGCATTCATATAAATAAGGTGCATGCCTAATTTTTTATAAATGCTTTCCACTAAACCAAGTGCCGCGGCATTACTTTCTTCTTTATTACAAATTACAGTTGCCTTTTCTATAAAAGCCCCGGTAACAGCAGCTTCCGGCCCGCTGTATTCTGTTCCCCACATAGGATGTGTTGCAACGAAATGGTTTCTTTTCGGATGATCTTTTATAATACTTAAAATCCTCTTTTTTGTAGAACCCACATCCATTACAAATTGGTGTGTTACCTTATCTAATACTGCAGGTAATAAATTTATCAGCGCATTTACAGGAACTGCTAAAACAATTAATGCTGATCTATTTATCGCGTCATCCAATTCAGCAATTTCATCTACCAAACCTAATTCCAGCGCTTTCTGGCGGTGCTTCGCATTATTATCTACACCAATTACACGGGTAGCAATACTTTTTTCTTTTAATGCCAGCGCCATCGAACCCCCAATCAATCCTACACCAACAATTGTTACTACCATAATTAAGTCCTCCCTTTTTTCACCCGTTCAATTGCTGCCTCCAGGTTTTGTACCGAACTACATAAACTCACCCTGATATATCCATCGCCCGCGGGGCCGAAAATGCCTCCCGGAGTAATGAAAACTTTAGCCTTGTTTAATATTTCATCACTCAGTTCAAATCCATCTTTATAATCGCCAGGAATTTTCGCCCAAACAAATAAACCAACCTGTTGTTTTGAATATCCACAATGTAAAAGATCTAATAAGGCAAAAACTTTTTCTCTTCTTAGTCGGTATTCATCATTCAATTCATCAAACCATTTTTTATCTAACGCTAATGCTTTAACTGCTGCTAATTGCACCGGCAAAAACATACCGCTGTCCATATTGCTTTTAAAACGTACAACTTCATCTATCCGTTCTTTAGCACCGCATAGCATTCCAACCCGCCAACCGGCCATATTGTGCGACTTACTCAACGAATTCAATTCAATGGCCGTATCCTTCGCTCCATCAACCGAGAGTAAACTCATTGGCTGTTCGTTCAAAATAAAGCTATACGGGTTATCGTGGCAAATTAGAATGTTGTGTTTTTTACCAAATCCAACAAGTTTTTCAAACAATTCTTTTGTAGGCATTTGCCCGGTAGGCATGTGCGGATAGTTTACCCACATAAGCTTTACACGGGAAAGGTCTTCATTTTCAAAAGCATCAAAATCCGGTTGCCAATTATTAGTTTCCTTTAATTCATAGCTAACAGGTTTACCACCCGCCAACTTTACCGCACTCGTGTAAGTAGGGTAACCGGGATTAGGAATCAACGCCTCATCACCTTCATTAAGGTAGGTCATACAAATGTGCATAATACCTTCCTTTGAACCGATCAGCGGCAGAATTTCACTGGCAGGATTGAGTGATACGCTATACCATTTGTTGTACCAGTTTGCAATTGCTTCTCTTAATGCAACAACGCCTTTATAATTTTGGTAGGCATGTGTATTTGGCTTTGCACTTTCCTCGTGCAATGTTGTTAAAACTGTTTCATCGGGAGCTCTGTCCGGACTGCCAATACCAAGGTTGATAACAGCAGCGCCTGTTTTATTTAACTCTTCTATTTCTCTCAGTTTTTGAGAGAAATAATATTCACCAATTCCATATAACCTGCTTGCTGTTTGCATAAATTAATCTTAAATAGTTATGCCTTTTTTGTAAACCCCGTATACTTTTACTTCTTCAGTTAGGGGTTGAATTTTTTTAATTGCTTTTTCAAAATCCTGCATTTTTTCAAATTCCATATCGGCATGAAAGCTATACTGCCAGCCACTTCCTGGTATAGGAAAGCTTTGCAATTTGCTCAGGTTAATTCCGGCTTCCGCGATCTTAGTCAATACTTTTGCCAAACTACCTTTTGAATGATCGGTATGAAAGCTAACTGAAGCTTTGTTTACATCACTTAATTCCGGAACATTCTCTTCTCTTTGCATTATCAAAAACCGTGTATAATTATTTTTTAGGGTATGAATGTTTGGTGCAATTACATCAAGATCGTATAAACGTGCGGCTAGTTTACTTGCAACTGCGGCTATATGTTTGCTTTTGGTTTGATGAATATGCCGGGCACTAAGGGCTGTATCTTCTGTTTCTACCAGTTTCCAATTGTGTTCATCCAAATAGTTTAGGCATTGCTGCAAGGCCATTGAATGTGAGTGTACCTCGCGAATATCCTGCAATTGTACACCGCGATTTACCAACAGGTTTTGCTTTATTTGAAGATATACTTCGCCAACAATTTTAAGATTGCTTTTATGGAGCAGGTTATAATTGGGTAAAATGCTTCCGGCTATAGAATTTTCAATGGCCATAACAGCTGCATCACATTCTTTATCAGTGACCGCATTTTTTATTACCTCTCTAAAAGTGGCACAGGTAATCATTTCGGTATTCTTGCCAAAGAACTGCATTGCCGCCACCTGGTGAAAACTTCCTTCATACCCCTGTATTGCAATTTTTTGCGCCATAAAATAAAAATCCCGGCTTGTGAGCCGGGATATTGTATGTTTTATTTGGTTAAATTAATTTTCCATTTCAACAAAGCATTCCCGGCTTCTTGCTAAAGAAGTAATAATACAAATAAAAGTATGCTCTTGTTGTTGTCATTTGTGTAGCGAAAATATAAAAGGAATTGAATTGAAACAAATTTATCTTCTTACAGAGTCTGCTTCGTTCATCCTGATCCTTCTGCCCTTGAATTTTTTTCCGTCAATTGATTCGATCATTTTTACTGCAGCCTTCGCATCAATTTCTACCCAACTATTCATTTCTTTCATGTCTATTCTTCCCAACACGTCTTTTGAAAGATCGCTTAAATCAAGAATAAATTGTAGAAAGCTTGCTTTATAAAAACCATCTTTAGTGCCAAGGTTAACAAACAAACGTGTTGTGCTTCCACCACTCCCACCACTATATTCTTTTCCTCTTGGTTCTCGCCATCTATCATCAGAACGTTCTCTTTTTCCATCCTGGCGCCCACCCCTGTCATCTCTTTCCATTCTGGTACGTTCACGTACATTCAGGTCTTCGGCATTTTCGTAATATTTTAAAAAGCGGTCAAACTCTAATGCTGCCACCCTTTGCAAAACTTCTTCTTTAGTTACATCGGCAAAACGTTCCTGCAACATAGGCAGGTACGTTTCATAATCGCCATGGCTAATATCTGTTTTCAGCAACTTATCCATAAAATAAAAGAACTGCTTGCGACAGACATCTTTACCGGTTGGTATCTCTGATTTATGAAATTGTGTTTGCAACATTCGCTCGATCTGGCGAATGCGACCTACTTCACGGGTATGCACTACCGACATACAAACACCGGTATTTCCGGCTCTTCCTGTACGTCCGCTGCGATGCGTATACACCTCCATATCATCGGGTAACTCAAAATTAATTACGTGTGTAATTCCAACTACGTCAATACCACGGGCAGCCACATCGGTAGCTATTAATAGTTGTATTGTTTTATTGCGGAACTCGTCCATTACTTTGGTACGCTGCTGTTGGGTAAGATCACCGTGGATAGCATCAATATCATAGCCTTCTCTCGTAAGCTTTTCAGCAATTTCCTGCGCCTCTAATTTTGTTCGGGTAAAAATAATTCCATACATGCCGGGGTTAAAATCAATCAAGCGCTTTAAGGTTTCGTAGCGGCTATGGGCAGGTGTAACAAAATATTGATGATCAATATTTTTATTGGCAGTGTTCATTTTGCCCACCGTAATTTCCATGGGACTTTTCATATAACGCTTGCTTACATTACGGATAGCGGTTGGCATTGTTGCGCTGAATAACCAGGTGCTGTCACGTTCAGGCGTATTCTGCAATATAAATTCAATATCTTCCTGGAAGCCCATGTTCAACATTTCATCTGCCTCGTCCAGGATCACGTATTTTATTCTTCCAAGATCTATAGCTTTCCGCTCAATTAAGTCAATTAATCGCCCAGGTGTAGCCACCACAATCTGAACGCCTCTTTTAATATCACGTACCTGCATAGAAATTGAAGAACCGCCATAAACGGCAACAATATTTACAGAAGGCAGGTATTTTTTAAAAAGATTGATCTCTTTTTCTATCTGCAAGCACAATTCCCTTGTAGGACAAACGATCAATGCCTGGGGATGCTTTTGTGAAGCATCTATCAATTGTAAAGCGGGTAGGCCAAAAGCCGCTGTTTTACCGGTTCCGGTTTGGGCCAAGCCTATAAGGTCTTTCGTACCGGACAATAATACTGGAATGGCTTTTTCCTGAATGGTTGTTGGTTCTGTAAATCCTAAGTCTTCTACTCCTTTCAATAACTTCTCACTTAAACCCAACTCTGTAAACATACTCATGAAACTAAATTTTGCGCAAAGGTAACCGCAGATTAGATGGCTTAATTAGGATTAGCAGGATTTTATATTTCCTACGCGCCAACTTAATTTCAATGCGGAAATCAAATGTGATATAAAAAAATAAGGCCACCTTGAAAACAAGGCGGCCTCTTCTAACGATTGCTTGCCATATAAAATAAACTCTTAACTTATTTTACTTACAGTCAGGACCGGCAAACAGGTCTTTAAACGATTAGTTCTGAGTTGTATCAGAAGTAACCAATGTAGTATCTACATCCATAATACTGCTTGTATCGGTAGTAATAGGAATAGACATTGTGTTCGTATCTGTTGTAAGCGTAGTTGTGCTGTCAGTTGATGTTTCGCTTGAAGTTTCGTTGTTACAAGCTAATAGTAAACCTGCAAAAGCTACGATTGCTAAAAAAATTTTCATTACTTCTAAATAATTAGATTATGAATTAATTGTTCGTTGAATCAGCGTTTTCAACAACATTGATTGTTGAATCTGCTTTATTTTCGATAGCATCGATTGTTGAATCTGCATTATCTTCAACACGGTTCTGCATTGAATCAGCTGTGTTTTCAATTGAATCTGTCATAGCGTCTGTGCTTGCTGAATCGTTATTACAAGCTACTAACGTACCCGCAATTGCTGCGATTAAAAGGAACTTTTTCATTTTTGTTTTTAATTTTTGTTTTAAAAATTGTTATTATCAGAGAATACTGATTATTATTTAATTCTTGTTCATTGTATCAGCAATAACCTTATTTGCTGAATCTGTTTTGTCGAAAGTAGACTCAACTTTGTTTTCAAGACTGTCGGTAGCCTGTTGAACAGAATCAACACGGGCATCACCGGTAGAATCGATGTTTTCAAGAACTGAATCCTGAACATTTTCGGTAGAAGCACCGTCGTTATTACAAGCCACTAAAGAAGCAGCAATTACAAACAATAAGAATAATTTTTTCATGATTTTAGCTTTACTTACAGGGTTAATGCCCATATTTGAAAAAGGTAACCCATACCAACAGGAATTTTTTTTTAACACTATAAAGGGTTACTATTTTTAATTCTCCGTATTAAAAAGGGATACATTGAAGGAAGTACAAAACGAAAAGCTATTATTAGAAGGTCTGGCGAAGAATGACAGAAAGGCAATAGAAACCATTTATAAAGAAAATTATAATATGGTTCAGGCACTGATCGTTAATAATAATGGCTCACCAGATGACGCTAAGGATGTTTTTCAGGAAGCAATGGTGGTTTTGTATGAAAAAGTAAAAACCGGAGTTTTTGAACTAAACTGCCAGATCAAAACTTATGTATATTCTGTTTGCCGGCGCCTTTGGTTGAAAAAATTAGTGCATTATAACAGGTTTACTTTAAATGACGGGAGCGAAGAAACAATAGCCATAGAAGAAGACCTCGAAACCCATGAACGTAAAGATTTGGAATATAGCCTGATGGAAAAAGCGATGGGAAGTATTGGCGAGCCTTGCAAAAGTTTATTGGAAGCATTTTATCTTGAAAAAAGAAATATGCAGGAAATTGCTTCAAGTTTTGGATACACCAACGCAGACAATGCAAAGAATCAAAAGTATAAATGCCTGGTGCGGTTAAAAAAATTATTCTTTACCCAGTATAAAACAGAGTTGTAATGGACGACATCAAAATTTTAGAAGCAGTAGAACGATACATTATTGGGCAAATGTCTCCTGATGAACGAGTCTATTTTGAAAACCTGCGTAAGACAAACTCTGAAATTGATCAACTGGTAGTGGAGCATACTTTCTTTCTGCAGCAAATGAACCGTTACGACCAAACAAAAAAATTCAAATCATTATTGAACGATACGCATATTCATCTTGCAGAAAAAGGCGCTATTAAATCAACAAAACTTCAAGGCAGGGCAAAAGTTATTTATCTTTTTAATAAACATAAAAGAACCGCGGCTTTAGCAGCTTCTATTGCCGGGATTACTGCTTTGGCAATTAGCTTTTTAATATCTTCTATTGCACCGGTTGCACCCGATAAAAAAGAGATAGCTCAAATGAAGCGCAGTTTAACCGAACTTAAAAATCAAAGCAATCAGCAACACCGCGAAATAAACAGCATTAAACAAAATATAAATACGCCTGTACCCAACATCGTTTATAAAACAGGAGGCACAAGTTTTTTGATTGATGTAAAAGGGTACCTTATTACAAATGCACACGTAATAAACAGCGCAAAAAACATTGCGGTTCAAAACAGCAATGGTAAAGACTTTAGAGTAAAACTTATATACAGTGATGTAGCAAGAGACCTTGCAATTTTAAAAATTGACGATACAAGTTTTAAAGCACCTTCTTCAATTCCATATAGTATTAAAAAAACTTCTGCCGAAATAGCTGAACCCATTTACACACTTGGCTTTCCACGCAATGATATTGTTTATGGCGAAGGCTATTTAGCAGCAAGAACCGGCTTTAATGGCGATACATTGACCTGCCAGATTGCAATTGCCGCAAATCCTGGTAATAGTGGTGGCCCCATTTTAAATAACAAAGGCGAAGTTATTGGTGTGTTAAGCGCCAAACAAACAAGTGCAGAAGGTGTAGTGTTTGCTACACAGTCTAAATACATTTACAATGCCTTAAAAGATCTTCAAAAAGATACCGCTTACCTGAGCATAAAATTGCCTCTTACCTCTTCTATAAAAAATATGGACAAAACACACCAGGTAAAAAAGATTAGCCCGTTTGTTTATATGGTGAAGGTGAATTAGCCTCCTGCCCCCCGGTAGGGGAACTTACGTTGAAGAAACTTTTATTGATACAATAAATTTTTAAGCAACTATTTTTATTTTTTTTATTCAACGCCATCGCTCCTATCATCATTGTTGCGTCGCACTCTTCAGGGTTTATGAATACTATTGAACATTGTGGCAAAACATTTCTAATTGCGAGAGAGCGAATTTCAAATTCAAGAAAATAGCACAACAAAGTTGGTGTGAGGTTACCAAAGTTTAGCGGGGTACACTCCGCTTTTCACCAGATCGTTAATATTTTTCGTTACTACCGGTGCGTCTTCTTTATAGGTTACACCAAACCATTGCGCATCGGTGGGCAACACTTTTATTACTCCTCTTTTACTGCGTATAAACTGATCGGCAGTGTATGGAATTAAAAACTCCGCTTTCGGGGCTTTTATGTTTTGATTGAGGAATTTTTGAAATTCTACTTCGAGAAAAGGAAAAAGCGATGGATGAAAACACCAGAAGTTCATGGATGCTTTTGCATTTTCCGGAACTTCGTGCTTGCTTCCGTCTGCATCTTCATAAACCATCTTGCCATTATCGCGATATATCTTTAATCTTTCATTTATAGCAACCAGGTTATTGTCATTATCTGTTTCGCAAACTCCGCGACTAACTGAACCATTTGCCGAAAGAGTATTGGCCAATTCGTACCCTACTAAAGCATATACATCTTCCTTACATTCTGTAGTTAAAAAACGGTACGCTTTCACAAAACCATCGCTTCCATAAAAATCATCTGCATTAATTACAGCGAAAGGGTCGTTTACCGCAGCCTTTGCGCAAAGAATAGCATGAGATGTGCCCCAGGGCTTTTTCCTTTCTGCAGGCACCTTATAATTACCTAAATAAGCATCCATTTCCTGGTACACATATTCGGTTTCAATTTTACCATTCAATTTTGGTTCAAAAATATCTTTAAACTCTTCTGCAAAATCTTTGCGAATAATGAACACACATTTTTTAAAACCGGCACGCACCGCGTCATAAATAGAATAATCCATTATGGTTTCTCCACCGGGTCCAAACTC
>MWVT01000233.1_pt1 | contig 12171 bp, 9 predicted proteins | sample 1047201 | NCBI WGS metagenome assembly MWVT01 (sample SAMN06349988, study PRJNA376086) | soil metagenome | isolation source: TG5-1 sample Antarctic (ecotone) soil | place: Antarctica | collected 2015-01-13 | reverse complement strand
AATATGATCTTTTAAAAAATTCTCCTGCGCTATTGGGTCCATATCGGGCATGGCCTTCAATTGTTTAAAATGCGGCCAACCATCTTTGTCTACGCTTTCCAATTCATAAAAACCACTGGTAGATAATACCGTGCAAATGGCAATATGCATCAGGTCTTGCTTCTGTTCTTTCGAAAACTTTTTTCTTATGTCGCCTAATTCCTGTATGCCAATCAAAAAAAGAATACTTTCCACGTCAGGCTTTTTATCAAACCTCGCCATCAGTTTTTCTTCCAGTTTCCACCAACGGGTTTGCAGATCATCACTAAAATTCATGGCGCAAAGGTAGCGTTCAGGAGTTCATGAGTTTGAAAGTTCACGAGATTACAAGTTACCAATTGTACCCAACAGTAAACTGTAAACTGCAAACGGAAAACGTTCACTTGCACTTTATCTTTGCTTCCTTTAAAAAAAATTATCATGTTGCAGTTAGCTCAATTACGTATTAACCCGGAATTAATAAAAGAACGTTTATCTGTCAAACATTTTAAAGACGTGCATTTGGTAGATGAACTCATTGTTTTGGATGATGAACGTAAAAAGTTAAATTTTCGGTTTGATGAGACCAAAGCAAAGATCAACGCGGTTTCCAAAGAAATTGGAACGCTCATGGGTAAGGGACAAAAAGAAGAAGCAGAGACCAGGAAAAAAGAAGTAGAACTTTTAAAAAATGAATTGAAGCCTATTCAACAACAATTAGAAATCAAAGAAAAAGAAGAAGCAGATCTGCTAGTGCTTCTTCCCAACCTTCCTTCCACACAAGTGCCAAAGGGAAAAGCACCGGAAGAAAATGAAGTAGTGCGTACAGGTGGAAGCAAACCGGCTTTAGCTGCTAATTCTTTACCGCACTGGGAGCTGACAAAAAAATATAATCTTGTTGATTTTGAATTAGGAAATAAAATTACAGGTAGTGGATTTCCAGTCTACAAGGGCAAAGGAGCCCAACTTCAAAGAGCTTTAATACAATATTTTTTAGAGTACAATACACAGGCTGGTTATACTGAATATATGCCTCCTTTAATGGTGAATGCAGACAGTGCTTATGGCACCGGACAATTGCCCGATAAAGAAGGACAAATGTATCATGCTACGGAAGATGATCTTTATTTAATACCAACTTCGGAAGTGCCACTTACTAATATTTATCGTGATGTAATTGTAAAAGAAGCAGAACTGCCAATAAAGATGACAGCTTACACGCCTTGCTTTAGAAGAGAAGCTGGCAGTTATGGTAAAGATGTTCGTGGGTTAAATCGTTTACATCAATTTGATAAAGTAGAAATTGTACAATTGGTGCAGGCCGAAAGTAGTTATGAAGTGCTGGAGCAAATGGTTGAACATGTTGAAAAATTAATTCAATCATTAGGTTTGCATTACCGCATTCTTCGGTTGTGCGGTGGCGATATGAGCTTCACTTCTGCACTTACTTACGACTTTGAAGTGTACAGTGCTGCGCAGGAAAGATGGCTGGAAGTTAGCTCTGTATCTAACTTTGAAACATTCCAGGCAAACCGAATGAAGATACGGTATAAGGACAATGATGGAAAATCGCAGTTGGTTCATACGTTGAACGGAAGCTCCTTGGCCCTGCCCAGGATACTTGCCTGCTTGCTCGAAAACAATCAAACAGAAAATGGAATTTTGTTGCCACCCTCCTTGCAGGGATATTTTGGTGGAGAGATGATCTGAAAACAATTGACTTTAGATAATTCCATGTTAAAGCAAAACCAAAAACGTTCTGCTTTATTTTTTTGTTTTCATATTCGCATCAAATTAACATTATGAAAAAAATTGTACTCTCGTTTATCTTTATTACAGTCTGCTCTTTTATTGCTTCGGCGCAAATTACGAAAGGGTCAATCTTATTGGGTGGAGGTATTAGTTTTGGTGGTAGCAAAACTGAAAGCGGTGGGTTTGAATATAAATACAAAGGTTTCGGAATTAGCCCCAGCATTGGTTTTGCTGTAAAAGATAACCAGGTAGTTGGTTTTAATCTTTCTTACAACCTTAGCGAGGGTAAGAATACAGATTTACAATCGCCCAATAATGATGAAGCCACTTTTTATGGAGCAGGTATTTTTTACCGCAAATACCTGCCATTGAGTAAAAGCTTTTATTTATTTGGCCAAGCTGGCGCCGGCTACAACCAGGGAAATACTAAAGTGGAATATCCTAATTACAGGCAGGATCAAAAAAATCAAGGTTTTAATTTAGCCCTATATCCTGGAATTACTTATGCTGTCAATAAAAAATTTCATTTGGAAGCCAGCCTGAACAATTTGATCAATTTAAATTATAGCACCGCAAAAATAACCACAACTACAAATGGTGGCAACCCGCAGAAATCGAATAGTAAAAGATTTGGTTTTAGCACAAATCTTAGTAGCGCCACACCATTATCTATCGGTTTCAGATTTGTGCTTGGGAAGTAATTTTTACAACTTCTCAAAAGAGGCTATTACTATATTAAGTAGGATATAGCCTCTTTTTATTCCCTTTAATAGACAACTTTATTTGTTGCTGCTTAATTTATTCTAAGCGGTTAAACGTTTGGCTGAAAATAACATCTCAACCCAAATCTCTTTCCCTCATGCCCTCGAACCAGATAAAGAATCAGCACCTTATGTGGCGGGCCGGCTTTGGTCCGGCGGCAGAACAATTAGAACAATTAAATAACATCTCTCCACAAAAATTATTTAAAGCCCTGCAAAAAGCATCTGCCAAAAAGCCGGACTATATTGATGTAGCCGACAATTACTTAAAAGGCTTAATGATGGGCATAGACGATGCTGGTAAAAGAGAAAAAATTAAACTGGATGCAGAAGAAAAAAAGATGATAAGAAACAAGCAGCGGGAAAGTCTAAAAAATCTAAACCTTTATTGGCTAAACACAATGATTGACTCAGAGGCGCAACTGCGGGAAAGAATGGCATTCTTCTGGCATGGTCACTTTGCTTCACGCAACATCAACATATTTTTTCAGCAACAACTACTCGATGTTATCCGGCAAAATGCGCTGGGCAGTTTTCGCGACCTGTTGCACGGTGTATCTACGTCTGCAGCGATGCTTAATTTTTTAAATGCACAGCAAAATAAAAAAGGTCATCCCAATGAAAATTTTGCACGGGAGGTAATGGAGTTATTTACTATGGGCCGCGGCAATTATTCCGAAATTGATATTAAAGAAGCCGCCCGGTCGTTTACCGGGTGGAGCGCAAATATTAAAGGTGATTTTCAATTCCGAAATTTTCAACACGATGAAGGAAGCAAAACAGTTTTAGGTAAAACAGGAAATTTTAGTGGCGAAGAGGTGTTGGATATTTTATTGGATAGAAAGGAAACAGCAAAATACATTTCACAAAAAATCTACAGGTTCTTTGTTAATGAAAAAACAGACACTAATAAAATTGAATGGCTTGCTGAACGATTTTATAAAAGCGATTACAACATTGGAGGACTAATGGAAGATATTTTTACTGCCGATTGGTTTTATGAAGAAAAAAATATTGGTACAAAGATCAAATCGCCGATTGAACTGCTGGCGGGCATGCAACGTATGTTACCCATGCAGGTAGATAATGAAGAATCATTGTTGTTGATACAGCGCATTCTTGGGCAATTTTTATTTTACCCACCAAACGTTGCTGGTTGGCCAGGTGGAAAAACCTGGATCGATTCTTCAAGCTTGATGCTGCGCATGCGTATACCGCAATTAATTACAGATAATGACGAACTGAATGTACGCCCTAAAACAGATGACGATGTAATGGGCGGTCGTACTGAAATGGGTGAGCCGAATATTGATAAGCCGAAAAGAGGTTATGGCAAAGTGGGCAAACCTATTTTAGCAGATATTGAATGGAAGTTATTCACGAACAATTTTGAAAGTATACCACGAGAATCTTTGTTACCCGCAGTTCAATCTGCATTGTTACAAACAAAACCCAGGTTCAATACAGAGTTGATTAAGAAGTATGCAGATAGCAGCGGCAGAGAAAATTTTATAAAAACTGCTACCATTCAAATAATGAGCACACCGGAATACCAGCTTTGTTAATTGCACATTGATGAAATATTTATGAACGATGAAGTGTGTGATACCGAAACAAGTTCGGCACAGGCACAAGAGACGATGATAGTAGTAATTCAGTCGGTTAAATAATTAAACTAAAATGCGATGGTTTTTCAACGCAGAGAATTTTTACAGGTGGGTTCGTTGGCAACCGCTTCTTTAATGGTGCCTAAATTTTTAAAAGCATTTGAAGGAAGAGCAATGGTACCTGCAGGAAATAAAGTTGTTGTTGTACTGCAATTAAGCGGTGGTAATGATGGCCTAAACACAGTAATACCTGTGCGTAATGATATTTATTACCGTTCCCGCCCACGCATTGGCATTGAACGTAGCAAGGCTTTATCGTTAACTGACGAAGTGGGATTACACCCTGCCCTCACTGCTTTTAAAGGTGCATACGATGATGGCTCTTTGGGCATTTTAAATAATGTGGGTTATCCTAATCCCGACCGTTCGCATTTTCGCAGCATGGACATTTGGCATACAGCCAGCCAAAGCAATGAATATGTAAACAGTGGTTGGTTAGGCCGGTATTTAGATGCGCAATGTAGCGGGTGCGACAAACCTACACAGGCATTGGAATTAGATGATGTATTAAGTCTTGCTTTAAAGGGTGACGTATTAAAAGGGCTTGCATTTAAAGATCCAAGACGTTTGTTTGGTACGGCTAATGAAAAGTTTTTTAAAGATGTTTTAAAACAACATAGTGGCGATCATCATGATGAACAACCGGTAGAATATCTTTATAAAACAATGGCAGAAACGCTTTCATCTGCCGATTATATTTATAAGCAATCCCGCTTGCATCCTACATCTGGTGAATATCCAAAAACAGAATTGGGAAATAGTTTAAAAACTATTGCTTCGCTTATTTATTCCGAGATTAATACCAAAGTGTATTACGTTTCTTTGGGAAGTTTTGATACTCACGTAAATCAGGAAGCACAGCAACAACGTTTGTTTAAAGAAATGAACGATGCAGTAGCATCTTTTATAAAAGATCTGAAAGGTAACAATCGTTTTAACGACGTTTTATTTTTTACCTTCTCTGAGTTTGGCAGAAGGGTAACACAAAATGCAAGCGGCGGCACCGATCATGGTACTGCAAATAATATGTTCCTGTTAAGTGGCGGATTAAAAGAAAAAGGGATTTTAAACGCACTGCCTGATTTAATCGACCTGGATGAAGGAGACCTTAAATACAAAGTAGATTTTAAAAACGTGTACGCTACTATTTTAAACAAATGGTTGAAAGCCGATGACAAAAAAATTCTGGGCAAGAGATATGATCAATTAAATTTCTTGTAGGGACATGCCATCGGCATGTCCGATTCTGGCGTTTTATTCCGGTTTTGCATCTCCTATTCTAGCGCATCTTATTCCGGATTTACCAATGGCAAGTCCTATTCAAGCATATCTTATTCTGGATTTGCATGTCCTATTCTGGCGCATTTTATTCTGGATTTGCCAATGGCAAATCCCTACGGAAAAATTTATCTGAGGACCAATTTACAGGGTTGGTTGCAATATAATTTTTGATCTTTTCGTATGATTCATTGTCCCGGATAACATGATCGTAGAACCTGGATTGCCACTCAAATTCCGGATAACCATTTTCGATACACCATTTTGTTACGGCGCCTTTATATTGATTCATCATTACAGAAACAGAACCTGCAACAGGCTTTCCGTATTGACCTGTTTTTGTTTCAGCATTGGTATCTTTTATAATTTCCAGGATGCAGTGAACATGGTTCGGCATCACAATAGCTTCATCCAATAAAATATTTTTCCGAAGTTCAGGAATGCGTTGTAAATATAATGTTGCTGTTTTTCCAATAGCGGATAAATACATAAAGCCATTTATTATTTCACCAAAAACATGTGTTAAATCTTTAATACAAATTGTAATGAAATAAGCATTCGCAGATAAATAATCAAAATCGTATAACCGTATGTGTTTCCGTTTTTTCATCTGTAGGGATTAGCCAATGGCAAATCCAATAATTAAAACATAGATTAGAAAATGATTCTTTGTGAAGACTATTATTAAATAACCTTTATTATTGATTTACTACTTTCTGTGCATATACAGCACACACAGAACTCGTTCTATTCCGGCTTTAGCAATGGCATACCTCCAACGGATTTGCCAATAGCAAATCCCTACATTTGTTTCCTCATACTAACAACTATGCGATACAACAGTTGCATCACCCTTTTTATAAAAGTTTAAAAGAATTATTCTACACCATGCATTCTTTTTTTCATAAAACCATTTAAGGCAAGCATGATTAAACCTGCTGCCATTGGTATCAATGTAAAGATGAGAAAGAAGGTTGAAAGAGAATATTTTTCAGTGATTGCATCAATGTAACTTCCTGTTAATCCTCCTAACAGATTTGCAACAAAATTTGCAACAAACCAAATTCCAAACATTAAACCAACCAATTTTACAGGAGCTAATTTACTAACATACGAAAGTCCTACAGGGGATACACACAGCTCGCCAAGTGTATGAAAAAGATAAGCGATTATTAACCAGGCCATACTAACCGCCGCTGTTTTTGCACCCTGGTCAATACCGTAACTACCATAAGCTAAAAAAGCAAAACCAACTCCTACTAAAAATAATCCTATTGCAAATTTTACAGGCCCAGATGGATTATACCTGCTTTCCCAAATTTTTGCAAATATGGAGGCAAAAGCAATAATGAAGAAAGAATTTAAAATACCAAACCAGGAAGCAGGAACTTCAGTAACATCTGCTTTAAACTCACGGACCAACATCCAGATTACAATACCCCAAATAATTACAAAGCTGCTACCAAGGAATATGTTTGATAATGAATATTGAGAAAATGTTTTTCGGAAAAGGTTGGCGAGTACAACAGTTAAAATAATTAAAGGCACAACTGTTAATAGCGTATTGGCCCATTTAAATATTGAAGCAGTTCCTCCTGATAAAGTACGATTTGTATAATCATTTGCAAAGATCGTCATTGAGCCCCCCGCCTGTTCAAATGCCCACCAAAAAAAGATAGTAAAAAGAGAAAAAATGGAGATCACAATTATGCGGTCACGGTTTACATGTGCAGGAACAACAGCTTCTTTTTTAGCATTGGTATCAATTGTTAAAGCATCTGCCTCATCCGACTTTGCTTTTGCTTTAGGCGTTAAACCAATACTCCCGAATATTTTTTGCGCAAACGTAAATTGCAATAAACCAAACAACATAAAAATACCCGCTAAACCAAATCCATAACTCCAGTCCACTTTTTCACCAATATAACCGCAAAGCAAGATTCCTAAAAAAGCACCTGAATTTATTCCCATATAAAATATGGTATAAGCGCCATCTTTCTTTTCAGGATTCTTTGTATAAAGTTGCCCCACAATAGATGAAATATTTGGTTTAAATAAACCATTACCTATTATTATACAGGTAAGGCCAACATAAAAAGAAACGGATGATTCCAACGCCATGCTGGCATGCCCGATTGCCATAATTAAAGCGCCCAGAATTACTGCTTTCCTATAACCTAACAATTTATCCGCTATTAATCCACCAATTATTGGCGTTAGATAAACAAGACCTGTGTAAATACCATACAGCTGCAAAGCATCTTTACGATCCCAACCCCATCCCCCATCAAGTAATGAAGAAGTAAGAAATAAAACTAATAATGCACGCATTCCATAATAACTGAAACGTTCCCACATTTCAGTAAAAAACAAAATAAATAATGCTGGCGGATGCCCCTTTCCTGCTGCCATTGCCTGGTTTACTGTTGGAGTACTCATGGTTGTATTTTGGTTAGAAACAATCGTTATTGAATGACAAAATAGGGAAAATAAATTGCTCAACGATAATCTTCAACATCTTTAAGATAGTTGCCCGAACTTCGCAAGGCATTATACGAACATCTTATGAATATTCTTTTACTCGGCTCTGGTGGAAGAGAACATGCTTTTGCCTTGAAACTAAATCGAAGCAACCTGTGTACAAAACTCTTTATAGCTCCAGGAAATACGGGCACAGCGCTTTGCGGCACAAATAAAGATTTTGCCGTCACTGATTTTGAAAAAATAAAAGCCTGTTGCATTGAAGAATTTATTGACCTCGTGATCGTAGGACCTGAAGAACCACTCGTAAAAGGTATTGTAGATTACCTGCAAAAAGAATCGGGGCTTAACCTGATGATCATTGGTCCCTCCAAAGAAGCAGCACAACTCGAAGGCAGTAAAGCTTTTGCAAAAGCATTCATGCAACGTCACAAAATTCCCACTGCTGCTTACAAAGAATTTACGGTTGAGAATTTTCAGGAAGGCGTCATTCACCTTCAACAGCATGCGTTGCCCATTGTATTAAAAGCAGATGGACTTGCTGCGGGCAAGGGTGTATTAATTTGTCACAATCATGTAGAAGCCATCTCGGAGTTTGAGCTAATGATACAGCGATCAAAATTTGGTGAAGCCGGTAAACGCGTTGTTGTTGAAGAATTTTTAGATGGCATAGAGCTTTCTGTATTTGTTTTAACCGATGGAAAAAATTATGTGTTGCTGCCCGAAGCAAAAGATTATAAACGAATTGGTGAAGGTGATACAGGCCCGAACACCGGGGGCATGGGGGCAATTAGTCCAGTGCCCTTTGCAGACGACAAATTCATGCAAAAAGTAATTGATAAAATTATTCAACCAACCATTAAAGGCTTGCAGGAAGACAACCTGGACTACAAAGGTTTTGTTTTTATAGGCTTGATTAAAATAAAGGACGAACCTTATGTAATTGAATACAATTGCCGTATGGGTGACCCTGAAACGGAAGTAGTACTTCCACGCATAAAAAATGATCTTGTAGAAATATTGGCAGCAGCCGCGAAAGGAGAACTTCAAAATATTACAATAGAAAAAGATGAGCGGTTTGCTGCTACTATTGTTGCAGTGAGTGGTGGCTACCCCGGTGATTACGGAAAAGAACTAGCCATTAGTGGTTTAAAAGAATTTCAAAACTCCGAAGAAAATATCGTTTTTCATGGAGGTACAAAAGCAAAAGACGGAAACATTGTGACATCAGGCGGAAGAGTATTCTGCGTTACTTCTCTTTCTAAAAATTTAGATGATGCTATTGAAACTTGCAGGGAAGGAATAGACAACATTGATTTCGAAAACAAATATTACCGTCGCGATATTGGCTACGAGTTTATAAAAGATCTTGCTTAAACTGTTATATAATGACGGACGTTCACTACCACGACTATTTGCAGCTTGATAAAATATTAAATGCGCAGGAGCTTGAGAGCAATAAACACAATGCATCTGCCCACGATGAAATGTTATTTATCATCATTCACCAGGCATACGAGCTTTGGTTCAAACAATTACATCACGAAGCAGATTCGGTTGTAGCAATTATGCGCAAGCCTTCACTAAATGATAACTCTCCCGAGTTGCAAACTGTGGTGCACCGTTTAAACCGGATCGCAACTATTCTTCGGGTGCTCGTACACCAGATAGACATTATGGAAACCATGACGCCAATGGATTTCCTTGACTTTCGTGATATGTTGCGTCCCGCTTCAGGTTTTCAAAGCTGGCAATTCAAATTGCTGGAAGCCAAGCTGGGCTTGAAGTTTGAGTATCGGCACGGGCAGGAATATTATACATCTCAATTACGCCAGCAACATATTGATCTGATTAAAGCCGCCGAAAACGGACAATCTTTTTTGCAATTAATGAATACATGGTTGGAGCGAATGCCTTTCAGCCCTGCCCCCCCACCCCCCAAAGGGGGATCGTCCGAAGCCCAAAGCCAGCTTTTAGAAAATACTGCTATAAATAAAAAAACTCCGAAAAGCGAGGTTAGTGAACAGGTCTCTCCCCCATCGGGGGAGCCGGAGGGGGCTTGGGATTTTTGGAGCGAATACAAAGAAGCCTATTCAAATAGTTTAGCCGAAGCGGAAAAAAATAATCTTGACTTCTTTAATGAAGTTTTCTTTCAGCAACGCGAAACACATTATACTTTATCGGCAAAAGCCAACCGCGCCGCTTTATTCATTATGCTCTATCGCGGTTATCCAATGCTGCAGCAACCTTTTCAGTTATTAAACAGTGTGTTGGAAATAGATGAGCAACTGAGCACCTGGCGCCACCGGCACATTAATATGGTGCATCGTATGATCGGCACCCGCATTGGCACCGGCGGCAGCAGCGGTAAAAATTATTTAAAAGCCGCAGCAGACAAACATTATATATTTAAAGAAGTAGCCCAGCTAACATCGTTTTTAATTGAAAGAAGAAAGCTGCCGCAGTTACCAAAAGAAGTAGAAAAAAAACTTGGTTTTGCAAGCTCCAGCCCCCTGCCCCCCGGTGGGGGAACTTAGATCGTAATTTTCTTTTTTATTTTGGAACATGTTTTAGAATATAGTTTTTTTGAATTGAGGCATGATGGGATTTACGATGCTCTTGTCACATTGCCGAATACTATTTAAAAGTATCGCGAAAACTTTCGGGATACAGCCACCAAGACAATTGCTGGAATGCATAATGCTTACAAGTAAAGCGGCGTGGACCTAAGTTCCCCCACCGGGGGACAGGGGGCTGTACATCGGCGTTTTTATATCATGATAAAATAAAAATGTCCAGCCTTCTTTGTTACCCTGCTCCCACCATTGCTGGCGTAATTGCATGGCTTTGTCCGGATTAAAATCGTACCTGGTTTTGTATTTAATTTTCATTTGTTGAAACTGTGGCGCATCATCACCACCGAAAAAAATAATTTCCTTGCCTTCCTTTATCCAAAACACCTGGTGATGCTGCGAATGAGCGCCGGTATGTTGATAATGAATATAATCATCTATCATGCCTTCATCATCATGCAAAAAACACACCTGGTCAGAATGTAACAGAGGTTCAATTTCATCGGGCAAAAAAGAGGGCGCCCCGGTTAACCATGCAAAATCAAGTTCCCGCTTTTGCACATAATATTTTGCATTTGGAAAGTTCAAAACATTTCCCCCATTAAAATGCCCGGGATGCGGGTTACCAATACCACCAGCATGATCTTTATGCAAATGGCTCAACAACACTTTAGTTACCTGTTCCGGCGCATGACCTGCTGCTTTTATATTTTCATGTATTTGCAATTGGCCGGCATTATTATTAAAGCCAAGGCCAGCATCTAACAGTAAAATATCTTTTGTTGTAACTACCAAAAATGGTTGAACTTCTACTAACAAACTTCCGGTAGCACGTTCGTTCAGTTTATCCTTTGTCTCATCAAAGGGAATGAAAATTTTTGTTTTATCAATAGAGAAGAACCCTTCGGATAGAGGAATGATAGACCCCGGTCCCCCGGTGGGGGAACTTAGGTCAATATTTTCTTTTCTATTATCAGTCATATTTTAAATTATAGATACAGAAATGAAGCATGTTTGTATTAGTAATGTGTTTTTATAAATGTGCTGAATAAAATTACAAAAGTAGAAGAGTGCGACGCCTTTAAATTTGATAGTAGTAATACTGCCGACTACATAATAGAAAAAAACTTTACAGGAAAACAAATTGTATCAAACAAAGTCTTTCAGACCTAAGTTCCCCCACTGTGGGACAGGGGGCTACCGCAACACCATTTGCCTGTCAGCATCTAACCTAATTAAAATAAACACCAAAATAGTGAACGTTAATAAGGCTGTGCCACCATAGCTTATAAAAGGCAATGGAATGCCTATCACCGGCGCAAGTCCAACCGTCATAGCTACGTTAATAGCAATATGAAAAAAGAAAACTGCCGCCACCCCATAAGCATAACACCGGCTAAATACACTGCGCTGCCGCTCTGCAAGCGTAATAATGCGGAATAACAACAGCAGGTAGATGCTTAGCAAAACAGTGGTGCCAACAAAACCAAAGCTTTCGCCAATTGTGCAAAAAATAAAATCAGTTCGTTGCTCTGGCACAAAATCATATCGCGTTTGCGTACCGCTTAACAAACCTTGCCCAATTAACCCTCCCGAGCCAATTGCAATTTTTGATTGCCGTACATTATAATCAGCAGTATT
>MWVT01000232.1_pt1 | contig 12198 bp, 10 predicted proteins | sample 1047201 | NCBI WGS metagenome assembly MWVT01 (sample SAMN06349988, study PRJNA376086) | soil metagenome | isolation source: TG5-1 sample Antarctic (ecotone) soil | place: Antarctica | collected 2015-01-13 | reverse complement strand
GGCTAAATGGGGTAACGGCAAACCTTTGATTGCCCTCGGGAGCGATATAGACTGTATTCCAAAAGCCTCCCAAAAGCCAGGCGTAGCTTATAAAGAGCCCATTGTTGAAGAAGGCATTGATGTTACCATTGACCAATATCCATACACAGCCAGCAGCACAGGTTTGAGCACATTGATACCAGATGAGATATTAGCAGATGGACAAGATTCTATTAAGGCTCGTTTACAACGGCCGGAAGTTCGTAAATACGTAATTGCTGAAATGTTGAAGAGTTTAAAAAGACGAAAGCTGAAACATTTCAGCTATCCTGTAGTGGCTTTTCACCGTGCCGATACAACGCTTAATGGAAAAAGCATTGAACAGGTGAATTTGATAAAAGGCCGCAAACACAAAGCAAGCCAGGAAGCCGAAACGGTTATTGATATGATGATTGCAGGTGGCGCCAGCATGGTATTTCATGGTATGAGCGAAGATGATATAAAACGCATTATGCACTATCCGTTTAATATGTTTGCAAGCGATGCCTCTATCCGCATTTTTGGAGAAGGCGCTCCTCATCCGCGTGGCTTTGGCACCAATGCGAGAGTGTTGAGTAAATATGTAAGAGATGAAAAAGTAATATCATTAGAAGAAGCTGTTCGCAGAATGACCTCGCTGCCGGCACAAAAGTTTGGGTTAACCGACCGGGGTTTATTGAAGGAAGGCATGGCAGCAGATATTGTGATCTTCAATGAAAACGAAGTGCAGGACCTTTCTACTTACCAGCAACCACATGCTTACTCTAAGGGCTTTAAATATGTACTTGTTAATGGGCAGTTAGTGGTAGAAAACGAACAGCATTTAGGCACACGAAGTGGAAACCCATTAATGGGACCGGGTAAAGGAACACGCCAACCTTTTTAAAACTTTCATCGATCTTCATAGCTTCTTTCCTTATTACGCAGACTATAATCAAACTTAAAGTATGAAAAAATATTTGGTGGTCGTTTTAATCTTTCCCTTACAAATAGTAGCTCAGTTTACACAAACAGAAATATCGCGTTGGCAAAAACAAGCGGCAGATGTAAGCATCATCCGCGACAACTGGGGCATTCCACATGTTTATGGCAAAACTGACGCTGATGCGGTGTTTGGCTTGCTCTATGCACAATGCGAAGACGATTTTAAGCGGGTAGAAACAAACTATATTGAAAAATTAGGAAGGCTATCCGAAATTGAAGGCAAGGAAGATTTGTACAATGATCTGCTGATACGATTACTGATCGATTCAACTAAAGCCATTGCAGATTACAACAAAGCGGAACCCTGGTTAAAAAAATTATTGGAGGCTTATGCCGATGGGATCAATTTTTATTTGTACAAAAACCCGCAGGTAAAACCTGCATTGCTAAATCGTTTCAAACCATGGTATCCATTACTATGGACAGATGGCAGCATTGGCGCAATCAGCACTGCTGACATTACAACAACAGAATTGGAAAATTTTTATTCGGGAAGTAATAAATCTCTATCAGTAGTCAAAAAGGAAGCAGATCATCAAGCTGGTTCCAATGGTTTTGCAATTGCTCCATCAAAAACCGAATCAGGAAATGCGATCTTATATATCAACCCACATACAACTTTTTATTTCCGTCCCGAAGTACAGGTAGTGAGCGAACAAGGACTGAATGTGTATGGTGCGGTAACCTGGGGGCAGTTTTTTGTTTACCAGGGTTTTAATGAAAATTGTGGCTGGATGCATACTTCGGCAAACGTAGATGTGGCAGATACGTATGAAGAAAAGATCATTAAAAAGAATGGCAACTATTTTTACGAATACAATAAAACCTTGAGGCCGGTTAGAGAAAAAAGAATCCCGATTAAATACCTTGAAGGCGACGCACTGAAAACAAAAATCATTAAAGCGTATTACACACATCACGGGCCGGTAATGGCAAAGCGCAATGGAAAATGGATCAGCCTCAGATCGAACAACCGTTCAATGTCAAGCCTGGTTCAAAGCTGGCAACGCACTAAAGCAAAAGGATTTGAAGACTATAAAAAAGCGATGGATCTAAAAGCCAATACTTCCAACAGCACCGTGTTTGCAGACAGCAAAGGAAACATTGCCTTATGGCATGGAAACTTTATTCCTGTTCGTGATAAAAAATTGAACTGGTCCAAGCCTGTTGACGGAACAAGCACTGCCACCGAATGGAAAGGATTACACAAGGTTGAAGAAACTGTGCATATTTATAATCCTGCAAATGGCTGGATTCAGAATTGCAATTCAACACCATTTACCGGAGCGGGAACCAATAGTCCTAAAAAGGAAAACTATCCTTCATACATGGCGCCTGACGGCGAGAACTTTCGGGGTATTAATGCAGTCAGAGTATTGGATAAAGAACAGAAATTTACGATTGATAAAATAATTGCAGCAGGTTACGACCGCACCCTTTCTGCATTTGAAATATTGACACCGGCATTGATAAATGCTTTTGAGAAAAGCACAAAACCAGGCGACTCTTTATATGAGCAGCTTAAAGAGCCTATTGCTATTTTAAAAACATGGGACTATCGAACTGCAGCAGAATCTGTAGCAACAACATTAGCAATCGAATGGGCACAAAAACTTGAACCATCTATTCAGCAGGTGTATATAGATGAAGGAGAAGCAGACCAGGTACAAAAAACAAAACAGTTTGCAGCTACCGCTACTGCACAACAATTGTTGCAACCTCTAAACCTTGTGCTCAATGAATTAAATGCAAAGTTTGGTAAATGGCAGATGCCCTGGGGAGAGCTGAATCGTTTTCAACGCTTGTCCGATGATATACAATTAAAGTTTGATGATAGCCAACCTAGTTTGCCGGTACCTTTTGCATCAGCGCTTTGGGGGATGCTACCTTCATTCAACAGCCGTTACTTTCCGGGTACTGATAAACGCTATGGAGTAAGTGGAAACAGTTTTGTTTGCGCCGTGGAATTTGGAAAACGTATAAAAGCAAAATCTTTATTAGCTGGTGGCGAAAGTGGCCATCAGGCTTCGAAACATTTTACCGACCAGGCAGAGATGTACACAAAAGGCATTTTTAAAGATGTGCTGTTTTATAAAGAGGATGTAATAAAGGCTGCGCAACGAAGTTACCATCCGGGAGAATAAAATTTCTTATAACGAGATTGGAAAGTTTCCTTGCAGTAATCACAAACAAATACTATTATCCGCTTACCAAAAGGTAACTTACTTTTTGTAACATCAAACCGTACCTGCTTGTGTGGCTATGCCTCACCCGATCTCCCTATTAACTAATGTGCCCTGCACGCATTTGCTTATAAGTTAATTTGATTAATTTTAAGTTGACTCTCTCATTTAGATATTTGATTCTTTCCCTTTGAAGTTCATTCATTTATCAACTATTATTAAATTGATATGAACGATCAAACTTCTTCTTCAGAAAAAAACGAACTGCAAAAAAACAAGCATTTGTTTCAATGGCAGAACCGGCTGTTGCCCTGGATGATTTCCATACCAACTATTTTAATAGGAGCATTTATTTTATTAGCCACTTTGCAATTAAATAAGTTTGAAAAATTTATTTACCAGGGCAGCGAAAGTAAAACGGAAAACACAATCCCTTCTCCTGGTGCGGCTACTACAGATTCTCTTCTAAAACAAAATATGGAATATTTAAAATTGTATTCTTTAGTAAAAATGGAAGAGCACAGCATTAACCGGCGGTACAACCAGGGTGGCGTTCTATTAATGTCGCGTATCTACATTAAATACCTCGGTTTTTTTACCGGGATGATACTGGCAATTGTTGGTTCAGTATTTATTATTTCAAAACTTAAAGAGGATGTGAGCGAGATTGAAGGCAACATCCAGGATAAAACAAAGTTCAGGCTTATCTCATCTTCTCCGGGTATCATCTTTGGTGTTTTGGGTACAGCCTTAATGATGACTACTATCCTCACACATTCAGAAATAAGTGTAAAGGATATGCCACTTTACCTCAATACCTATAACATTGCTCAACCACCAAAGCCACAAGAATCAACTAAAAAGGAAGTTACAAAAAGCAAGATTGACGCTGAAGCCGTAGAAGCATTTGATATGGAAACAGATACATCATCAAATTGACGAATTCTTAATACTAAAACTGTAACCATGTGTTTAACTATTTTGTCTACCGCCTGCTTGTTGGTTTTAACCATGCATTCATCTGCACAAAAAAAAGTAAACCGCCAGTATTTTATTAACCTGCTTAATGCGGGTGAATATGATAAGGTTTTTGATACGGCAATAAAATTGCGAAAGCAGGTATATGGAAAAAACGCGGTAATTGATTATTTCATTGCCAAAAGTCTTTGTCTTGACGGCCATAAGGGAAAGTCAACATATTGCTTTAATTGCATCATTAAAAATCATAAGCTCTCAGGCCCAAAAAAAGATTTTATTCAACAGGAAATAGCCACGTGTAATGCCCCGGCTGCTGCAGGAGAGGAAAATTTGGTAACCAGCCCTGATTTTAGTTACATTAATAACGTGTCGTTGCCCGAAGCAAGTGTGGGTGGTAAAATGGGAAGGGTGTATGATTGTTACAGCGGGTCGCAAACGATCAACTTAGGTACAATGGTTTCGCTTGATGAATTAGAGTCGCGGTTATTTCCCATCAACCAAAAACAAGCAGCTGCTCAAAAAATAAGCAGCATTTTAAATGCGAATTATAAAATTGATACAAGTGGCCGCTATGTTTTTGTCACGCTAAAAAAATACCCGCTCGACAGTGTAAATTATGCTGCGACAAAACTTGAAGATGCGTACCGTTTTTTTGTAAATTATTATGGTTTGCGGGCACCCGATAAATTAATAACGGTTTACATTCTTCATGACCAGACGGCACTACGAAAAACCGCGCAACTTGTTCATGGCATTCAACTACCTGATCCTAATATTGGCTATTCAAACCTGTCTGACTTAAGCCTGCTGGGTTTGGGCGATGCGAAACATCTCGGCACTTTGTATCACGAACTGTTTCACCTGATCATCAGAACCGACCTGGGCGACATTCCGGCTTTTTTAGATGAAGGACTGGCAAGTTTATATTCGGTAAGCAGGTGGAACAATGGAAAATTAATGGGCGATCGCCGTCCCTGGAGATTTGATGAATTGAGAGAAGCTAAATCGGCAAAAGATAGGTTATTACAAATTCCTCCACTGGAAAAACTCATTAACTATAGCTGGGATGAATTTGACGGACAGGAAACCAAAAACGTTTGCCAGGTTGCGGTAAACTATGCGTTGTCAAATTTTGTAATGATTTACCTGCAGGAAAAAAACCTGTTGCAGAAAATGGTAACTGCTTTTAAAGACCGGCCGTTTGTACCAACTGATGCAGGAGAACCAAAAACCAACCTCGAGATTTTTGAAGAAGTAGTGAAGGATTCAATAAAGACTTTTACAGTAAAATTTGATTCATGGTTTAAAGGGCAATACAATTTCGATTTGTATAAGGAAGTTTCTACTTCTGCTTCTAAACCCCAGGTAAATATGCAAGAGTTGTTTAGAAATGCAAGGATATTGTTGTATGAAACAAAAGAAAAAGCTTTTAAGCCAAATGATCTATCGGCCTTTAGACTGCTTGAACAGGAATTAGATATTATAGAAAGCGATCATCGCAAACTGGCTGCAAATCAACTAAACATTAATAAGGCCCCTGTTAATATGGTGCAGCAAAGTTTGTCTGTTGATAGTGACGCAGCAAAAAAAATCGAAATTCAAACAAGGCTGAACGAGCTTGAAAAAAAGTTGCGTAAACTACTTTTTGATAAACTTCCGAAAACAGCAAATTAAACAGGGTAAAATAATCAACCCGTTATAAAAGACATAGATGGAAATCTGTAATTCAACCAGGCCGTTATGTACATTAAATCAATTAATTTCTCATAAAGTTTATTGATCATGCCGCAAACCCGCCAGCTCGCTGCAATCATGTTCACCGACATTGTCGGATATACGGCGTTGATGCAGGAGAATGAGCAAAAGGCTGTTGCATTGATCAAACATTATAATGCAGCTCTTAATCAAAAAGTGGATATACATGGAGGGAAAGTGTTGAACTATTATGGCGACGGAAGCTTATGTACTTTTCCCAGCGTTACTGAAGCAGTGAATTGTGCAATTGATTTACAAAAAGATTTGCAATCTGAACCAAATGTTCCGCTTCGTATTGGTTTGCACATTGGTGAGGTTTTTTTTGAAGAGGATAAAGCCTTGGGCGATGGAGTAAATGTGGCATCACGCATTCAATCACTAGGACAAGCCAATACCATTCTTTTCTCAAAAGAGATATTTGATAAGATTAAAAATCATCCGGAGATCAAAGCCGTTTCTCTCGGCCTGTTTGAATTCAAAAACGTGGATGAAGCGATGGAAATATTTGCGTTGGCCAATGAGGGATTGTCCCTTCCAAAAAGACAGGATATGGACGGGAAATTGAAGCATGATCTTAAAAAAAAGAAAAAAACGGTCCGCAAAAATTTTACGATTGCTGCGTCCCTTTTGATCCTGATAATTGCCGGAATTTTTCTTTATATAAAATATTTGAACAAACCAAAAAGTACTGTTGAAAAATCCATTGCTATCCTTCCTTTTACAAACATGAGCAATGATGAGAAACAGGAATATTTTGCACAGGGAATGATGGACGAGATATTGAATCATTTATACAAAATCGGTGGTCTAAATGTTATTTCAAGAACTTCCTCCATGGCGTATAAGGACAGTAAAAAGACGGGTAAAGAAATTGCGAATGAATTAGGGGTTGGAAATTTACTTCAAGGCAGCGTGCAAAAGGAAGGTGACCACATAAGAATAATTGTTCAGTTAATAAATGGTAAGAATGATCAGTATTTATGGGCGGAAACTTACGACAGGGAATTCAAAGATGTATTTTCTATACAAAGTGATATTGCGCAAAAGGTTGCCGGCGAATTAAAAATAAAAATTGATCCTGATGTAAAGCAAAGAATTGAATCTTTACCTACGCAAAGTACAGAAGCTTACACGCTATACCTTAAGTATAAAAATATACCAAACTATGGTGATGATACATTGGGTCTTTTAGAAAAAGCTATCAACCTGGACCCAAACTTTGCAGACGCTTATGCTGAATTAGCGCATTACTGGCTTCTGCAGGGAACGTGGCTTGGCGAATTACGAAACGAAGAAGTGCTGAAAAAGGCTACACCGTTGCTTGAAAAAGCGCTGCAACTAAATCCTAACCTTGCGTCAGCACATTATTACATGGCCAATCTACAATTATGGTATAGGTGGGATTTTAGCGCGGTCGAAAAAGAATATCAAAAAATACTTCAATTATATCCTTCCAATATAGAAGTTACCTCCCGGTTTCATGATTATCTTATGTCAATAGGTAGATTTGAAGAAGCACAAAAAAACGCCATTAATAATTTTAATAATGATAAAAATTACTGGGCAAATTGGGTTTCCCTGGCATACGCATACCAATATAATAATCAACCCGGAAAAGCATTGGAGACGATTGAGGCGGCAGTATCTTTATTTACAGGTATTATTTATTTAAAGGTGCAATTTCTTAGGCTATGCGTACTCAACAACAGGTTCGAAAAAGCCATACAGGCTTTTGATAGAATTGACTCATCTTCTGAGTTAAAGCTTCATCCGCTTAATTTAAGTAATATAGCCATAGCTTATTATAAAACAGGACAAACAGGTAAAGCGGAAATTTTTTTAAACGAACTGAAACGGAAAAGTCAGCATACACCTGTGGGCAGCCCTTCCTATTACCTTGCAGCCCTTTACACGTCAATGGGTAAAACCGATCTTGCAATTCAATTGTTGGAAAAAGCTTATAAGGAGCACGAAGTAGAAATGTACTGGTTAAAGGTAGAACCGTTATTTAAGCCATTGCATAATGATAAAAGATTCCAGGATATAATATACAAAATAGGTTTTCCTAAATAATTCATATGCTTCCATCCCGCCAGCTCGCTGCAATCATGTTCACCGATATTGTCGGATATATGGCATTAATGGGGGAGGATGAGGAAAAAGCATTTACTTATTCAGCATTTAACTGACCCATCATTACATCTGTAAGCATGTAAATCCTTGCTTTTTTTATTAGCCCATTTTCAAGATCATAACTAACGCACAAAGGAACATTTACTTCTTTGTTCCTTGCCTGCATTCCGGTGAACTCGCCTATGTGTCGCCCCTTAAAAAAACCCTCTACCATAGCTTTGTCTTCGGTAATAACTTTATTTCTAAAATCGGCTTTTGCATCAAAAGCAACATGGTAAATATAATGTAGCATTTGTCCGATAGCTTCGCGACCCTTGTTTCTTTACCGTTTGACAAGTCAATAAATACGGCATCTTCTGCAATATATTTTATATCATGTGTTTTAAAATATGCTTCCATATTTTGTTGGGAGATGGAAAGAGCTTGCTTTTCCAGAATTGCATCTTGCATAAAAAATTTTTTAAGGTTAATAAAAAGTACTCACAAGGCAAAGAGCAAGAGAAGCGGAGAAAACATTATTGACAGGGGTTAGGAGAAGGTTAATAAAGTAACTTTTTTTTATTGTGAAAAGTTGCAGCGACTTAATTGATCAGATAATTTAGGAACGTCTATAAAAGACGGCTTAATAACTTAAAAGTTTCCGGATAGCTTCATCCAATCGATTCCTTGCCATAAAATTTTTTTCTAATTCTATATTGAATGGGATCGGTGTATCTAATGATCCGCAACGAACAATTGGTGCGTCCAGCATTTCAAAACAGTTCTCAACAATCCATGCGGCAATTTCGCCACCAAGCCCGCCGGTGAGGGTGTCTTCATGCAATAATAAAATTCTTCCTGTGCGTTTAACAGCATCGCGAATGGCATAATAGTCTAATGGCAACAAAGTTCTAAGGTCTAAAATATCTATTGATATTTCCGGGTGCTCGGCTGCGTAATCTTCGGCCCAATGTACGCCTGCGCCATACGTAATAATGGAAACATCATCGCCGCTTTGTACATGCCGTGCTTTCCCTATTTCAATTTCATAATATTCTTTCGGCACAGCACCGTTAACACTTCGGTACAAAGCCTTGTGCTCAAAATAAAGAACCGGGTTCGGGTCGTTGATAGCTGCGATAAGCAAGCCCTTTGCATCCATTGGTGTAGAAGGATAAACTACTTTTAAACCAGGCGTATGTACAAACCAGGCTTCATTGCTTTGGCTGTGAAAAGGCCCGGCTCCCACCCCGCCACCGGTTGGCATGCGAATAACAACATCGGCATTCTGTCCCCAACGGTAATGGATTTTTGCCAGGTTATTAATGATCTGGTTAAAACCTACTGTTGCAAAATCGGCAAACTGCATTTCCATCATGCTTTTGTAGCCTTCTAACGACAAACCAAGACAAGCGCCAACAATAGCACTTTCGCATAAAGGCGTATTGCGCACTCGTTCTTTTCCAAATTCCTGAACAAAACCTTCGGTTATTTTAAATGCGCCGCCATACTCCGCAATATCCTGACCCATTAATATGAGATTAGAATGTTGCCGCATGGACTGCTGCAAGCCTTCTTTGATTGCGTCTATAAACCTCACCCCTGCCCTCTCCACAAGTGGAGAGGGAGAAAAACCAGCGCTGCGTTCCCCGCTTTGCGACGGTTGCGAATTTTTGTTGGCACCCTGAATAACCAAGGGTTTTGTGTTGATTGGAGTGAGGTACACATCCTTCAATTCATCTTCAGTATCTACAACAACCGGTTTGCTTTCAAAGCCTATTTTTAATTCTTCTTCTATCTTCTGCTTCATCTCTAATCGCAGATCTGAGATTTGCGATTCGCTTAAAACAGTTTCTTCAATCAGCCATTCTTCATAATTTTTTATCGGGTCTTTGGTGCTCCATTCTTCAAATAATTGAGATGGAACATATTTAGTACCGCTGGCTTCTTCGTGGCCGCGCATTCGAAACGTCATACACTCTACGAGGTAAGGCTTTTGTTCTTTAATGCAATAATCGCGAATGCCTTTTATGGTATCGTAAACAGCAAGAATATTGTTGCCATCAATTACAACGCTTTCCATGCCGTAACCTTTTGCCCGGTCGGCTAACTGGGCGCATCTATACTGTTCACTCACCGGTGTGCTCAAACCGTAACCGTTATTTTCTATTATGAAGATCACCGGCAGGTCCCACACCGCCGCCGTATTTAATGCTTCGTGAAAATCGCCTTCGCTCGTTCCGCCATCACCAGTCAATGTCAGCGAGACTTTATTTTCTTTTTTCAATTTATACGCCAAAGCAACGCCATCGGCAATTGCTAATTGCGGGCCAAGGTGAGAAATCATTCCGCATATATGATGTGGCATGCTGCCGAAGTGAAAACTGCGTTCACGTCCTTTACTGTAACCGTCCTGTGCGCCCTGCCATTGTTTAAATAATTTATTGAGGGGCATATCTCTGGATGTAAAAACGCCTAAATTTCTATGCAAAGGCATGATCCATTCATCTTGCCCTAAAGCCAATGTTGCTCCAACCGAAATAGCTTCCTGCCCAATGCCGCTAAACCACTTAGAGATGCGGCCCTGGCGTAACAATACCAGCATCTTTTCCTCTATTAACCGGGGCCACAATAAATTTTTATAAAGATGAAGTAACTCTTTGTCACTATATTCCTTCCGCTGAAATTCCATTGTATTGAGTTAGAGAGCGAATGTATCAATCCTTGCCTACAAACATGTTAAGTATATAGCTGACGATGGAAACGATCAAGCTGAAAATAATAGCAGAAATCCAACCATCAACTGAAAAACCTGCAATAAAATAATCGGCCAGTTTTACAATGATGGCGTTTATAATCAGCAGGAATAAACCAAGTGTAATAATAGTTATGGGAATAGTAAGAGCAACAAGTATAGGTTTGATAAATGTATTTAACAGGGCGAGGACTAACGCAACAATAATGGTTGTTTTAATATTATCACTTAATTGCACGCTGTCCATAAAATAGTCGGCTACAAAAACAGCAACAGCAGTGATAATGAGTCTGATGATAAAATTCATGAAAAAAATTTAAAGCAAATGTAAGTTTGTCTGAACCATGATTTGGACAGATGTTATTGATTAAGGGAAAAAAATCCAATACCACTCTCAATTCCCCCTTACATTTTTGTAAGACACGAACCATAGCGTAGATGCTACATGATTTTTATAACCTTATTATTTCTGTCCTACACTATTCACTTCAATCCAATATCCATCAGGGTCCTGGAAAAAAACCTGCCTGATACCATCTGCCCGAACATTTATTTTGTTGGGAGTTCCGGGCCAGTCGGAATAGGCAAAATTCATCTTGTCAAATGTTTTTATTAGTGCATCGAAGTTAGAAGTAGTAAGTGCAAGGTGAACCGCTTTATTTATTGTCACACTATCTTTTATGGTTGAGATGAGATGCAATTCTTTTCCCTCTGCCAAAGAGAACCAACGAATGCCTTCAATTTTAGTTTTGTTTGTAATTTCCTGGAGCGTTAAAACTTTTTTGTAAAAATCTGCAGACCGGTTTACATCTTTTACAGACAACGCTAAGTGGTTTAATGTAAAATTAAATTCACCGGTATCCTGTGCTTGTATAAATACAGTAAAAGAAAATGTGATTAACAGCAATAGTATTTTTCTCATTGTTTAAATTTAATTCTTATTCTATAATCTGTTTTCTGAGACACAATCACAGCGTACGGTTGTCAATCTTTTTTTAAGTATGCATTAGGGACATTTAAGGTTGAGTAGTCAATTCCATAACCCGCTTTTAGTAATAGTGATACGACTCGTGAAATTGTAATTTCGTTTCTGTGCATTTGCGGTAGAAATCCCATCATTGCATAGCTAATGGGATTAACAGCAGGTATTAGTGTTCCCAACTATATCCTTTGCCCCAAATTAAGCCGGCAACTGTTATTTGCAGATCGGCTGATTTGGAAAGAAGAAAGTTTAGCATGTCAATAGAGTTGTTTAAATTTTGATTTACAGTATGAAAAACTGGTGTTTGTCCGCCAAACTCATATTCATCTATTCCCGCTTTTGCATTTATGTCGGCTCCGTGCCTGACAAGAACTTCGGCACAAGAAATATGATTGAATTCTGCGCAAATATGCAGCAATGTCACTTGATAC
>MWVT01000231.1_pt1 | contig 12222 bp, 12 predicted proteins | sample 1047201 | NCBI WGS metagenome assembly MWVT01 (sample SAMN06349988, study PRJNA376086) | soil metagenome | isolation source: TG5-1 sample Antarctic (ecotone) soil | place: Antarctica | collected 2015-01-13 | reverse complement strand
GATTTAGAACCCGGTGTGACATATACCTTATATAATCAGATCATCGCTAAAGATGGCAGAACCTTTGACATTGCTAATACGTTTGGTGAATTCGCCGGCCTTGCCACCTACAACATGGTGTTAACCTGGGCCGCCGTTATTGTTTGCCCTTTTGTAGCGCCAATGGCGGGTGATTACACCGTTATTCAGGATGATTGGGTTGACTGGAGCCCTGGAGATATCGTTAAGATTACAGACGGACCCGATGCGAACCAAATAAATATTAGTAAAGTTTGGCCAAACCCGGCATTCGGAGATGTAGTAGCTCCGTTAGTTGTCTCGGTTGACCCGGCAACTGGTGCCGCTACTATTCCAGATGGGGTTACCTGGGGGGATTACGGTAGTTATAAAGCAGTTACCGGCACTGGTAGCACCGGTTTTGTTTTTTCATGCACAGGCAGAGTTGCTTTGAGAATACACATTTTGGCGCCGCCTTTTGGAGATCAGGGTTTTTTCAATCTGGTTTTGCAGAAGATTTAGTTTCTTAATAAACAGTTTTTAAAAGAGGTTGCTTTGGCAACCTCTTTTTATATATTCATTAGGGGGGTCGATATGAAATCATGTGTTTTCGGTTTGAGATAAAATAAATAGCAAATCTTTTGACTGGCAACAGGTTCGTAAAAATGGTTTAAAAGAAATCTCAGGTAGGAACCTGAATTGCACTTTAACAGCTTAAAGATTAGTAAATTCAGTTTATCAAAGATGGTTTATGAGGTTACAGTACAAAATCCTGTTCTTTTGCCTATTCAACTTTCTAATATCAAACCTTAATAGCCAGGTAGCAGCGGTTAGAGATGGGCAGGGTAATATTTTGAATTTGCACCAGATGAAAATTACACCTGTTGTAGATGAAATAAATTTTGAAGGGCTTGATCCGAACGTAAATAGACTAAAATATGCACAAGTAAAAGGTAGCCCGTTCTTGTTTGATGAATGGATATCTGCAGCTTTATTTATGGATCAAAAAATGCAGGCTACTGTTCCTGCCCGGTACAATCTTGCTACCAAACAAATACATTTCTATAAAAACGATAAAGAATTTGTCATTACAAATCAGGAGATTGACAAGGTGGTCTTTAATAAGCAAGAAGATACGATTGTATTTATTAAGCATCCCGAGCTGGTACTAAAAAAGAAATCATTGAACGATTTTGTTCAGGTCATGAACAGAGGAAAGATTCAACTTTTGAAATATACAGAGCGAGCAATAGGCGAAGGTGATTCTTTATTTGGTACACGCAAACGCTATTTTTTTAAAGATGATGTATACTATTTTATAAAATCAGGTGATAAAGTAGAAGCCATCAAAAAGCTGGATAAGGAAAACATTTTGGTATTTATACCATCTTCCGGTTCGCATAGCGAATGGATGAAAAGCAATCATATTAACTTCAGAAAAGAGGAGCATGTAATCAATTTTTTAAATTATTATAATTCAAAAAATTACAAACCTTAATAATTAATATTGCCGGGTTGTAAAAAAGCAATGCTCCGTTTTATTTTTTATTCCACGATTAACCTCATTTAGTAGGGCAGGCTTCTTTGCATGGCAAACGGAATTAAAATGTTGCAAGGTCTTATATCTTTATTTCTTCCCCATCTCTATCAAAAAAACGAAATTCTGTAATATGATAATTGCTATCAGCTTTTACAATTACATTCTGTCTGAATTTACGTTTCCATTTAGCTGCTTTACTCCAAAGCCAGCCTTTGGTTAGGTAAGCATAAACTATTGGGCTAACTACAACGGTTAAGTTTTTATGTTGATGAGTTATAAGATAATTTAAATTCTTTTCAATATCATCCTCAAGAATAAGGGTAGATGCAATTTTGCCTGTTCCAAGGCAACTAGGACAAATTTCCTGCGTATTGATGTTCATCTCCGGCTTCATCCGCTGTCGCGTTATCTGCATGAGCCCAAATTTTGAAATTGGTAGAACCGCATGCTTTGCCCTGTCCGTCTGCATAAAACCATCCATCGCTTCCAGCAATTTTCTTTTGTTGTCCGGAAGTTTCATATCAATAAAATCTACTACTATTATGCCTCCTATATCCCGTAAACGCAATTGCCTTGCTATATCTTCAGCAGCTTCCAGGTTGGTTTCCATTGCATTCTGCTCCTGGTTATTGCTTACACTTTTATAGCCGCTGTTAACATCAATTACATGCAGTGCTTCAGTATGTTCTATAATAATATATGCACCGCTATTTAAATTTACTGTCTTACCAAAAGATGCTTTAACCTGTTTAGTAACTCCGTATTGATCAAAAATTGCAGTACCGTTTTGATGAAAGGTAACTATGTCGGCTTTTTCGGGCGCAATTTTTTGAATGTAATTTTTTGCATCAGTGTAAATGCTTTTATCGTTGGTAACGATCTTATTAAAATCAGCGTTTAACAAATCACGAAGTATAGATGTTGTTTTTGTTTGCTCGCTTAAAATTTTAGTTGGCGCTTCAGCACCGCGTAAGTTCTTCTGGATGCTTTGCCAGGTAGCAATTAATTCAGAAAGATCTTCGTGCAATTCGGCCGTATTTTTTCCTTCCGCGGCGGTACGCACAATGACTCCAAAATTTTTCTGTTTTATTGATTCTACAATGCGCTGTAGGCGTTTTCTTTCTTCGGAAGAATGGATTTTTCGGGAAACGGCTACAATATCGTTAAACGGCGTAAGTACTACAAAGCGACCCGGAAGAGAAACTTCGCAGCTAAGGCGAGGTCCCTTAGCAGCAATTGGTTCTTTTAAAATTTGAACAAGAATATTAGGTTTCCCATTTAAAACTTCATTGATTTTACCCGTTTTTATAATCTCAGCTTCATTGTCAAATGCAGAAAAATCAAAACCTTCGGTTTTGTCATTAATAGCTTCTTGTGTAAATTTCAGCAGCGAACGGGCATACGGGCTAAGGTCAGTATAATGAAGAAAAGCATCTTTTTCATGACCTACATCTACAAAAGCGGCATTTAAACCAGGAATAAGTTTTTTTACTTTCCCCAAATACAGATCACCCACTGCAAAGCGGGCATCGGTTTTTTCGCTATGTAATTCTACAAGCTTTTTATTTTCAAGCAATGCTATTTCTACGCCATGCGCAGCAGCATTAATAATTAATTCTTTGTTCACATTACTACAGCTTTATGTATAAACATAATCCATACTGATTGACTGAAATTACCGGAATGCTGCAGTAACCTTTTCTGTGAGATATAAGTGAAGGGGCAATGATGGGATGGTTGCAAACGGTATATCTCAATCAGCGATATGTAAATCCGGAGATAGCAAAACTATCACCGGAAATTCCAGGAACTATTTACGTTTTTTATGACGATTCTTTCTTAATCTCTTTTTACGTTTATGTGTCGCTATTTTATGACGCTTTCTTTTTTTACCACAAGGCATACTCTGAAATGTTTTTTTATTAATTAGTTATTTACTTAGCTCGTTTATTCTGTTTTCTACTTCTTTCCTTAACCCGGCAATTTCAATTAGCGGCAGACTTTTTTTGTACCAATCAGCAGCTTTTTGCTTTTCCCCTATTCGTTCGTACACATCGGCTAAAGAAATTAAACCTTCAAGATTGTTTGGTTGCAGCTGAACTACTTTTTGAAAACGTTCAACTGCTTTCTCCAATTGTCCTGAAATCATTGATGCCTGACCAAGGGTCATTTGCGCATAACTATTTGTCGAATCTCTTTCCGCTACTTCTCTAATCTTTAAAATTCCTTCCATAGGATTTTCGGTGAAGCCAAAAAGATAAGTTGCACCTAACCCTACTTTCGCAGAATCGTTTGCCGGGTTAATTATCAAAGAACGTTCGAATAAATCCTTTGCCTGATGCGCTTTCCAGTCTTTTAATTGAGGATTGCCTTCTGACTTTAGATTAATCAAAAATAAATGGGCTGCAAAGGTGAGGGAATTTTCTGAATTTTCCAACCGTGCTGCTTCTGCCGTGTACCAGGCAAATGGTTCAAAAATATGAGCGGTGTCTTTCCAAAAGCGTGCTAACTGGTGAAAAATATGGCTTTTCTGATCTTCGACATCGCCCCTGGAGATGCTGTTTTCTAAAAAGTTAATTTGGGTAACCTGTTCAGGAGAGAGTGTTTGTTTAGCGTGATTGAGGATGGTGTCTATTTGATTATTATTGCCATGGTCGTGTCCCTCATGTCCATCTGTAACCGCGGAAGAAGAACTTATTTTTTTTGGATGATGTCCAAATACACTATTCTGGGTTAGGGCATATAAAGTTACAGTAAGTAAAAGGGCAGCAGTTGCCACAATCCATTGAGGTTTCTTCATTTATTCAACCCTTTTTGAAAGGGCGGCAAAGTTAACTCACAACAGCGGTTTTCTTTATTTCTGCTACAAATTCTTTTGCAGGTTTAAAAGCAGGAATATGGTGCTCTGGAATATGCACGGCTACATTTTTCTTAATATTCCGGCCAATTTTAGCGGCTCTTTTTTTTGTGATAAACGACCCAAAGCCCCTGATATAAATGTTTTCGCCTTTGGAAAGCGATTCTTTAATTTCTTTGAACATTGATTCAAGGGTTACCAAAACATCAACTTTTGGTATACCTGTTTTTTCCGAAATCTGGTTGACAAGATCAGCTTTTCTCATTAGCTTGTTTTTTTGGTTTGATAAAGCAATATAGTGTATTATAATGATTGTCAATAGAATAGACATGTTTGATGTTAAGTTGTGGTTTTTTTAGTCTAAATGGGAATGCCAGAGGAAATTATAACGCAAATAAATAGGCTTTTCGTACAAAAATTTGTGCGAGGCTTATTAAAATGGAATAGCACTAAGAATAACAGGCAAATGCCATGGAAGGGTGAAAAAGATCCATACAAAATATGGTTAAGCGAAATTATTCTACAGCAAACCCGCGTAGATCAGGGATTAAAGTATTATGAGCGGTTTATTCAAACATTACCCACCATTAATGACTTAGCCAACGCACCGGAAAAAAAAGTATTTAAGTTGTGGGAAGGGTTAGGCTATTATTCGCGATGCCGTAATCTTATAGCTTCAGCACAGTTTATTTCACAAGAATTGAATGGGGTTTTCCCTACAAACTACTCATCGGTATTAGCTTTGAAAGGGGTAGGTCCATATACAGCTGCAGCTATTACATCCTTTGCTTACAATTTGCCCCATGCTGTGCTTGATGGAAATGTATTTCGCGTACTTGCACGAATTTTTGACATTGCAACCCCTATAGACTCTACAGAAGGCAAAAAAATATTTTCAGAGAAGGCACAAAAAATACTGCCCAATAAAAAAGCGGGAGAGTACAACCAGGCGATAATGGATTTTGGCGCAACTATTTGTAAGCCGGCTCCGGAATGTGCGATATGCTTCTTTAATAATAATTGTAAAGCTTTTCTTCAAAACAAACAACAGGCACTTCCTGTTAAAGGCAAAAAGATAACGGTAAAGGATCGGTGGTTCCATTATTTTATCCTGCGGCATAAAAATTTAATTGCTATACAAAAGCGTAGTTCAAAAGATATATGGCAGGGTTTACATGAACCGGTTTTGATTGAAGGAGACAAAAAACTTAAAAAAAAAGAGTTGCTGCTTCAACTCGAAAGATCTTTTGCCATTGAGCGGGGAACCTATGAGCTTGTAGATGTACCTTCCAATCTAACGCAGCGATTATCCCATCAATTAATTCATTTTTCTTTTTTTCAACTAAACTTAAATAAAAAAATTCCCCTACCGCATTATCAATGGGTTTCAAAAGCCGAACTGTCGCAATTAGCTTTTCCAAAAACACTTCAGCAGATTTTAGCCCAAAACATATAGTTACTGGCAGAAAATTTGTTTGTATTTATTAAATTTAGTGAAGCGAAAAAACAGGCTGTATTTTATAACGATAAATTGTAAGGTATGAGAGGTGTAAACAGGGTAATGCTAATTGGCAATTTGGGTAAAGATCCGGATGTGCAATTTTTAGAAGGCAATATTGCAGTGGCAAAATTCCCTTTAGCAACTACAGAAACTTTTAAAGACAGATCAGGCAAACTGGTTTCGCAAACAGAGTGGCATACCGTGGTTTTGTGGCGCGGACTTGCTGAGCTGGCTCAAAAATATTTGCATAAAGGAAGCTTGGTTTATATTGAAGGAAGACTAAGAACCCGCAGTTGGGAAGATAAAGAAACCAATCGCAAATTTGCTACTGAGGTGGTGGGTGATAACCTAATTATGTTAGATAAAAGAACAGATGGCGGGCATCACGCAGCAGGTCCTGCAGAACCAGGAATAGAAGCGACTGTTCCACCACCGCCAACTGATCATAATGAAGACCTCTCTTTTTAGAAGAAAAGAATAAATTTGCTACTCATTAAAAATTACAGGCATCCGCCTGCTTTTTAAATTGTTCACCAAACCATTTGCTTTGGATTATTCGTCGGCTGATAATTTACTTTTTTCATTTGTTTATACCTTTCTAATTGCCACCCCGCAAAGCGCTGTTTTTTTGGTTGTTTTATTGATTGTTCTGTTTTTATTAAGCTTTGTAACCTCCGGAGCCGAAATTGCGCTTTTTACTTTACAAAGCAGGGATGTAAATATGTTGAAAACAAAACAACATGCCGCCGCCAAACGCATTACTACTTTGTTAGATGAACGGAAAGCCGTGTACACTTCCCTTTTAATTGCCGGCACATTTTTCAACATAAGTATAATTATTCTTTCAAATTTTTTGCTAAGCCCTTTATTGCAATTTGAAGCTTCGTGGTTAAACTGGTTAATTAAAATCACTTCAATTTCTTTTGTATTGGTATTGGTTGGAAAAATCTTACCCAAAGTTTGGGCTACACAAAATAATTTACGGTTCGCATACAGCACCTCTGCAGTAATAGAAGGCTTGCATTTATTGCTGCGACGTATTAGCCTTTATATGGTTTCCATTGCAGATGGCATTAGCCAGCGCAGCGGTGTTCACGAAATGCAAAGTGCTAACATGCGGGATCTTGACGAAGCCATAGAGATCAACAATGAAGAAACCAGCCTTGAAGAAAAAAATATTTTAAAGGGGATTGTTAAATTCGGAAATATATCTGTAAAGCAGATCATGCGTTTTCGTTTGGACGTAAATGGTGTTGAATACGCTACCGGCTTTGATGATTTGAAAAAAAGAATAGAAGACCTTCATTATTCCCGCCTGCCGGTCTACAGAAATAATCTTGATGATATTGTAGGCGTATTGAACACAAAAGATTTATTACCCTATTTGAATGATCATAATTATAACTGGCATCCTCTTGTACGTGCGCCGTTTTTTGTGCCGGAATCGAAGTTAATTAAAGATCTTTTGGATGAATTCCAGGCAAAGCGAATACACTTTGCTATTGTGGTAGATGAGTTTGGTGGCACAAGCGGTATTGTAACTATGGAAGATATTTTAGAAGAGATCATCGGTGATATTCGTGATGAATTTGATGAGGAAGAAAGTACGATACGTCATATTGATGACAACACTTTTATTGTAGATGCTAAAATTATGTTGCACGATATGTGCCGGGCAATGCGGCTCCCGTTGGATACGTTTGACAAGGTTAGTGGCGAAAGTGATTCATTAGGAGGATTAGTTTTAGAGATTGCAGGCGAGTTTCCGGATATCAATGAAACTGTTGTTACCGGCGATTTTCAGTTTACTGTTTTAGAGATTAATAAAAACCGCATCAACTCCGTAAAAGTGGCCATTAATAAAAAGAATGCTAAAGATTAAATACTCAATTTATATAGCGGCTGTTTTTTTTGCATTGCTATCCTGTAATGACGACTACATTATTAAGCCCCGCGGTTATTATAAAATTGCGCTGCCGCAAAAAATGTATCAAAAATTTGAGCAACCCGGCTATCCATATTCTTTTGAATATCCTTTGTATGGAAACATCACACAGGATACTTCTTTTTTTGAAGCTCGCCCGGAAAATCCTTATTGGATCAACATAGATTTTCCGCAATTAAAAGGACGTATCCATATTAGCTATAAAGATGTTCGCAAAAACAACTTCGATTCCCTGGTAAATGATTCATATACGCTTGCATACAAACAGCATACAAACGTAGCAACAGGTATAAAGCCAGAGCCTTTTACAACCCCGGGTGGTGTAGAGGGTGTTTATTTTAATTTAAAAGGAAATACCGCCACTGCCAACCAGTTTTTTATAACCGATACAACAAAGCATTTTTTGCGCGGTGCTCTTTATTTTGATGCTACACCCAACGAAGATTCTTTGCGACCCGTAAATGAATTTTTAAAAGCCGATCTACAGCACTTGATCAATACCATACAATGGAAATAGTGAAAGCTTTTCAGGGAGCTTTAGGAAAAAGATGACGAAGATTGGTTTAGCAACAAGCTAACTTTGTAAAAATTTTAAAAGTTGATAGCGATTGATAAAGTATTAATTAGTGACGATGTGGTGGAGGCTCAATTCGTTTGCGATTTAAACAAGTGCAAGGGCGGTTGCTGCGAAGATGGTGATGCAGGTGCACCACTTGAAAAAGAGGAGATGAAGATCATTGAAAAAAATTACTACGCTATTAAAGAATACCTGACACCCGAAGGCATTTCAGAAATAAAAAGACAGGGTAAGTTTGTTTATGACCGGGAATTTGGCTGGGTAACTCCAACAATTAATGGTGCTATATGCGCTTATGGGTTCCGCGATAGTAAAGGCATAATTAAATGCGGTATTGAAGCTGCGTATTATGAAGGAAAATTAGATTGGAAAAAACCAATCAGTTGCCATTTATATCCTATTACCATAAAGAAAAACAAAGAGTACACAACAGTTAATTACGAACCAAGAGAAACATTGTGTGCACCTGGTTGCGCTTTAGGAAAAAAAGTCAAGCTACCGGTTTATGAGTTTTTAAAAGAGGCAATTGAACGAAAATTTGGTAGTGAGTTTTACGCAACACTTCACCAGGTAGCGATAGAGCATTTTGATGAAAAACAGAATGAGATATAATGTCTGATCAATCCTCAACTTTTCTTGTCAAGAGCACCATTAAATCTGCGGATAAAGAACATCGCCGAAAAATCAACTTCAATATTGCACGATACAATGCAATGGTGCCGCAGGGTAAGCAACAATTTACTGATATACACCTTGCAAGAGAAAAAGCAAAAAATATTAAGTGGAAAGCTATTGAAACGCTGGATAAACAATTAGAGCTTTTTGAAACAAATATTACGAGGCGCGGTGCAAAAGTTCTGTGGGCCGAAACTGCGGATAATGCTTTGGAGGAAGTGCTCAAAATATGTAAAGCTAAAGCATGCACTACCATTGTTAAGAGCAAAAGCATGGTAACAGAAGAAATTCATTTAAATAAATTTTTAGAAAAAAATAATATAGAAAGTGTTGAAACAGACCTGGGAGAATATATTCAGCAATTAGATGACGAGCCTCCCTATCATATCGTTACTCCAGCCATGCATAAAAGCAAAGAAGATGTGGCCAAACTTTTTGCCGAGAAATTAGGAACAGCACCAGAACTTACTCCAACCGAATTAACACTTGTAGCTCGGGGAAAATTAAGAGAAAAATACCGGCAGGCACAAATAGGAATAACAGGTGCTAATTTTATTATTTCTGATATTGGTGGGATAGCAATAACCGAAAATGAAGGCAACGGGAGATTGACTTGCGCTTATCCAAAAACACATATTGTTATTGTAGGAATTGAAAAAGTAATTCCATCAATGACAGACCTGGCTTTGTTTTGGCCTTTGCTTTCAACTTATGGTACAGGGCAAAAAATAACTTCTTATAATTCTATAATTACTGGCCCCAAACAAAAAGGGGAAGAAGATGGTCCCGAAGAAATGTATGTGATTTTACTGGATAATGGACGCACCAATATTTTAAGCAATGTAAAAGCAAGAGAAAGCTTGTATTGCATTCGTTGCGGTGCTTGCTTAAATGCTTGCCCGGTTTATAAAAACATTGGTGGGCATGCTTATGATACAACTTATAGCGGCCCTATTGGCTCAGTAATTACTCCGCATTTAAAAACAATGGATGAATGGAAACACCTAAGTTATGCATCATCTCTTTGCGGCAATTGCACCGAAGTATGCGCTGTTAAAATAAATCTCCACGAATTATTATTGGATAATAGAAATGAAGCTGTAAAGCAAAAGTCTTCATCATTTGTTGAGAGAATAGCCTGGAATTTTTGGAAGAAAGCCATGCTAAAACGGAGTATGATGAATATGGGTTCTGCAAGGTTAAAAAATTATATGATCAACACTTTTGTAAAAGATTGGAAGAGGCACCGTAGCGAATTACATTTCCCCACAAAAACCTTTAACCAAATGTGGCAGGAGAAAAATAAAAAAAGCAATTAATTTGGCCTGTGCTTATTTTTTCGCATACAATTTCACCTCGTCTTAATTACACAGTTAATTTTCTTGCTCAATATTTTAAAACAACAGTTAGTATAACAACGAATGCTGATGAATTTGCCACCACAGCCGGTATTCGTATTAATTATTCGAACGAGCGGTTTACGGAAGCGGACATCCGGATAACACCTGTTTCACTGCTTTTCCAAAAAGATGTTTCCGATGTTCGTATAAAATGCTTTCAACATCAAAACAACTACAATGCATTTTTTGCAACTGAAGGAAAAACGGGTTTCGATCTTTTTGCGGCAATATTTTTTTTACTAAGCCGGTATGAAGAATATCAGCCACATACAAAGGACATTTATGGAAGGTATGCGCACCAAAATTCTTTGGCGTATAAACAAGGGTTTCTACACCAGCCTTTAATTAATATCTGGTTAGAAGATTTTAGAAAAATAATAAAACAATCTTATCCTGATTTTCACTTTTCGGAAACCGATTTTAAATTTATTCCAACCTACGATATTGATATTGCCTGGAGTTATAGGAACAAAGGCTTGTTGCGAAATGCGGGTGGCTTAGGAAAATCAATTTTAAAAAGAGAATGGACGAAGGTTACTGAAAGGGTCAATGTTCTTTATAAAAAAAACAAAGACCCATTTGATACCTATGATTGGATGAACGAAATGCATGCTCAATTTACATTGAAGCCTGTTTATTTTTTTCATGTTGGCGAAAAGAGAAACAAGTTTGATAAAAACATTTCGACCACAAATATTGAATTGAAAGATCTTATTAAAAGAACCGCCGCTCAATATACAATTGGTTTGCATCCTTCCTGGCATAGTAGCGACGAAGCCTCATTTTTAATTAAAGAGAAAGACAATTTAGAAGAGATAACAAAACAAAGTATAATTCATTCCCGCCAGCATTATATCCGGTTCAATCTTCCTGATACTTTTAGAAAATTGTTAGCTGCCGGTATTACAAATGATTATTCGATGGGTTATGGAACAATAAATGGTTTTCGTGCTTCAATAGCTTCCCCGTTTTATTGGTACGACCTGCAAAAAAATGAAGCGACTAATTTATTGGTACATCCTTTTTGTTTTATGGATGCAAATAGTTTTTATGAGCAAAAGTTTTCTTCTGAACAAACTCTCGAAGAATTGTTATCATATTACAACGAAATTAAAAAAGTGAATGGTACAATGATCACTATCTGGCACAATTCATTTTTAGGTACTGATAATTTATACAAAGGTTGGAAAGAAATCTACCTAAAATTCTTACGCACTATCAGCCGTTCTTAAAACCTGTGAGGTTTGATGAACAAGATCAAGCTTAAAAAACTTTTCCAAACCTCACAGGTTTTCTAAACCTCAGCATTAGTGGTTGCAGCTATTTTTATAGCTGCTTTATTTACCAGGTACACGCCATAAAGTGTAATGAGAGTGCCACAAATAATAAAGCTCGTCAGTTTTTCACCAAAGATCATCCAACCCAATAATACCGCTACAATGGGGTTTACGTATGCATAGATACTTGCTTGTTCTGTAGGTAAATTTTGTAGCGCATATAAGTACGCCATAAAAGAAATAACGGAACCAAAAATAACCAGGTAAGCAATGGAGGTCCATGATTGCCAGGGAATATTTTCTAACGCAATTGCGTTTCCGGTTAAATTAGTAAATAATATTAAAATGGCACCCGACAATAACATCTGTAGGCCTAAGCTAAAATATGGATTGAACCGGGCTGCATGTTTTTTTGTGTATAAAGTTCCAAAAGCCCACGACCATGTAGAAGCC
>MWVT01000230.1_pt1 | contig 12240 bp, 12 predicted proteins | sample 1047201 | NCBI WGS metagenome assembly MWVT01 (sample SAMN06349988, study PRJNA376086) | soil metagenome | isolation source: TG5-1 sample Antarctic (ecotone) soil | place: Antarctica | collected 2015-01-13 | reverse complement strand
TGCAATAAGTAACGATGGAAAAACAGTTGTACAATTCACTACCGGCAAAAAAATAAAGATCAAACAATTAGGCACACTCGTGGATGATGCTGCAAATACCAATGTTTCTATTCATAATCGTTGCAGCAGTTTCGGTGGTGATATGATAGCTGATGATAAAGGCAACCTCTTTATTATATCTGCACGTAACCAGGTTTTTAAAGTAAGCATTGAATCGAAAGTAGCCACACACCTTGGTGCAATAAAAGGATTAACACCCAACTTTACAGTGAATGGAGCAGTAGTAGATGGAGATGGTAATTTACTGGTGAGCAGCGCTGTTGATGGAAGCTCTTATTATGTTGTGAATCCAAAAAGCTGGGAAGCATCCTCATTCCTGTCTTCTGCAGTGTATCGCAGTTCAGATTTAGCAAACAGTAATTACCTCGCTTCTGCAAGCAAAATGACAAAAACAATTCCCACGCTATCTAATAGGGCTTCTCCTTTTGCACACCAGATCCAGGTATATCCAAACCCAATAACTACAAATAACTTTACCTTGCAATTCAGCAAAGTGCCAAAGGGTGATTATACTGTGGAAGTAATGGATGTGATGGGACGCAGCATTATGCAAAAAAGGATTATGTTGAATTCAGAAACTACTTCAGAGACTTTTTCACTGGCACCAACTAATTCAAAAGGCATCTATTTGTTGAAGGTTATTGATAAAGCGAAAAAATCTTATTTTGAACAAAAGGTAATGGTGCAGTAACCCTTTTTAAAAACATTTATAAGCGTCTTTTTGAGGCGCTTTTTTTATGCACTTTCTAAAATATTTTTAAAGAGATTAGAAAAAAATGCAAAAACATTAAGATGATATAATCGTGTGTCTTTATAGGTGAAGACTTTTTTTGTTGTTTTGAAATAGTAATGTACTCACCGCGGATCTTTCCATACAAGCTTTACTTCCTTAGCCTCAGCATTAAAGTCAATACATTTTCCATCCCCTTTCCCTGTGATGCCGCCTGAGGGGGCACATATCAATTGGCAGTCTGTAGCATATAAAGCACTAAATTGATCGCAACAATCTGCGCTGAATAAATAAACCGTTTGGGATTTGTAAGTGTATTCATACACTGTAGCCGGAGGATTCCATCGGGGTTGAGCTTTAATGCTGTCTATCTTTTTTTGAATGCAAAAAGGAATGCCTGTTACTTTTTTTGTACGACTGCACTTCGTTGTCAATACACTTGCGAGGCTTATAAACAATATGATAAGTTTCATTTTATTAAACTTAATGTGTACAATACTTTTGCAAAGAACGTAAAAACAGGAGCTATTGGAAAAAAGCAATTTTGTTGATCAGATCAGGATATTTTGCCGCAGCGGCCATGGAGGCGCAGGAATAAAACATTTTCGCAGAGATAAACTCACAGCTTATGGAGGTCCTGATGGTGGAGATGGTGGACGTGGTGGTCATATTATTTTAAAAGGCAGCAGCAACTTGTGGACTCTATTGCATTTACGCTATCATAAAAATGTGCTTGCAGATAATGGGGGTAATGGAAGTGATAATAACAGAACGGGCAGGGATGGAAAAGATATTGTATTAGAAGTGCCGTTAGGAACAATCGTGCGGGATGAAGAGACAGGGGAAAAAGAATTAGAGATTCTGCATGAAGGCGAAGAAAAAATATGGTTGCCAGGCGGCAAGGGCGGCTTAGGCAATACAAATTTTAAAACATCTACTAACCAGGCTCCGGAACACTGCCAGCCGGGACTTCCCGGTTTGGAAGGATGGAAAATACTGGAGCTGAAAGTATTGGCTGATGTTGGCCTTGTTGGATTTCCGAATGCGGGTAAATCCACATTACTTTCTGTAATCACCGCTGCCAAACCAAAGATTGCAGATTATGCATTCACTACCATCACGCCTAACTTAGGGATTGTTGAATACCGCGAAGACAAAAGTTTTTGTATCGCCGACTTGCCCGGAATAATCGAAGGAGCTGCTGAAGGCAAAGGCTTAGGACATCGCTTTTTACGGCATATTGAACGTAATTCTATTTTACTTTTTTTAATCCCTGCTGATAGTAAAGACCATAGAAAAGAATATGAAATATTGGTAAATGAACTGCAGGAATATAACCCCGAGCTTTTGCATAAAACCTATATAATCGCAGTGAGCAAAAGTGATATGCTCGATGAAGAATTACAAAAAGCCATAGAGAAAGAATTGCCTACAGAAGTGCCGAAAATTTTTATTTCATCGCTTACCAATAAAAACATTCAGGAGTTGAAAGATCTCCTATGGAAAGTATTGAATGAGGGAAAATCATAATTAGAGTGTTTTAAAGAAGTTTTGATCATGCATTAATTTATTGAAAAATACTGAACACGCATTAGCACCAGACAATTCCCTGCAATTCTAGAAATCAAGAGACTAAATATTCATCCCACCCATACAGCAGTACCCGTTGCAGACACCATTAACATACTTCCCCTTACGCCGATGGTTTCATAATCAAAGTCTATCCCTAAAATGGCATTGGCTTTCAATAGTTGAGCTTTTTCTTTTAATTCATCCAGCGCTTTCGTACGGGCATCGTCCAGTACCCTTTCATAAGTGCCGCTTCGCCCTCCTACAAAATCTCTTATACCACCAAGGATATCTTTGAAGATATTAGCGCCTATAATTACTTCTGCTGAAATCACACCTAAGTATTGCTCTACCTTTTGCCCTTCGATCGTATGAGTCGTGGTTGTTATCATTTTTATCGATTTATAATCTATAAAATATCATGCTTCCCAAAATAAACGGAAATCTGAAATCTATCAACTGGCTTCCACCCACCCAACAACACACCCATCTGCCGAATAACACCAGTTTTTTCATTAATACCTTCTCCCTATGGTATCGCATGCTGCTTTGAGCAAACTATTGTCATCAGGTGCATCATGCCACAGTTCCCACATCATTACCCCATTGGCTCTTTGCTTTGCAAGCATGGTTTTCAACTTTGCTGTAGGTTGGCCATTGTAATATATTTTATAGTTCACAAAATTGCCCTGGCTCACTAGTGCAGAATCTGATTGGGAACTGCCACCTTGTGTAAGAATCGTACGGTAGCTCATCGTAGTGCCTGTCTGTATAATGCCGGAGGCTCGGCCATATGCCGGAAAACCCAATACACATTTGGAAGCAGGCATGCCTCTTGTGGTCAACCAGTAATTCAGTGAAGTAACAGAGAGTGCATAAGGGCTGTGATGCCTGAAGGGTACAGTTGCATCAAAATCATCGTAAGACATAATATTGAACCAGTCGGCATAAGCAAATACTTCTGTTTGTATAGCATCTCTGATCACGCCGCTGTATTTGCCTGCAGTGATGGCAGCACTTAGATAATATTTCGCATCTCTGTGCAACGAATCTGATAATTCTTTCATTAATGCTGCATAGGTAATGTGCGTCCCATCATCTGTGCGGGGAAATTCCCAATCCACATCTACACCGTCAAATCCATATTGACGCACCTTATTCATAATGTCTTTTATCAGGGCATTTCTCGTCCCGGCTGTAGATGCAGCATTTTTAAAATTACCATTTGCCACTTCATTCAGGCTTACCAATATTTTAGCTCCATTGGTTTTAGCTTTTTGAATTACCTGTGGCACCAGCGCCGCATTATTTACATCAAGCGTACCTCCCGCGTTCACGCTAAAAAATGCATAATTCACTACATTGCACATTCTGAATTTCACATCCGGCACTTCCGAAAGATTTCGATAATTGGGGAAATAACCTACTACATAAAAACCAAATGCTACAGGGGGCTGAATAGTAATAGCTATAAAGTTGCTCATGGTAGCAGCACAACCTACTGCATTGCCATTTGTGCTTTTTGGTTGTACATACCATTGATACCGGGCATTGGCTGCAGCAGGAACAGTAAAAGAAAGACTGGTGCCTGTAATATTTGTTCCAATAATTGCGGGAGCCTGACTCTCAATGCTTAAATACACATCGTATGAAGAGGCATTGGCTCCAGCTGACCATGAAAGGCTAATGGTGGTGCCGGCTATCACAAAAGAACCTAAGCCGGGTGATGTGACATTAATACAACCGGGAAATTGTGGTGGCAATGCCGGTGGATCAGGAGTATCTTTCTTACTGCACGAAGCAAGTAAAATGAGAATGAAGTAAAATGAGAAAAAATGAAAATGTACACTTTTCATACCAATCAATTGAGTGTCAAAGTACGATAAAGTTTCATCCATTTCTTTGGATAAGGAATAATTTTTGGATACGTTTGCCTGCCGCATTATTACGGCCTCCCTCTTTTAATTATAGCTATATGAAAAAAATATTAATTACAGTTTTTCTATCTCTCAGTATCCTTTTCAAAGCCTCAGCAGATGAAGGCATGTGGCTTCCACTCTTATTAGGCCAGCAAGTGTATAACGATATGGTGAAGAAAGGACTCAAATTAACCAAAGAGCAACTGTATAGCATTAATAAACCTTCTATCAAAGATGCCATTGTCATTTTTGGTAATGGTTGTACAGGCGAAGTAGTTAGCAATGAAGGATTGATTTTTACCAATCACCATTGTGGTTATAGCCAGATAGCCGCTGCAAGTACAGTAGAACATAATTATTTGCGTGATGGTTTTTATGCAAAAACGCGAAGTGAAGAAATCCCCTCCCAGGGCTTATCAGTTCGATTTTTGTTGCGCATAGATGATGTTACGAATATAGTTTTGGATTCTCTTAAAGGATTGACCGGAGCAGAAAGGGCTACACGCCAAAGCCAGGTGCTCAGTGCTATTAATGGCCGCATGGCTGATCCTACTAAGAATATAGAAACACTTGTCAGTAGTTTATTTAAAGGAAATCAATTCCTTGCCTTTGTTTATCAGCGTTATTCTGATGTACGCCTTGTAGGTACTCCGCCTGAGAGTGTAGGAAAGTTTGGAGGTGACACGGACAACTGGGAATGGCCTCGTCATACAGGAGATTTTTCTGTATTTCGCGTTTATGGGAATAATGGGCAGCCATCTGGTTATGCAGCCACAAATACTCCTTTGAAGCCTAAATATTTTTTACCCGTGTCTTTGAAAGGAGTCAAAGAAGGTGACTTTGCAATGATCTATGGATACCCTGGGGGGACAAATCGCTATGAAACCGCAATGGGTGTAAAACTTGCTACAGACATCAACAATCCTACATTGGTGAAGCTACGCGACATGCGCCTGAAGTATATGTTTGAAGAAATGAAAAAAGATCCTTCTGTAAAATTGCAGCTTGCAGGTGACTATGCTTCCATTGCTAATTACTGGAAATTTTATGAAGGCGAAAGCAAACAACTGATCAAATACGATGTGTATGGTCAAAAACAAAAAAGTGAACAGGCATTTTTAAAATGGGCAGCTACAAGGCCTGAATACAATAATATTTTCAATGACTTGCAATCGGCTTATGATGCCTGGCGACCTTATGCTTTGCACCGGGTTTATATTACCGAAGGAATTTTAGGTTCCCCATTACTGGCGTATGCATCTTCGTTGCAACAAGTGGAAAATGCAATGGTAAAGCCCGGCACTGCTCAGGCTGATATTAAAAAAGCTGTTGATGCTGCAACTAATTCGCGTAAAAACTTTTTAGCAGCACACAATCGTACTTCAGACCAAAAAATTGTTGGGACAGTGCTGCAGATGTACTACAATGAAGTACCCAAAGAACAACATCCTGTGGGCTTATTTGATGCTATACGAAGTGAATATGGAGCGCTGGATAAAACTTCTACTTATGAAAAATATGCAGAAGCCATTTTCAGAGAATCAATGCTCCTTGATGACCGCAAGTGGAATGAATTTGTCCGGACCCCGGATGCCAATATGCTGCAACAAGATCTGGCTTATAACTTATCAAGTACCATATTGAAAAATTACCAGAGCAAATATTTGCCAAAATACCAGCAGTTTGTGGCAAATAATAATGAAGTGGGCCGCTTATATCTTAAAGGTATAAGAGAACAGAATCCAGGCAAAATAATGTACCCCGATGCCACATTTACCATGCGTGTGAGCTATGGAAAAGTAGATGATTATAAACCACGCGATGCCGTGACTTACGATTATGTCACTACCATGAAAGGCGTGCTGGATAAATACAAACCGGGAGATTATGAATTCGATCTGCCGGGCAGGTTTGTAGAGTTAGCCCGAAAACGCGACTTCGGCCCTTACATAGATAAGCGCACAAATGATCTGGTAGTAGGATTTATTACAAGCAATGACATCACAGGGGGAAATTCCGGTTCACCTGTGTTAAATGGTAATGGAGAATTAATAGGCCTTGCTTTCGATGGTAATTATGAAGCGCTAAGTCATAAAATTGCTTTTGATAAAGATCTCAATCGTACTATTAATGTTGATATCAGATATGTGCTGTGGTGTATAGATAAATTAGGCGGTGCTCCCCATCTTATTAAAGAATTGAATTTAAAAAGATGATAAATTCCTGATATGTAGTAGGGCTCTCCGAAAAAATAAGGGGGCACTATTTATTTAATCTTTACATCAAACCGTCCTTCAGATACCGTGAGCGGTACAGAAGTTCCGTACAGGTTGAGTGCACTGAATTCAAAGGTGCCTGAGATGATCTTGTTTGTAAGATCGAACTTTGTCACCTCTATTTTTCCTGTATGCTGAAGGCTTGTAATCCACTCGTTGGTAGGTGTAAATCTTCTTTCCACGTAATATCCATAGCTTCCGCTTTGACCAGGATATTTTCCTGAGTTTTGATTCAAAAGAAATGTGCCGGGACCGGTGATGTTTTGAATGTAAAGCTCAAATTCTGATTCGGTAGGTGATGAGCCAAAATTTCTTGCATTAATAAAAATAGAATTCCCACCGCCGAACCTTGCTTCGAGAATGGGAGCAGTGGATACAATTCCAAAACCTTGTGGTGCCCACAAGACTCCATTCACTTTTGCCCCAAATGTACCTGCACCGGTTTCTGTAGGTGGGTCAAGTTCATCTATATCTTTGGAACAACTGAAAACAGCGACTAATAGAAAAAATAATAATACCTTTTTCATAGGTAAAAAGATCAATAACATTAATCGTGCTAATCCTTTTTTTATTGCACAGGATTTTAAGCTTTTAACTTTACGCAATTAAAATAAAAAATGAAAGGAACCAGTATTCAAAGTGTAGAAATATATAAGCTGCTTATTCCATTAAAAGAACCATTTGTTATTTCGCTTGGGCCAATCCTTGATGTTCAGAACATTATCGTGATCATTCGGACTGCAGACGGATGCGCCGGTTATGGTGAGTGCAGTCCATACATGTCAATTAATGGCGAAAGTATAGATACCTGTTTTATCGTGGGCCAATATTTTGCGAAAATCTTAAAAGGCAAAGATGCATTAGAGATAGAACTATGCATGCAAGACATGGATAAAGTTATCTACGCTAATTCAAGTATAAAAAGTGCTTTTGATATCGCCTTGCATGATATCGCTGCACAACATGCTGAATTGCCTCTTTATAAATTTCTGGGTGGCAATAAAAATAAAAAATTAGAAACAGATATGACGGTAAGCATAGGCACTCCGGAAAAAATGAGTACAGATGCATTGAAATTTAAAGAGCAGGGTTTTCCTGCTATAAAAGTAAAGCTGGGCGAAGGAAAAGAAATAGATGTAGAACGTATTAAAGCAATACGTAATGCCATAGGCCCGGATATTCCTTTGCGCATAGATGCAAACCAGGGATGGAAAACAGCAGATCTAGCCATAGCAGTACTTAACGATTTAGCCCTATATGGAATAGAACATTGTGAAGAACCCATTGCCCGATGGAATTTTATGGACCTTGCGAGAGTATCTGCCTCATCACCAATCCCCATCATGGCAGATGAAAGTATAGGCGATGAACATGATGCAGAAAGACTGATCCATTTGAATGCATGCGACATGTTTAATATAAAACTGGGAAAATCCTCAGGGCTTTACAAGGCACAAAAAATTGTGCAGCTCGCAGCGGCCGCAGGCAAACATTTACAAATAGGTGGTTTTATGGAAAGCCGGTTGGGTATGACAGCCGGCGCACATCTGGCCTTGACCAACGATGCCATACAACATTGCGACTTTGACACACCACTCATGTTTACGGAAGACCCAGTAATAGGTGGCATTCAGTATCTGGACAATGGTGTTATTGAAGTGCCTGAAGTTCCAGGATTAGGGGCAGCAATTGATGAATCATTTTTGAAAGAAGCTGATTCAATATTTATTTAACCGGAGCTTAAAAATTTTCTGCGACACCCAGGCCAAATAGCGCAAAATCATATTTCACAGGGTCATCAGGATCAAATCTTTTTAATCTCCCGGTTAACTCTAATGCTGCTTGCCAATCTGTAGCATTTCTTTTTAATAAATTAAGCTTCCTTGCTACCCTGGCTACATGCACATCTACAGGGCAGATAAGATCAGAAGGCTTTATCTTCTTCCAAATGCCAAAATCAACTCCTTTATCGTCTTGACGAACCATCCAGCGTAAAAACATATTCAAGCGCTTGCATGTAGAATTTTTAAAAGGAGCAGCTATATGTTTTTTTGTTCTGAGCGGTACATCGGGAAGCGAGAAAAAATAATTATGAAAGTGATTCAGTGCACTTTCTATACCATCAAATTTTTTGTTCTTTAAAAAAGCAGTTTCTAATGATTTGTGACGACTATAATGCATTTTAAAAAATTGAATAAAGTAGAGCAGGTCTGTTGCATTGAATGTTCGATGCCTGAACGAAAGTATTTTTCTCAAATCTTTTTCTTTGCAATTCATGATGAAATCATAAGGGGCATTGTCCATTAAGTTCATCAGCTCTTTTGATTTATTAATGATCGTTGTTCTGTTGCCCCAGGCAAATATTGCAGCAAAAAAAGCGGCAATTTCAATGTCTTCTTTTTTGGAAAATAGGTGTGGGATGCAAACCGGATCGCTGGAAATAAAAAGCGGCTGATTAAATTGTTCAATTTTTTTATCCAAAAATAATTTCAGATTATGCTGCATTGGCTATTCTAATCCGTGATCTAATACCTTCAATAATACCTGCTGATTATTAAATAAACAATGGGCCCTGAAACAGCAACATAAAACCACATAGGCCAGGTGATCTTTGCCAGTTTACGATGTGCCCTATTTTCATTGATCAATGCCCTGTACGCAGTGAATAATATGAAGGGTAATGATAAGCCTGCAAGTAAAATATGCGTACCTAAAAGAAAAAAATAAACATAACGCATACTACCCGCTTCGGCTTTCTCAAGATCAGTAACAATACCATTTTTGTTGAGATCGCCATACAGTGTAGAGCCTGCAAATAAGTGGTGCAAAATGTAACTGACCAAAAACAAAACTGACAATAAAATAGCAGTAAGCATAATATTTTTATGCGTAGTGTAAGCGCCACGTTTGGCTGTAATAATGCCGGCAACCAACAACACCGCAACCACAGAATTAATGATTGCATTGGTGGCTGCAAATACATGCGGATCGAATCCCAGATTCACATTGAGCGTTACTCTTTCCAGTGCAGTCACGGCTAAGAATACTACAACAGAAAAAACATAAATAATGATCCTGGCTCTTCGATCATTTTTGGTTAAGCTGAATGTCATGGAATTTTTTATCTCTTTTTGATAAATAGACCAGAAGCAAAATGCCCACGAGAATCAAAGAAAAAATCACGGCAATTAGTTCTAATTTTCCTTCAAAGAATTTTTTTCTGGCAGGATTTTTTTCCAGGGAAAGGAGAATAATATCTCTAGATAATTTTCCGATGGCAGCAGAGTCCAGGCCATGGTAGTAACCGCGGATATTGCGGTTGCGATCAATGAGCACCATGTAGTCGGTATGAAAAAAACCGGTGTCTATTCCTTGTCCATCTACCAACCCCAGCTTCATGTGCTCAATGGAAAGATCATAAATTTCTTTTTTAGGCCCGGTCAGCAACCACCAATTTGCAGGGTTTATCTGGAAGCGATTAGCCCAGGCTTTTAATTTGGGTACACTATCTCTATCCGGATCTACACTTAATGAAAGAAAGTGAATAAAGTCAGGATCCCGGTTACCGACTTTTTGAGAATTGGTAATACCATCTTGAAGGCGCTTCATGTTCAGGGTCATCTGCGGACAAATGGTAGGACATTGCGTGAAAAAAAAATCTGCAACAACTATTTTGGCGCCAATATCTTTCCAACCTACTTTTTTACCTAATTGATTAGATAATTGAAAGTCAGGAACCTTATGCCAGAGTGTATCTGATACTTGTTTTCCACGCTCGGTCTTATTTATTACAGAATCGTAAATATAATGGCGGGGCATTGCTACAGCACTACTGCTTAAACTTTTGATAATGAAGTATCCTGTAAAGGGAATGATCACTGCCAACAGTAATCCGAGAACAGCCGATTTATTCAAAGTGAACAATTAAAAAATGCATTTCGCAAAGGTAAGACCGCTGCATTCTTCATCCATGAATATCCTCTCTAATCGAGATTGTGTGTAGTAGTGTCAGTTTTGGGAACGTCCTTTTTCTGAGATGATTCTTTATAATAAGTATCGTAACGGTTACGTAACGTACGAAATGAATTTCCATCCCATAAAAATGCTGCTATGAACCATATAAAAAGCATGAGGGGAACAATAATAGTCATGATCATGTTCTTGATCTCATCCCCAAGATGCATAAAAATACTTACTATGTAAAAAGCTTTCGCCAAGGAAAGAATTACGATAACACCTTTTATAAAGAGGTCAAGCCAGTGTGGAAATTCAGTAAAGTACATTAAAAAGCCAAACCCTAATTCTATCAAGGTGATCACTGATAGAATAATGGTTGTTTTCCATATCCTGCTTTTATCACTTGTAGGTTCGTGATGAAAGCTTACTTCAGAAGTTGTATGTTCCATTTTGATTATCTCTTTTTTTAAAACCTTAGATCAGATAAAAACACAAGAAAACGAATACCCAAACCAGGTCCACGAAATGCCAGTATAGACCTGCCTTTTCTATCATCAGGTAATGCCCTTTTCTTTCGAATACATTTTTCTGCGTCATGATCAGCATAATGATATTAATGACAACCCCTGACAATACATGGAAACCATGGAAACCTGTAATGCCATAAAAGAATCCGCCAAAAGCCACAGGGCCGCTTTCACGTACATGCATGTCGGCCACATTTATCATTCCTTTGAGTTGTGTATCTGTCATTGCTCCTAATTGTTTGAATGACATATCGTGATTCTGCATGTGAGCAAGTTTCACCAAACCTTCATGTTGGGTTTTGGCCAATGCATCAGTAACAACAGCCCCATGTACATCTACACCCCATGGATTCACCCGCACTGTTTGGCCTATTACATCTAACTGACCATCTGCTATCACTGCATGTTCTGCAGTGATCATGTGCGTCCATTCCCAAGCCTGGCAGGCAAGGAATGCAATACCACCTACAATTGTCCAGATCATCCATTTTACCACACCTTTCTTATCGTTATGATGACCGGCATGCACAGCAAGTACCATGGTGACCGAACTGATAATGAGAATAAAAGTCATTAAACTTACGAAAGCCAAAGGCAAGTTTGCATGTCCCGCACCAGGAAAAGCATTGAAAACTACGTTGGGATCAGGCCAGTAATTTTGAGAAAACCTAATGGTGCCGTAAGAAATAAGAAATGCCCCGAATGTAAAAGCATCACTCATCAGAAAGTACCACATCATTACTTTACCGTACTCCAGATTGAATGGACTTTTTCCACCTGCCCACCACCTTTGTTCTTTTACTGCAGCTACTTGTGCCATAGTTTAGTTTATAGTTTGTAGTTTGAAGTTTGTAGTTATGCTTTCACTTCTAACTTTCTTTTATTAGTTCAACGCTTTTATTTCAAGCTTTTTTTTAAAAAATAATTGACTTTAATTTTCCTATCGCAATAAACAATTATAAATAATAAATCAAAAACCTTCGATCTAAACAACATAAATTAAAAAACTACAAATCACAAGCTTGTATTGTATATTTTATCCTATCCATATAAAAAAGATCAATAAATACACCCACAAAATATCTACAAAATGCCAGTAAGTTGCTATCACCTGTACCGGCACAGCATTATAATTTTTAGTTCTTCCAAACATGGCTTTCAAAAACATTATGATCAATGCGTTAACCCCACCAATTACATGC